>ERZ807291.9435-NODE-9435-length-10553-cov-6.142789_pt1 | contig 10553 bp, 3 predicted proteins | sample MGYA00521257_ERZ807291 | MGnify/ENA primary metagenome ERZ807291 (study PRJEB31413, sample SAMN03169783) | marine metagenome | biome: Marine; feature: Water; material: Subsurface seawater | place: North Sea | collected 2011-04-28 | depth 1 m m ... | reverse complement strand
TATCAATTAATGCTCGTGTGCTATCGTTTATTTTTAAATTATTTACAATATTATAACTAAATTCTGAGTGCGTTTTTACAGGCATTGATATAAATATGCCTTCTGGAAAATTGTAATAACCTTTACTAAATACACCAAATGATACTATTTCATCATTTGAACCATAATACCACTTTTTCAAATGTTTACTAATACCATTTGCTGCTGACATAGCGCTTGATAATTTTCGTTTTTCAATTACGCTAGCTCCTCTATTTTGAATAAATTGAATATTATCACTGGTCAATTTAATATCTTTTTCACAATATGATGTATCTGGTACCATTGTTGATGAATGATTTCCCCAAACAACAATGTTTTTTTGATTAGGTGCATTATATTCTTTTTGTAATAAAAATGATAAACGCTCTTGGTCTAAGTATGAATAAGATGTAAAATTTTCATTAGGTATACTTGGCGAAAAATGATTAGCAATCCAACAATTTGTATTTACAGGATTTGCTACAACCAATACTTTTACCGTTTTTTTAGCATAATTATTTAATGCTTCACCTTGTACTTTAAATATTTCTAAATTTTTTTCAAGAAGATCTTTTCTTTCCATACCAGGTAAACGCGGGAATCCGCCTAATAATATAGCAAGATCTATATCTGAGAAAGCGGTTTTTAAATCACTTGTAATTGTTAATGAATTTAGAAATTTAAAATTAGAATCTTCTATTTCCATTTTTACACCTTCTAATTTATCCATACAAGGTTCGATATCTAATAATAACAAATCTATTTTTATATTTGTAAAAATAGCACCCGATAACAATAAAGGAATTAATGAATATGCTATTTGCCCAGCTCCGCCTGTTATTAATATTTTCATAATATAATATAATATTATTATATATTATATTATGAAACTCGGTTTAATCGGAGGTGGATATTGGGGTAAAAACCTTATCCGTGAATTTAATAAAACTGGAACACTACATACGATTTGTGATATTAACACCGTCGCGTTAGAAGGTTACACCACGGAATACCCTGGTATTAATACAACAACAAATTGGGATGATGTTTTACAAAATGAGGATATAACTGCGGTATGTATTGCTCTTCCTGCTGAAATGCATTTTTCATTCGCAAAAAAATCACTTCTAGCAGGAAAAGATGTATATGTTGAAAAACCTATTACATTATGCATGAAAGAAGCAGAGGAGTTGATACAGATCGCAAAAGAACAAGATAAAATTCTAATGGTCGGTCATTTGTTGCATTACCATCCTTGTATCGAAAAAATAAAGGAAATAATAGCAGAGGGTAAAATTGGTAAGGTAAAGAATATCGTTGCGAATAGATTAAGTTTAGGTATATTTAGAACTCAAGAAAATGTGATGTGGTCATTTGCCCCCCACGATATCTCTGTTATTCTTAGTTTATGTGGAAATCAATTACCCAATTCGGTGTTATGTTCGGGTAAAGACCATATCACGAAGGGAATCCAAGATATCACAAATTCAGTCTTGATGTATGATGATAAATATGTGAATATTAACGTAAATTGGTTAAGTCCATATAAGGAACAGAAAATGTCGATTATAGGCGATAAAGGTATGATATTATTTGATGATGTATCAAAAGATAAAAAAATTACTTATTTCCCTGAATATGTTCAATATAGTTCAGATATTAATGCTATTCCGCAACCCGTTAAAAATAACGAGATAAATATTGATGTTGATACGTCTGTATCTCCTTTATTGAAAGAATGTAATCACTTTGTCGAATGTTGCACTGAACGAAAAACTCCGATTACTGACGGCGAAGAAGGGTTACGTGTGTTAAAAGTATTAAATACTTTACAAATGAGTTTGGATAGCGGTAAACGGGAAACCATCCAAACTTCTGATATGGAATGCGATTACTTCGTTCACAATACCGCAATTGTAGATGAAGGTGCAGACATAGGTGAAGGAACAAAAATATGGCATTTTAGTCATATTTGTAAAGGTGCGAAAATAGGTAAAAATTGTAATATTGGACAAAATGTATTTATAGCAGGAGGAGCAGTTTTGGGTGATAACTGTAAAGTTCAAAATAATGTAAGTATTTATGGTGGGGTTGAAGCCGACGATTATGTGTTCTTTGGTCCAAGTTGTGTATTAACAAATGATATTAATCCACGTGGGATGCATAGTAAAGGAGGAGCATATATTAAGACTAAATTCGAAAAGGGTGTTACTTTAGGCGCTAATTGTACTATTGTATGTGGTAATACTATCGGGGAACACGCACTAATTGGTAGTGGCGCAGTTATATGTAAAAATGTTGAACCGTATAGTATAATGGTAGGAAATCCGGGTAAAAAAATCGGTGAAATTGACGAACAAGGTAACCGTATAATTTATGAGAAATAATATTGATAATGTTATCAACTACTTTGACCATGCTTTGTGCGTGTTGGTAGTTCAATGTGAAAACCGCGGCTCGCTTCACATATATTTTCATTAATAAAATCAATTTAAATGCAAAAAAAATTAAACAATATTTAAGAATGTTAATAGTTGGGTTGATTAATAAAGCAAAAGTATTAAGGTTATTATACATCTGTGAAGATTTTAATTCGCACAAAAATTGTTACAACAAATATATTCAAAGGTGTATAAATAGAATTTTTCAAAGTATAATCTATAACTATATATATATATAGTTATAGATTTAATGAAAACTATCTTAATAACGGGTATAACTGGATCTCTTGGGCGTATACTAACCAATCAATTGGTGTTGTCTGGTGAATATAATATAATCGGTATTTATAATTCTGAACAAAAATATGCCCATTTCAAACGCACGAACAAGTTTAATAATATCAAATGTTATAAAATTAATATAAGTGATAGTAGGTTCAGTGAAGAGTTAGACCACATATTTAGGACAAGTGAAATCGATTACGTTATACATAGTGCTGCAATGAAACATGTTGATATATGTGAGGAAAACATGAAACTCGCAATTAATACTAATGTTATTGCAAGCGAAACATTAGTAAAGAAATGTGTAGAATACAAGGTCAAGAATTTAATTGCATTGAGCACCGATAAATCACTGGAACCGTGTAATGTATATGGATATAGTAAATTATTAATGCAAAATCAGGTACTGTCACATAATTATGCTGTATATCAAGGTGCTAATTTTTTCTGGTCAGATGGAAGTGTATTGGATATATGGAAGGAACAAATGTTATTAAACCGACCCCTAACTGTTACAAATTTAGACCATATACGTTATTTTAATACAATCGATGATGTTGCGACAATTATAATCAACAATTTAGATACAAAAGGAATAATACTACCAAATAGTGTATATGTAGTTAAATTACGTCATTTATACAACGCATTTATAAAACATTATAAATACGATAAATTTATTACAACTGGTTGCAATAATTACGAAAAAAACATTGAACAGTTAGACGACGATATTAAGATACGAATACCAATTGATGAAGATAAAATTTTAGAATTAATAAGACAATACTTAAACAATAGTTAAAATTACGTCTATTGAGTTCAGTAGCTCACATTCTGAATGTATTTCGTCGCCCAGAGATATATGTTATAATATATATAATATATATATATATATCATTGCATGAGTATACAAACCGATTATTGGAAACAAAGATATTGGCTTACCAATCGCGATGCACCCACCAGTTGCAATGATCTATTATTAAAGAAAATATCGGAAATTGGTAATAATAAAACAATATTAGATGTTGGTTGTGGAACAGGTAGATATAGTCAAATGTTTGGTAAAATGTGTAAAAAATTATACGGAATTGATTTTATGGAATATAATATCGAGAATGCAAAAAAAATAAAACCCGAAAACTGTGAAGTATATTTAGACGATGTTACCGATTTAAAATTTAATAAAAACGTAGATATAATTTTTACACAACTCGTATTACAACATGTTCATCCAATACAAATTGATAAAGCAGTGGAAAATTTATGTAAATTAAATGCGGAGGACATTGTATTATGTGAAAGTAGTAGTAGTTATGAAAATGAGAATAATAATAATCATATGGACAAATCCTTATATTTTTGGAGTCACGATTATAAATCAATTATGTTTGAATGTGGTTATAAAGAAATTGAAAAAAAATTATTTGAACCGATATCTGACCCGGATATATCTACTTATTGCTATCATTTTAAAAAAATAAGAATAGATTTCACCAAACCATATATAAACGAAAAAATAATAAAATCCGTATGTGAAACATTGGAAAGTGGTTGGATAACAACGGGGCCAAAGGTTGTCGAATTACAAAATATCATTTGTAATAAATTTAATATTGAACATGTATTGTGCTTAAATTCTTGGACAAATGCGGCAGAAATTATATTAAGATGGTTTGGTATTACAGATGGTGATGAAATTATAATACCCGTAAGTACCTATTGTGCAACGGGTAATATAGGTTTACATTGTGGCGCAAAAATAATAATGGTTGATATCGGCGATGATCTCAATATAAATGTAGATAAAATTAAGGATAAAATTACGAATAAAACAAAGATAATAATTCCGGTAGACATTGCAGGAATATCTTGTAAATATGATAAAATAATCGACATTATTAATAATGCTGATATAAAGAAATTATTTACTCCGACGAATGATATTCAGAATAAATTGGGTAGAATTCTATTATTAAGTGATGCAGCTCATTCAATAGGTACTGAATATAATAATAAATTTGCATGCAACTATGCAGATTTTACAGTTTATTCATTTCACGCAGTTAAAAATATTACTACAGCAGAGGGGGGTGCAATTTGTTTTAATTTACCATCTCAATTTAATAATTTGGAAGTTTATAATTATTTTAAGATGTTTACGCTTCATGGCCAAACAAAAACAGCAATGGATAAATATGCTTCGACTGCGTCAAAATATAATTATTGGGAGTATGATATTATAATGCCTGGATATAAATGTAATATGCCGGATATATTAGCAGCTGTCGGGTTAGAACAAATGAAGGTATTTGATAATTTAACACTAATACGTAAAAATGTATGTAGAGAATACATACGTATATTGAAACATTGTGAACATATTCATTTTTATACAAATACCGAAGATATCGATAATTCATCATGTCATTTATTTTGTATAAGAATAAACGATTTTACACACGAAGAACGTAATATGTTAATGAATGAATTGGTCGATAAAAATATTAAAATGAATATTCATTTCAAACCGTTACCATTACTAACAGCGTATTCAAACCTAAAATATGATATGTCTAACTTTCCAAATGCGATGAATATTTATTCAAATATAATATCATTACCTTTACATTATAATTTAGACAATACTGATATTTTATACATTTCAAAATGTATTATTGAATCTATACATAGCATAAAACATACAAATAAGATATCCTAAAAAAGTCATATAAAATATAATAAAAAATTGAATAATTATTTTATTATATAACATAAAATATCGCAATATCTTCATATTGTAATCAGAAGACGTTACTTGAACGAGTTTTCAACAATGTTATGTTTTAAATATTTGATGATTGAACCCATATTTTTTCAATATTTATAACATCATTTATTTGTGGGTTATCAAAATGAAATAATAACTCATAAAGACCTGTTGATTTTGGTTTCACAATAAACTGTGTAGGTCCATAAAAACAGTAAATTTTATGTTTTCTACATTCAGTTTCGAATCCGGATTGATTTATACAGGTCAAACCTAAATATGTAGTTGTTTTATTCTGTATATTATCACAATAACCAAATACCGTTATTGTGTATTTAACATTTATGTTTAACTTTACAGGTATTATTATTCCAGGCGTGCTTCCTTTTTGATTGCTTGTTAATTTTACATAGTCGATATAATTTTCTTTACTTAAAATTTTACTTATACTTTGGTTTGATTTAAAATTGATAATATCTTTGGTTGTAAAAGAATAGTTTTTATTTAATCCTATAGTATTATTTAAAATTGTATATGTATTAGAAAATGAGGTATATCGTGTAACATAATACGCTGAAACATCTACCGATAGTTTCTTTTTATTATTAACAACATCATTGATTGTTTGTGTAATGCTATCAATAGTCGGATCACATTTCGTCGCATACTTCATCGGGAAGTTAAATATAAAATGCCTTCCAATAGCCATTGTTTCAATACCAGTTAATGGTTCTCCATCATGTAATGTAACGCGAAGACTACAAAACTTGTCTTCCATAAATTTTGAAAAATTTGTAACTTCGCTACATGCAATTATATTTGGTATATTTTCCTGGTTAGCCTCTTTAACGTAACCATTTCTATTATAAAAATGAAATTCAATATTTGGTAGTTTCTTTGCTACTTCGGTTATAATATTTGAATGATACCATTGATTATTTCCATTTCTAGGCATATATACTCCAATTTTGTTGTATTCTTTAATATCGTTACAATAACCCGTTAGCTCGTGATGTGTATATATAGGTAAAACTTCACATTCTATATCGTGTAGTTGTTTAATTTCTGTCTTAATAAATTCATTTTCTGAAGCGCATATTATATTTTTTGCATTTTTTAGATATGTGATTAACTCGTTTTTTTGAGACGGTGTGAATTTATTATCATATTGGAAATATTTGCCGCACATTTGAAGAATATCCGTACCCGTAAATACAATTATGACTCGTTTAAACGAATCTAATAAATGTTTATAATAATGCTTCCATAGTTGCGGGTCGTATAACCCAAATAGTAATAAATCAGACGATTCTATATTTTTAATATTTGAATACAATTTATTGGTCAAATCAATTGATGAAATATGATGACTGTTCATATATAATGAAATTGGTTCGGATAATGCCGGACACCCTTTTGAAGTAATATACAAGGGCCTTTTCTTAATTTTTTTACGAAACTGATATAATGTAAAGTGTTTGAACAAAATGGTTTGATTTAATACAGGGTTTGAAATAGTTAAATATATAATTAAATTTGATATATTTGTAACGTTAAAATAATAATATGTTATGTTATTGATTCTGATATATGTATAATAATTTATATATCGCGTATTAAATGAAATATTAAGTTGTTCTGATTGTTCACTTACTATCAAGTAATCGCCATTTAAAATAGTTGATATTGGAAATATAATTTGTAGACCCGGTGTAGAAACATTTTGCTTAATTTTTATTGAAAATCCAAATTCATTATAACACAACTCGCTTGCCTGATTTGGAGCTAATTTATATATATTATATAATTCTTTAATATATTCATATTCTTCAATATATTTTTTATTAATTGGTAATGGATTTATATAATTATCGTCTGCGATTTCTAATAAAGTATTAATGTATTTCGTATCATAATATTGTTGGTAATCTCGTTCAGATTTTAAATATAATAAAACCAGCAAATCTTTATTATTAAGATAGTTATATATTACATTATTTAGTTCTGTATCGCTCATATTATCATCTAATAATAACATATCCCCATTATTTAAATTATATAACTGCTCGCTTATATCACCAAGTGGAACGCTACCCGAGAGTGCAATTTCATTATATTTTCTCACACTGCCTTTAAAATTACTTACACATGCAATTGTGATCCATGATTTTGATATATGATTTGATAATCCATTTTCGCAAGTATCCGGATTATATTTATACTCTCTTGGAATTATTTTTATATTATATCCATGTTTCAAACAAATATCTTTAATTCTGCATCGAAAAGGATACACATCTGGATTAGCGGTTCCATAGAATAAAATATCATTAACCTTTGTTAAATTTCGATTAAATTGAAAGGTGTTAAACATAGACGAATCGATAAAATGAAAATTAGTTATAACTTTATCTACACAATCTCCCAAATAATTTCTCAAAAATTTGACTTCTGCCTCGTTATTTATAGCTACAACCGTTTTAACATTATTTTCTATAATTAATTGTTTTAAAAGTTGCTTTTCTGGTGTATCATATAAACAAGGTACAAGTGGAGGTATAGGTGGTTCAGTATTAAATCCGAAACTCCAATCATGTGTATCGTGCACAAGCATAATTTTGTTATATTTACGAATCGGCAATAATAGATCTTTTAATTCATTTGGTGTTAATTTTACGGTTGCCTTATCTAGACAAGAACCGTCAAGTATATATTTTTTATATTTGTGTATAGAACTATTTTTTTTTAAATCCCTTATATCACATATATCCGCTCGATGTTTCAATAATTGTATAATACTTTTTTGTAATCTACACATAAAATTTGTATTAAATGTGTCTTCATTTGTATCTGTAATATAAACAATTTCCTTTTCAAAACAATCCGTTAAGCATTTATATATATTTTGTAAATTGTTAACATATAACGTCAATATCAAATAAGATGGGTGAAATATTTTTTCAAGTTTATAGTCACTGTTATTTATAATATCCATACTAGATGTAATTTTATCAAGACAACTATTTTTTATTAAAATTATAGTATTTTCTATATCACATATAATTTTTCGTTCGAAATTATTATCATTCATAACAGTATTCGCATAACTATCAATTGAACACCGCAAATTTAGGGGATATAAAGACCAATTTATTCGGTCTAATGTATCCGAATTAAACATTCTACCTGCTCCACATGATTGGAGTTTATTCGTATACGTAACTTTATAAAGAGAATGTGGTTCTACAATAATAAATAAGCTAGTTTCGACGGTGTCGCATTTATTATTATTCATAATGTCTACGCAATTTTTTATATAATTTAGAGTGGGAATATCATCTGACCCGATTGAGAAGACATATTTACTATGATATGTTTTTGCATACAATAATAATTCTTGATATTTATTACTTAATGGTTGATTATCACTATATATATAATCTAGTTTTATATCTATCGCAAATTTTAAATCGTCTTCAGTGCTAACTGATAAGATAATATCAGTTTCGAGTGTTTGTTTTTGTAATAGTTGAATAACAACTCGTGCAAGGTCATGTCTGCCGTAAATCGGGATTGTAGTAATTGGCTTATCAAGTTTATTACAATTGTTTGCAAATAACCGTTTAATTCTGGATACTAATGTAGATCTGTTATTGATCGATTCTATAAAGGATATTAGTTTATTGAAAATATGCGCAATATCTTTATAAGGAATGCAATTTGGTAATGAATAATTTGCTATAGCACAAATTCCACATTTTCCCAATTTTTCCAAAAATAAAATAGATTGTTTATCTATCTTATCGATAATATATATCCTATTAATATTAACAGTTTCATTCAAAAAATCATTTTCGTTCAAAAAAATACATTTTTTTTTCAAATTAAATCCATTTTTGTTAGACGTATATATTCCTAATTCTTTTTTGCACACACAAATTGTATATATAATTGAATTTATTTCGCTTTTATCTCCACCCGTGTTATCAATTTCTTTAAAATATGTGTTATATTGATCAATATAACAATCCGGGTTTTTTATAAATTCTTGTGTCCAACATAGAGGAGGTACTGTATCACATGTTTTACAATCATAAAAGCCAAAATAATCTTTACCTAGTTCACGTTCTCGTTCTTTTCCCCTACTACATAGTATGGGTTTATCACATAACAAATACTCCTTGATTTTATTACTACCTCCAGCGTGATTACAATAATCTCTATATGTAGACGCTAATATATCACACATTCTAAAATAATTCAACACATCTTTTTTATTTACTGTAAAATGTGTTACCCAATCATAACTGGTAATTTCGTCATATAATTCTTTTGTTAATCTATATCGATTTATTTTCAAATCAGCTAATACTAATAAATGTATATTATGTCCACGATTACGTAAATTTTTTATTGCTTCTAATAATGATTTTGGATAATTATTAATTGCTATACGACCACAAATACATATTACAAATGCATCTTCCGCAAAATGTAGTAATTTTAATTTTTTTATATTTTCGTCGCTATCCCAATTATACCATTCTTTATCTATTTTTTGTTTTTGTAAAAAGATGGGCTTTGAATTAATATCGTCATATTGTTCATTCTCATATACATGCGGATATAATAAACTATTTTTATCTTTAATAGCATCCATCATTGATTCTGTTATTAAATATAATCCATCACATTTATTATCATAAGGTAGATTACTCATAAATATATTATTTTTATTTAAAACATCAGAATATTTCTTATTTCTTACAACAGTTATTTCTGGTTTCAGATCTTTATTTCCGAATACAAATTTATTATTATAAAACAATGTTTTGTTTTGTTTTTTTATATTATTAATAAAATTGCTTTCATTTATCATATCCCCATTAATTTTGTCCATAATTAAATCATAATCATAATTATTTTCAATATTAATACAATTATAATCTTCTATTTCATGAAATTTTTTATTAGATAGTATCTTAGCTTCTTCTTCTTTTTTCTTTTCAGCAGCTATCTTAGCTTCTTCTTCT
>ERZ807291.9428-NODE-9428-length-10560-cov-266.875393_pt1 | contig 10560 bp, 8 predicted proteins | sample MGYA00521257_ERZ807291 | MGnify/ENA primary metagenome ERZ807291 (study PRJEB31413, sample SAMN03169783) | marine metagenome | biome: Marine; feature: Water; material: Subsurface seawater | place: North Sea | collected 2011-04-28 | depth 1 m m ... | reverse complement strand
CCATCCCAGAATGTCTGCACATTGATGATCACCTTGTCACCCATTTGCAAACGCCCTTCAATGGTCGCCGATCCGATATGGGGCAGTAAAACAACATTTGGCAAATCGCGAAGCCCGGCCGGAATTTCCGGCTCACTGCTATAAACATCAAGTCCGGCACCCGCGATATGACGCTGCGCCAAAAGATCGGCAAGCGCAATCTCATCAACCACTTCGCCGCGTGATGTATTCACCAGATAGGCCGAGCGCTGCATCAGCGACAGTCTTTCACGCGATAATAGATGATTTGTCGCCGATGTATGTGGGCAATTGACCGACACAATATCAACGCGTGCCAACATCTGTTCAAGCGATTCCCAGTAGGTTGCCTCAAGTTCGGCTTCAGTTTCGGGGTGAACCGGTTTCCGGTTATGATAATGAACCGACAGGCCAAATCCACGCGCCCGCCGCGCAACCGCTTCACCAATCCGGCCCATACCAACAATGCCAAGCCGTTTTCCATTAATGCGATGACCAAGCATGCCTGTTGGCGACCAGCCCTGCCATTGGCCTGATCGTGCCAGCGCATCGCCTTCGGCAATCCGCCGCGGCACCGCCAGAATCAACGCCATTGTGACATCAGCCGTATCTTCGGTTAAGACGCCAGGGGTATTGGTAACGGTAATGCCGCGCGCCTTTGCCGCGGCAAGGTCAATATGATCAACGCCGGTTCCGAATGAAGCAATCAGACGAAGCTGACTTCCGGCCTTGGCAATCAAATCAGCGTCAATTTTATCGGTAACGGTTGGCACGAGAACATCAGCCGTTTTCACAGCCATTTCCAGCTCGTCACGGCTTAGCGCCTTGTCACTATCATTCAAAGTTGTATCAAAAAGCTCACGCATCCGGGTTTCGATTGTCTCCGGAAGCTTGCGTGTCAAAATCACTTTTGGTTTGCTTTGACTCATTGATGGCTCTCTTAAATTGAAAACAAATACCGAACTCTGGCTGGCAATTGGCCTGAAAAAACCCTAAGCTTGCGGCGCAGGACAAAGGGTCTATTGAATTAATTCTTTAACCCGCATCAATCTGCACCAAATACCGCCAAAACTCTACCAGAACAACGAGCAGCATGACAAAAAAATTTATTGTGATATTTCAAAAACCGCTGATCATGGCAATGGTTTTTGGCCTTTTCTGGCTATTGCCAACGGTGATTTCGCCACTTGGCTGGCCAGCCGGAAATGGCATGGCGTACGCACAAGAGGCCAAATTGACCGTTCGCGGCAGTGGCTTGCCCGTACCGCGCTATGTGACATTGAAATTTGACGAGGCCAATTTGCGGGCTGGCCCCGGGCGGGAATATCCGGTTTTATGGCAATATCGAAAAGCTGGTCTGCCGCTTCTGGTTGATGCTGAATTCGGCATCTGGCGCAAAGTGATTGACCATGATGGCACCGCAGGATGGATGCATGGATCGGTTCTGTCGCTTCGGCGCATGGCGCTGGTGCAAAAGAATATGGCGAAAATCCATGCCAGTCCCGATGAAACATCAAATGTCATTGCCCTTGCCGAACGGTTGGCGCTGATGGAATTGCAATCCTGTCCAAAAGCATGGTGCCGTGTGGCAAATAATGATGTTCGCGGCTGGATCAAGCGGCAAGCCGTCTGGGGACTTCTCGAAACCGAAAGCCTCGATTAGGGTTTATATTTCAACAAAAACGGCACCCCATTTTACTGGGATGCCGCGATTATTTATGCTGGTTAAAGATGGGCCGTTTTAGGCGATATCAAACCGGTCAGCATTCATCACCTTGGTCCAGGCTGCCACGAAATCGGCCACAAATTTATCATGTGACTGGTTGGTCGCATAAACCTCGGCAAGCGCACGAAGCTGGGAATTTGATCCAAAGACAAGATCGACCCGCGTACCGCTGCGAACCACTTTGCCAGTGGCACGATCACGCGCTTCGTAAGAATTGCTTCCCGTTGGCTTCCACTCAACACCCATATCAAGCAAAGTGACAAAGAAGTCATTGGTCAATTTGCCCGGTGTTTCGGTAAAGACACCATGGTTGTTTTCACTGATGCCCAAGGCTCGCATACCACCAACAAGAACGGTCATTTCCGGTGCTGTAAGACCCAATAGCTGGGCTTTATCAAGCAGCATTTCTTCCGGGCTGACGGTAAAGTCGGTTTTCTGGAAATTGCGGAACCCATCGGCAACCGGCTCAAGAACCTCGAATGATTCAATGTCGGTTTGCGCCTGTGTTGCATCGCCACGACCAGGTGTAAATGGAACCTTCACGCCTGATGCCTGTTCAATACCAACATTACCTGCAAGCACAATCACATCGGCAATCGATGCGCCTGTGTCGGCCGCAATTGGCTCGAGAACCGACAAAACCCGCGCCAGCTGATCCGGCTTGTTTGCCGCCCAATCTTTTTGGGGTGCAAGCCGAATACGCGCACCATTGGCACCGCCACGCATGTCTGAGCCGCGATAGGTTGATGCGCTTGCCCATGCGGTTTCGACCATCTCTTGAACGCTGAGGCCGCTGGCTGCGATACGGGCTTTGACCGCATCAACATCATAATTGGCATTGCCAGCCGGAATCGGGTCTTGCCAGATCAATTCTTCATCTGGCACTTCTGGACCCACATAACGGCTTTTCGGCCCCATATCACGATGCAGCAATTTGAACCAAGCACGTGCAAACGCATCGGCAAACTGATCGGGGTTTTTATGGAAGCGCTCGGAAATCTCGCGGTAAATCGGATCTTCGCGCATCGCCATATCGGCTGTTGTCATCATGGTTGGAACGCGGATTGACGCATCTTCGGCATCGGGTGCCAGATCGCTTTCCTTTGGATCGACCGCATGCCAGATATGCGCACCGGCCGGGCTTTTGGTCAATTCCCATTCATAACCAAGAAGAAGGTCGAAATAGCCATTATCCCATTTTGTTGGATGCGCTGTCCACGCACCTTCGATACCGCTGGTGATGGTATCGCTTCCCTTGCCCGATCCATGGCTGCTGATCCAGCCAAAACCCATTTCTTCAATGGCGGCGCCTTCCGGCTCGGCACCAACAAGACCGGCATCACCCGCTCCATGCGCCTTGCCAAAAGTATGGCCACCGGCAACAAGGGCAACGGTTTCTTCGTCATTCATTGCCATCCGGCCAAAAGTTTCACGCACATCTCTTGCGCTGGCAAGCGGATCTGGATTGCCGTCTGGGCCTTCAGGATTGACATAGATCAAACCCATCTGCACGGCGGCAAGCGGGTTGGCCAATTCGCGGTCGCCTGAATAGCGGTTATTCGCAAGCCATTCACTTTCAACACCCCAATAGATATCTTCTTCAGGTGCCCAAATATCGTCACGGCCACCACTAAATCCAAAGGTTTTGCCACCCATTGATTCAATCGCGACATTGCCGGTCAGGATCAGCAAATCAGCCCAGCTGATTTTATTGCCATATTTCTGTTTGATCGGCCATAGAAGGCGGCGCGCCTTATCAAGATTGCCGTTATCAGGCCAGCTATTGAGGGGCGCGAAACGCTGCGCACCTGTGCCGCCGCCGCCACGACCATCGCCGCTGCGATAGGTGCCGGCTGCATGCCATGTCATGCGGATAAAGAACGGGCCATAATGACCATAATCGGCTGGCCACCAATCCTGCGAATCAGTCATCAAATCATGAAGGTCCTTTTTCAGGGCCTTATAATCAATCGATTTGAATTCTTCGCGATAATTGAAATTCGCGCCCATCGGGTTTGACTTTTGATCATGCTGGTGAAGAATGCCAATATTCAACTGGTTCGGCCACCATTCACGATTTGAGGTGCCGCTGGCGCTGTTGGTTGTTACAGCTCCGTGCATTACCGGGCATTTGCCCGCATTATTTCCGTCCATCTGTCTCTCCGATTAGATCTTGTGCGTATGCTCACATCGCCTTTGGGTTTCCGGCAATCACAAAGCCCTTATACGCAAGGTTTATCTATGTCAGAAGATAGGTATGAAGCCTGGTTGGGTCAAGGCTCTTTAGAATGATTTTAAACTAGATAAAGGCAGATCTAACGCCAAATCGGCAATCAGGAATCTTTGCTTTGGATATGGATTACCACATCAACCGCTTTGATTTCATGCCCATCAGGCGCGGCAGGCAATTGTGCCAGAATCACATCATCATGGGGAATATCGACAAGCTGGTCATTTTCGGCTTCATAGAAATGATGGTGATGATCGGTGTTGGTATCAAACAGGCTATAGTCATTATGAACCATCACCCGACGAAGCAAGCCAGCCTCGGTAAATTGGTTCAATGTATTATAAACCGTCCCGCCAGACACATGCAGGCCAGCAGTGGTGATTTCTTCGGTCAGGCTATCAGCTGTTACATGGCGATGGCGGCCATCAAGAAGCAGCGCGGCAATCGCCACCCGCTGGCGCGTTGGCCGCAAACCGGCAAGGCGCAGTTTTTCGGCAAAATGCGCCGTTGGCGTCATTCTGTCTTTTTGGGTCATATTTTTGTGACTCATCTTTCCCATTGCTGGGTCAAAATGAGCGGTCACCGGCCAAATGTCAATAATGCCTTGGCTTGGAGGGGTATTTCGTGCTTTCTATAGGGCGTTAAAAGCTGCGCTTAACATCGCAGCAAAAGACAGGAAACCAAGTGATTTTTCCCTGTTGACCTTGCCTATATTCGGTATTTTGACCGATTTCACCGGCATAGCAGGAAAATCAAAACCGGCAGGCCTGCAGGGTCATTTTGACCTTAGATGCACGCCCGTTTGTAACAAGGAAGTTAAGATGTCGCCCAAAGATCAAAGCTCTTTTACCTATGATGAATTAATCAGCTGCGCCAAAGGCCAGATGTTCGGGCCAGGAAACCCGCAATTGCCATTGCCGCCAATGCTGATGTGTGACCGCATTACCCGCATTGATGATAATGGTGGTGAATTTGGCAAAGGCCAGATTGATGCTGAGTTTGATTTGAACCCCGATCTTTGGTTCTTTCCTTGCCATTTTGAAGGCGATCCGGTTATGCCGGGCTGTCTTGGCATGGATGCGCTATGGCAGCTTGTTGGCTTTTTTCTGGGCTGGTCAGGCGGGCTTGGACGGGGGCGCGCCCTGTCGGTTGGTGAGGTGAAATTCACCGGTCAGATTCTGCCAAGCAACAAGCTTGTGACGTTTCGTCTTGATATGAAGCGGGTCATCATGCGCCGCCTTGTGATGGGCATTGCCGATGGCAAAGTGCTTTGCGATGGCGAGGTTGTTTTTGAAGCCAATGATATCCGCGTTGGCCTGTTTACCCCTGAAGGAGCTTAAAGATCATGCGCCGTGTTGCCATTACCGGAATCGGAATCGTTTCCTCGATTGGAAATAATGTCAGCGAAGTTACCAATTCGTTGCGTAACGGAACCTCGGGCATTGTTGCCGCACCGGAATATACCGAGCTTGGATTCCGCAGTCAGGTGCATGGCACCGTCAAGCTTGATGTTGCCGATCATGTTGATCGCAAACAGCTTCGCTTTATGGGTGAAGGGGCTGCCTATGCGGTTCTGGCTATGGAACAGGCCATTGCCGATGCTGGGCTTGAAGATCATCAAGTGTCAAATGAGCGAAGCGGTCTTGTCGCCGGTTCAGGTGGCCCATCAACGGCCAACCTTCTTGCCGCCTTTGATATCACCCGCGAAAAAGGCCCAAAACGGATTGGGCCTTACATGGTGCCGCGTTGCATGTCGTCGACCGTTTCGGCCTGTATCGCCACTTTTTTCAAAATTCGCGGCATCAATTATTCGATTTCCTCGGCTTGTTCAACCTCGGCACATTGTATTACCGCTGGTGCTGATGCCATTCGTAGTGGCAGCCAAGATATTGTCTTTGCCGGCGGCGGCGAAGAACTGCATTGGACCTTGTCCGTTCTGTTTGACGCGATGGGGGCAATGTCTTCGAAATATAACGACACGCCAGAACTGGCCTCACGCCCCTATGATGCCGACCGCGATGGATTTGTGATTGCTGGCGGCGGCGGCATGGTTGTTCTTGAAGATATGGATCATGCCGTGGCACGCGGGGCAAAAATCTATGCTGAACTGGTTGGCTATGGTGCCAATTCAGATGGCGCGGATATGGTTGCACCATCCGGCGAAGGCGCAGTGCGCTGCATGGAGCTGGCACTTGCCGGTTTTGATGGCAACAAGCTTACCGACAAGGTGGATTACATCAATGCGCATGGCACCTCAACGCCAGTTGGCGATGTTAAGGAACTTGATGCGGTTCGCACTGTCTTTGGCCCGCGTGGTCATCTTCCAGTTGTCACTTCGACCAAATCATTGACCGGCCATTCGCTTGGTGCGACAGGGGTTCAAGAAGCCATCTATACGATCATCATGATGCAGAATAAATTCATTGCCGCATCCGCCAATATCCACACGCCCGATCCGGCCATTGGTGATATTCCGGTGGCGCAAACCCGCATGGATGATTTTTCAATCAATCTGGCATTATCCAACTCATTTGGCTTTGGCGGCACCAACGCCACATTGGCCTTGCGAAAGGTATAATATGCAGCCCGGAACTTTACTGGCTGGCAAACGCGGCCTTGTGATGGGTGTTGCGAATGACAAATCCATCGCATGGGGCATTGCCGAAGCCGCCGCCAAACAAGGCGCCGAAATTGCCTTTTCCTATCAAATGGAAGGGTTTGGCAAAAGGCTGGCGCCCTTGGCCGAATCAATTGGGTCAAACATCATGATCGAATGTGATGTTGCCAAAGAAGGCGCGGTTGACCGCTGTTTTGCCGAATTGGCAACGCATTGGCCAACAATCGATTTTGTCGTTCATGCCTTGGCATTTTCCGACAAGAACGAATTAAAAGGCGCCTATATGGATACGAGCCGCCAGAATTTCGAAAATACCATGATGGTATCGGCCTATTCCTTTACCGAAGTCGCGCGTGCCGCCCGTGACATGATGCCCGATGGCGGTGCATTGGTAACGCTTAGCTTTCTTGGCGCACAACGAAGCACGCCAAATTATAATGTCATGGGGGTTGCCAAAGCTGCCTTAGAAGCCTCGGTTCGCTATCTTGCCGTTGATCTTGGTGGTCAAAATATTCGGGTCAATGCGTTATCGGCCGGACCGATGCGCACGCTTGCTGGCGCGGCGATTACCGGTGCGCGGCATATTTTCCGCCATGCCGAACATCATGCACCACTTAAACGCAATCCCGGGCTTGATGAGGTTGGGCGTGCCGGTCTTTATCTGGTTTCAGATTTATCGTCAGGCGTAACCGGCGAAGTGCATTTTGTTGATGGTGGCTATAATAGCGTTGGCATTCCGAGCGAATCCTAAGCTTAAAAAATAATAGATAAGCAAAAGGCGGTGCCAATGGCACCGCCTTTTTTCGTCTTGTTCGATTCTTGTTGCGGCCTATTCAGCGGTTTCAGCAGCAGCAGCCTCAAGATCGGCACCGGTTTCCTGATCAACACGCTTCATTGACAGCTTTACCTTACCACGGTCATCAAAGCCGATGACCTTGACCTTAACCGCATCACCATCTTTACAGATATCGGTGGTTTTTTCGGTACGGCCATTTTGCAGCTCGGAAATATGAACCAGCCCGTCTTTTGCCCCAAGGAAATTGACGAACGCCCCGAAATCAACGGTTTTGACAACGGTACCGTTATAGATCACACCAAGCTCTGGCTCGGCAACGATATCACGAATCCGCGCAACAGCGGCTTCGCCTGATGGGCCTGAAACGGCTGCAACCTTGACGGTGCCATCATCTTCGATATCAATCTTGGCACCTGTTTCTTCACAGATTTCACGGATGATCTTGCCACCCGGGCCAATGATGTCGCGGATTTTATCAACCGGAATTTTCAAGGTGGTGATCTTTGGCGCGCTATCGGCCAAATCATCACGCGCCGAGGTCAATGCCTTGGCCATTTCATCAAGAATATGAATCCGGCCATCGCGTGCCTGATCAAGTGCAATCTGCATGATCTCAGGTGTGATTGATGTGATTTTGATATCCATCTGCAATGAGGTCACACCATTTTGTGAACCGGCAACTTTGAAATCCATATCGCCAAGATGATCTTCATCACCAAGAATATCGGACAGAACGGCAAAATCATCGCCTTCTTTGATCAATCCCATCGCGATACCAGCAACTGGACGTTTCAATGGCACGCCAGCATCCATCATCGCCAATGAACCACCACAAACGGTCGCCATTGAAGATGATCCGTTTGATTCGGTGATTTCAGAAACAAGCCGGATCGTGTATGGAAATTCGTCTTTGGTTGGCAGCAACGGACGAAGCGCACGCCATGCCAATTTTCCATGACCAATTTCACGACGACCAGGCGAACCAACACGGCCAGCCTCGCCAACTGAATATGGCGGGAAATTATAATGAAGCATGAAGCTAGACCGGCTTTCACCAACCAACGCGTCAATGATTTGCTCATCCTGACCCGTGCCAAGCGTGGCAACAACCATCGCCTGTGTTTCACCGCGGGTGAACAAAGATGATCCATGCGCCCGCGGCAGGAATCCAGCCTCGGCAACAATCTGGCGAACGGTCTTTGTGTCACGACCATCAATTCGAACACCAGTTTTCAAGATCGCACCACGAACAACATCGGCTTCCATGCCTTTGATCAGGCCACCAACAAGAACGGCATCATAATCATCGCCAATTGCGGCTTTTGCTTCGGCGCGAACCTCATTCAAAGCTGCCTGACGATCGGTTTTATCGGCAATTTTATAAGCGGCTTCAAAACCCTTGGCAAAACCCTTTAGAACCTTGTTGATATCAGCAATTTCTGCTGGCTCTTCGGGAAGCGCGCGCGGCTCTTTAGCACATGATTCGGCCAGTTCGATAATGGCATCAATCACCGGCTTGACTGACTGGTGACCAAAATTCACCGCGCCAAGCATGATTTCTTCTGACAGTTCCTTGGCTTCTGATTCAACCATCAAAACGCCTTCATGCGTTCCGGCCATGATCAGATCAAGTTCACTTTCATCCATCTGATCGACGGTTGGGTTCAGAACATAGGCTCCATCAATCCAGCCAATGCGCGCAGCGGCAATCGGGCCAAAGAACGGCACACCTGAAAGGGTCAAAGCTGCCGAGGCACCAATCATCGCGGCGATATCAGGATTATTTTCCATATCATGCGCCAGAACGGTACAGATAACCTGTGTTTCACATTTGAATGATTTCGGGAATAGCGGACGGATCGGGCGGTCAATCAAACGGCAAACGAGGGTTTCATTTTCCGAAGGACGGCCTTCACGCTTGAAAAAGCCGCCGGGGATTTTACCCGCAGCGAAGGCTTTTTCCTGATAATTGACGGTCAATGGGAAAAAATCCTGACCAGGCTTTGGGCTTTGCGCCGCAACAGCTGTACATAATACTTTTGTCTCACCAAGGCTGACCATAACGGCGCCATCGGCTTGACGGGCAACTTTACCGGTTTCAAGAACCAGCTTTGTACCGCCCCATTCCAATTCTTTGCGGAATAACTTGAACATCTATTTCATCTCTTTCATTTCATCTCAACGCCGGCAATCCAGCGAGAGAACAGCAAAAATACAACGCACATCCTCATGATGAACATTGCTGTGACAAAGGAATTAAAATGTTTTGAAGGTTGTCTCGTCGTGCCAGCGCTCTGTCTGCATCTGGTTGTCGGGGGCACCCTCAATCGGCCTTGTTCGTGCCCTGTTAATTCCTAATCCCTTTGATCACGGCTTTTCTCGCACGCAATCTTGAAAAAAGCAAATAAAATGCGCCACATGCAAAAACCGCCCTACCAATGGCAGGACGGTTTTTATAGGCTTTCTGTCAACAGGGCTTAGCGGCGCAAGCCCAGCTTTTCAATCAATGCCTTATAGGTCGCAACATCGCCCGACTTGATATAGTCAAGAAGGCTGCGACGCTGGCCAACCATGGCCAAAAGGCCGCGGCGTGACCCAAAATCTTTTTTATGGTCTTTTAGATGCTCGGTCAGGTTGCGAATGCGCTCAGACAAAATAGCCACCTGAACTGATGCAGATCCTGAATCCTTGTCGTTTTTACCAAACTCTGTAATCAGCTCGGCTTTACGTTCCTGTGTAATCGACATCGAAACCTCCTATATGGGTTTAAGTTAAATATTCAGCACACGAACAGGACAGACCGCGCCAGCCTTGACCACCACCAAAGCCACCGGACGGTCTCCCTCCATGGCGATTGCGGTTGCACCGGTCAAAAGCGCCTGAAAACGATCCTGTGCTGATGCACTGATCGCCGGAAGCGTCTGACCATGGCGAAGCTTGGTTGCCTCATTCCCTGAGATGGGTAGCGCCGGGATGTCGTCCAGCGCACTCACAACAGGATGCAAATGCTCTAAAGCGGCGGCACTATGCGGCAGCTTCTCTAAAAAATCCAGTGAAATCGCATGATCGGCATGAAATTGTCCGACCGAAAGCCGCCGAAGCGCGGTGACATGCGCTGCCGTACCAAGATCGCGCCCAAGGTCGCGCGCCAATGCCCGAATATAGGCGCCTTT
>ERZ807291.9420-NODE-9420-length-10570-cov-6.358250_pt1 | contig 10570 bp, 12 predicted proteins | sample MGYA00521257_ERZ807291 | MGnify/ENA primary metagenome ERZ807291 (study PRJEB31413, sample SAMN03169783) | marine metagenome | biome: Marine; feature: Water; material: Subsurface seawater | place: North Sea | collected 2011-04-28 | depth 1 m m ... | reverse complement strand
ACTGAGCGGCCTGCTTTGCCTGAACCAAGACTATTTCAGAGCATAAAAACTCAAAAAGAGACTATCTATACCTATGTCCCTCCGGAGTTTTGCAAAGAGATGTTTGCCCTTGGCAGCATGTATCAGACTGTTGTAATTGGTCCTGCAGAGACGATAAAACTAGCTCAGGAAATAGCCGACAAAGTCAGCCTTGATTTAGATCTTGATGAGCCATTCCTGGCTCTGCAATTTTTACGCGACGAGCTGGAAAGTAATGTCGACAGCACATCAGATGCAATCGAGAGCGCCGCCAAGGAACCGGCAGCTGCTCAGCAAGATACGGAGAGACACCCTAATTAGCGACTCATAGGTGACGACAATGGCAACAATTCTGCTCTTGGCAGTATTATTTGGCAGCATGGTGGCGATTATTTTAATGGTCTACTTGATAGACCGAGTCAAGCGACTGGAAATAATTTCGCTGCAGTTAAACTCCAGTGCTGGTCCCGCAGCGCCGGCACCACAGGCGGTTGAAAACGGCTTTCTCGGACTATCGGGAAAAATACTGTGGGATGCCATGTGCGGCAAGGTACCAGAGGGCTTAGACGAAGCAGACCTCGTAGCGCTTAAAAGCCGTTACGAATATGTCTTACAAAACCATATTGAGACGCTTTTCAAGCTTGGCAAAAAAGATCGCACTAACGGGAATAATTCTGAAACACCGAAGAATCCTATCGATATTTCTACTCTGCGTGGAACCATTTCTTCATGGATTCCAGCTCAGCATGTATCGACACTGTATAAAGCCGGTTACGAGTCGGTCGAGGCCGACGACGTCAATATTGGTCGCCTCAAGGCTGATGTCGATGATTCCGTGAACACGTTATTCTCTCGGACCAACCTTGCAGTCAAACATTCGTTTTCAGATAAGCTAATGGACTCCACGCCGGCGATAGGACTACCCAGTGCCGAGTCAGTTGATGCCATGCATGAAGAGCCGCCAACTCAATTCTAAGGCGCAGTTATCGCTAGCAGGTTACTGCTTGGAAACAAAGGGATAAACAACGATTGACGGTTTTGGTGGCTCTACAGGCGGTTGCCCCTCAGCCTGCCGCGCTTCGTCTACCTCAACTTGACGACGCAACACATCGAGATAATTCTCGCGCTCTAGCGTGATCAGTGCCTCGACATCCGCATTTAACTTCTGCACATTGCCAACACGCCGCTCAAGGGACTGCATCTGCTTGCCCAGGGCACCGACGGAGCTCGACAATGTCGCAACCACCGCTCCCTGGCCCTGGAGATCCTCACTCAGACTGCTCACTTGAGCGACAACCTGATCGGTTTTCTCGCCAACCTGCTGTGCGGCCAGCCCAGGTACTTCGGTTATTAATGATCGAGCCGCCACTTCTGTTCGCGAAACCGATTCCACCAACAACATTTGACGATCGGCAAATTCGGCCTGTCTGGCTGCCAGTTGATTGATCGAAAAACGAATTTGTTCAAAGGTCTCTAGCGCACTATTCATCTGCACAACGCGCTTGCTCACCGCCACCAGCATGGAATCAACTTGGCTCACTCGCGCTGCCAACTGAAACGAGATAAAGCCATAAACGACCACCGACAGCACCAGTGCTGACGCCGCACCGACCAGCACGCGACTGGCAAGCTGGGCACTTTTTTCACTCGCCTCATTGAGGGCATTGACACGCTTTTGCAGATGGTCAAGCCCATTTTCCAGCGCTGATGACGCCCTGCGACTAACATCTGCCGCACTATTGGTGGCTTCAGCTGTTTCAAGAACGCCTGGTAACAGACTCTCCAGACGCTCAGAGACCTTCTCGGCAGAAGCGATAAGATTACTGACGCTATCGCTATCGGCGCCACTCGCAACGGCTCCGGTCTCTGCATCTTCACTCGACTCAATGGCGTCAATTACTGGCTCTACAGCTGCGTCGTCGGCGATCTCTTCGGGGTTTTTGTCACTCATAAAGCGCCTGCAGTCTCATTGTCGTGAGTAAATTTTATTCTCGCTAATCGTCTAGCAATATCGGCAGTTACCTGCTTTACTTTAGTGATACGCTCCCGAAACATGCCCTGATATATCGGCGTCTCAGCGCCATTGGCAACTCCATCTGGCAACCCTTGCAGAGACATTGGATCATCGACAAACCGATCTCGACTGAGATCGAGAGTCATGACATTGCGCTCTTCGCCCAAAGAGGTGAAGATCAATGTTTCCGCATCTTCACGCAGCGCAGTTTTTGCGTGATTGACACTGATCGGGCCAGCGCTACCGGCACTGGTAAATAATTCATTAGCGACCATTTCTGTCATTTCTGTACTCTCCGGATCGAATCACTCTAATGCGACAGTAATCGTCGCCTTAACACTTTTCTAGCAGACCCTGCTAGCGTCGCAGAATAGACTTCAACTGTGCTGCACCACGTATCCAATAATCTCCTGGAACGCCAGGATTTTGGGTAAATGATGCCGCAGCAGAGCGTGAACTAAAGGGTCCGGAAATGACGGCATAGGCACTATTTTGAGTCAATCGGACGGGCACCACGCTGGCCTTGTCCAAGGCTTGATAGCGACTGATATAGTCCTCTGCCGCGGCCTCAGTGCTGAGCACAATATGTTGTACAAAATATTCGCTAGTGCGGGCACTGGCAATGCGCTGAGCCGCCTGAATTAATGCCGACACCGGCTTTTCAGGAGTTGCCTGGGGCTTTGGGACTACTACCTGTGCCTGCTCGGTGGGCAGCGCCGCTTGCGGCTGAGGCTCACTATCCGGCTGAGGCTCACTATCCGGCTGAGGCTCTGATTGCGGTTGCGGCTGCAGTGCGAGTTGCGCCTCCTCTTGCTCCTGTGACCTTGCCGGTGGAGCGTTAGCCTCGGCGGAGAGATCATTGGCACTGCTCGGGCTGGTCGATTCGGCGCTGACCGCAGCTTGTCCTGTCGGGTTTTGAGCTGGCACCGTATCAGGCTGGGCGGCTTGCACGGCGGCGAGTTCGGCAGCCGCCGCAGCCTGCTGCTTTTTCTCTTCCAACTCTTCTTCTGTTGGCACGACAATCGATTCTATTCTGTAGCCTGTGGCACTGTCGGCCGGCCAGGTGTCAACACTGGTCTGAAGTGATTCTTGGTAGTCGCTGATTGAGCTCGGGTAGAGCCATGAAATGGCGAGCAGAGACACCGCAATCGTGCCGGTTACAATCATAATCCCAGGCCAAAATTGATTCTTGCGTGGCGCGTCCTCTTCAGTGTCGTCGAGACTTTCGCTACCAATCAGCACATCAATATCCAACTCGGGCATCTGCGGCAGGTCGGGGTCTAACTCCTCTGTATCATCGAGCGTGTCGCGTCCAGCAATAACGCCACCGAGCCCGGCTTCTATCAGCAGCGCCTCAGTCTCACTGGTGTAGCCACTCTCCTGAGCCGCCAGCAACAGCTCACGGGCTTCGTCCATTGCCGGCACTTCCACTACCCAGCGATGCATCCGTCTGCCGAGGCTATTTAGCAGTTTTTCATGCGCCGGCCAGCCCGACTTGTTGATCACCAACACCAATCGCACATTGACGCCCGGGAAATCAGACAGCAGTCGTGCCAGCAGTCCCCACTGCTCCTCATTGACTGCTCTGGCATCGTTAATTACCAGCAGCCGCACTGGTTGGTCTGGCACTGGCGGCTTGGTCGCCTGCTCCATACTGATCTCAGCAAGCATGGTATTAAAGCGACTTAACAGACTATCGGTATTGACCGGCAGAAAGACTTCTAATTCAAAATTTTCAACGTCACGCATGCGCGCAATGAGCATTCGACAGTAATGGTCGAGGACCGCTTCGTTGGAGCCGAGCACGGCAACCCCAAGCTCATTGTCGGTGATTGCGTCGAGAGCGGCTGCAAAACGCTTTTTATCTCTCGGACGGTAAAAAATGTCACCGCCGTCAAACCAGTCTTGCAGTTCAAATGAAGGTTCTTGCTGATTATCTCTCATAACTTTTTCTGCTTAACAGTGGTTTACACCGATTACTTAACCTGCTGACCCTGTGCGTTGTAACGCATATTTTCAGGCACTTTAGGATTCGGTTTTTTCGCCGTTTGAGCGCCGCGCTCAAAGCTATTTAAACTGAATATATAGGCTATCACCTGAGCCACTGCATAGTACAGAGATTCAGGCACAGCTTGATTGAGTTCGGTCGTATAGAAAATTGATCTAGCCAGTGCGGGAGACGAAAAAATCGGCACGCCCTCCTCTTTGGCTCTTTCGCGAATACCCTGCGCCAAAAAGTCGGCGCCTTTGGCGACCATAATCGGCGCGCCATCTTTAGAGGGGTCATAACTCAGTGCCACGGCGAAATGTTCCGGATTGACGATAACCACATCGGCATCCGCCACCGCCTGCATCATCATACCGCTGGCAATCTCTCGCTGTTTGCGGCGTATCTGGGCCTTAACCTCCGGACGCCCCTCGGTATCCTTCATTTCATCCCTGATCTCCTGCTTAGTCATCTTCATCTGTTTGTTGAACACATGAATTTGATAAGGCACATCGATGGCTGCCGCGATCAGCAGCGTCAAGGTGACCAGCAGTGTACCGAAGGCGATTATTTGGCCAGCTTCATGCATCGCCGGTTCAATATCCATAAAGCCAAGTCCAATCAATCTGGGGAAATTTGCGCTCACCACCAGATACAACACGGTCGCCACGAGAACAAACTTGCTCAAGGCTTTACTCAACTCAACAATGGCCTTGACGCCAAACATGCGTTTAAAGCCTGCCATTGGGCTGAGCTTGCTGGCCTTCGGCGCAATCGACTTCAGTGAAAAAATATAGCCTCCCATCGCACCGGCCGCGGCAAACGCAATTACCACCGCAAGGGCAAAAATCGGCATAACCGTCAACATGCTGTCTAGGGCATGGCGACCAAACGCGGGGGCCAGCAAAGTCTCGGAGAAGACCGCTTTGCGGTCAAAGGTAAATCCGGCGGCAAAGGTCGCCGTCAGTTTTGCAATAAAGTAACTGCCAAACAGGTATAAAAAGAACGCCACACCAATCATCATTGCGGCGATAGAGAGCTCCTGTGAACGCGCCACCTGACCGTCATCGCGGGCTTTTTCAAGTCGTTTTGCGGTGGGCTCTTCGCTGCGTTCTTCACTGCTGTCCTGTTCCGCCATTAGGTCACTCCCAAGGCCTGACCGACGACATCAAAAGACTGAGTCCATAGCCACTGAATTCGAAAACCTATGCTTGTCATTGACGTCGCTAGCAATACCATGCCGGCTAGAATCATCGCCGGAAAGCCCACCGCAAAAATATTTAATGCCGGCGCCGCACGGGTAATGACACCAATACCGATATTGACAAACAGAAGACAAACCATAATTGGCAACGCTAAAAGCACTGCACCGAGAAACATCATCGAGCTCCACTGCAACAGCACGCGCATGAGCATATCAGCAGAGACCATCTCACCGATGGGCAGCGCCTTAAAACTTTCCAGAAGCAGCGTAATAACCAGCACATGCCCGCCGAGCCCCATAAACATCATGGTCGAGAGGATAAGAAAAAATTGCGAAATAACAGGCACATTTCCCATATTGGGGTCGACCATATTGGCCATGCCCAAGCCCATCGACCCTGACACCGCTTGCCCGCCAACGACCAGTGCACCATTAACTATTTGCAGCAGTGTCCCCATCACCGTTCCAATCAACACTTGGTTGAACATTTCTCTCAACCCCGGCGCAGAAAAGGGCTCAATAATCGGCCACTCCGTAAGCGGGTAAACCATTAGAGTCAACAGTGCTGCCAACAACACACGGATACGCACAGTCACTGCGCGGAGCGAGAAAAATGGCGCGGCCAACAGGAACGCCGACACCCGAATCATCGGCCAGAGCAAAGCATAAAATCGCTCAACAATTTCGTTAACCAAGAGGTCCATTACAGAAACAGCGCGGGAATACGCTCAAAGATCCGGCGAAAGAAGTCGACCATGACGCCAATCTGCCAACTTCCGAAAACCATTAACGCAATCACCATAATGGCTAGCTTGGGAATAAAGCTTAACGTCATTTCCTGAATGGAGGTCGCAGCCTGAAAAATACCCACAATCAAACCGACCCCCAGAGCAATACCCAGTAGCGGTGCAGCAACCATCACTGCCGTCCACAGCGCTTCACGGCCTAAATCTATTACCTGTGCAGGATCCATTATCTCTCTCCTAGCCGATTGCAAAACTCGAGGTAAGCGACCCCATAATTAATGTCCAGCCGTCAACCAACACAAACAACATCAGTTTAAATGGCATTGAAATCATCATTGGCGAGAGCATCATCATGCCCATCGACATCAGTACACTGGCCACAACCAGATCAATCACCACAAACGGGATATAAATTAAGAAGCCGATGGAAAATGCGCTTTTTAATTCCGAGGTCATAAATGCCGGCACCAGCGTTAAAAACGGCACGTCGGCCGGTTCCGCAACATCGGTATTGCCGGCAATCTCTAAGAACATCGCGATATCGGTTTCGCGGGTCTGGTTGAGCATAAAGGTTCTAATCGGTGCCTCGGCAGCAACCAGTGCGGTATCAAAGCTTATTGTCTCTTCAAAGTATGGCGTAATCGCATCGTCATACACGGCAGTGAGCACTGGCGACATAATAAATAGCGTCAAAAACAGCGCCAGACCGACCAGCACCTGGTTCGGCGGCGTCTGAGCGGTTCCCAATGCCTGGCGCAACAACGAAAAGACAATAATAATGCGCACAAAGGAGGTCATCATCAGCAGCATCGAGGGCAGCAATGTCAAAACAGACATCAATGCCAGTAGCTGTAGTGTCAAGCTGTACTTGGTTCCGCCAGTGCCATCGTCAACCATATTGACGATAGGCAGCCCGGTCTGAGCAGCAGCTGGTAGTGCCAATAGGGCAAAAGCCGTAATCAAGAATTTGCTCAGACGATATTTTTTGGCCGGCATATTAAGTCTTCTTTCGATCATGAATTTGCTTGAGCAGCTGCTGAAATTTACCCGGCCCATCTGCTGGCGGCACTTCGCCTGCTTGACCCTCTGTCGGCTGCTCGGCTTCAGTCTGCGCGCCACCCAATGATGACGCTGTTTGGACTTGATCATCAGACCAATTACCGAGGCAATTGATTGCCTGAGGAGTAGCGCCCAATAACAGCTGCTCACCGTTGATACTGACGAGAATAAGCCTCTGCCGAGGACCGAGATTGTGCATCTGGATAATATGCAGACTATTGGCCGTGCTTTTGCTGTTGCTCAGGCCCAATTTTTTCAAGCTAAAAAGAGTGATCGCCAGCAGCGCTATGACGACGACTAAAGACGTCATCATTGACAGCCACTCACTCCACCCAGTTTCAAGCATGAGAGGATGCTCTAGAGATTCTTGACGCGATCAGCGGTGGGGATCACGCTGGTCAAACGCACGCCATAACGGTCATTAACCAAGACCACTTCACCCTGAGCGACCAGTGTGTTGTTGACGAGCAAATCGAGAGGCTCACCGGCAAGGCGGTCGAGCTCTACGACACTGCCCTGAGTAAGACGCATCAAATCGCGAATCTTCAGGGAGGTGCGGCCCACTTCTACTGAAATAGTGACCGGTATATTTTGCAACACATCAGCATTAATTTTATTTTTTAGCGCTTCTTGTGGCGACAGCGATGCTTCTGTCGCTTCTATGTCATCAAGTAAAACGTCTGTTTTTGTCTCGGCCATTGTTATTCTCTGCCTCTTATAAGGAAATCTATTTTAGTGGTTCTAATGGTTTCACTATGCGCGTCGCTATCTGCGAACCACTGGCACCCACGTCTACGTCAAATATGGGCGTACCATCAACGAACATTCGAGCATGTTCATTTTTGTTTAAATATAAAATGTCGCCTTCCTGCAAGGCTTCAAACTTCATCAATGTCGTTTCTATCTCTGCAAGCTCTACGGTTAGTTCAAGCTCGGCATCAACGGCTGCAGATTGCAGCTCTACGCTCCACTCTTTATCTGAGGCATCGTCACCATCACCGGTCTGCACCCGGCTGCGCAGCAAATCCCGAATCGGCTTGAGCGAGTTGTACGGGTATACCAGATCGATATTCCCTTTTACGTCCTTCCCCACCTCGGCGACAAAACGACTGACAACAACGAGATCGTTTTCATCGGCTATCTGCGCAAATTGCGGATTAATTTCACTGCCGATATGTTCGCATTTCAATTGTAGAATTGGCGCCCAGGCTTCCTGCAATGAACCAAATAACACATTGAGCATAATTTTAATAATGCTCGATTCGGTCGGCGTAAACAGTCGCCCAGGAGGAAGCTCGTCAAAACCGCGACCAAAACCGCCAAAAAAGTTATCCAGCGCAGAAAATACCACCTCTGGCTCTATGACCACCATGGAGTAGCCACGCAGTGGATTCAACCTAATGGTGTTAACCGACAGCGGCGGCGTTAGATCACTTAAATACTCACTGAACTTCATGATCTCTACGTTGGCCATATTGACTTTCGGCGTTGTTCGCAACACTTCAAGCAAGCCCAGCCGAAACTGTCTGACAAAACGCTCATTGACCATATCCACTGCGCCAACATTGACACCGAGCGAAGAGTCTTCATTGGTCAGGTCGTGTCGTACAGCTCTGAGATCGCTATTGAGACCCGTGTCGGACTCAATCGAGCCATCCTGGAGACCAGTGGTAAGAGCCTCCAGTTCTTCAGGCGTTAATAGATTTTCAGTTTCAGTCATTGCGGCCCTCACACACTCTCAACAGGTCTATCAATGGTCAATTGCGACCTGGAAATTACTGCACCACAAATTCAGTAAAATACACCGCCTCGATTCCACCGAAGTCTTCCAGGGATTCAAGAACAGCATTCATTTCAATTTTCAATTCTTCGGCAAGATTACTCTGGAAATCTTTATCGGCAACTTCAGCTTCTGTTACCTTGCGCATCGCAGCGAGTATGGCAGCGCGAAGCGGAAAGTCATGCTTCTCGACATTGTCAATGACCCTGCTATCGTAATGCGTCATGATCGAAACAGTAGCCTGCATCACCTTTCTGGAGTTTGACACATTGGCGACTAGTGGCTTGGCGAGCTGAAAGTATGACTGCTCAAAGCGAGTCAGTTCCGGAGAATCCTGCTTGACCTTGTTCGGTCCGGCGGCGGCAGCGGCGGCCGCTTCCGCTTGCGCAGCAGCTTCCGCTTCTAGTGCGGCAATCGCTTCCTCGGCGTTCACGTCTGGCTTCGCATCAAAGAATCCACTGGCGAAAAGTGTTCCACCAACTGTTAAGCCAATCAAAAGCAGCACACCCACGACTATCAAAATAATTTTCAATACCGGGCTTTTTGCTTTTTCTTCGTCGTCTAACTGCTCATCACTCATCGTTCAATCCTCTTATCCGCCATCTTTTGTGGGCGGTGATTACACTAATATATCCAAGCCATCATCTAAATTATTAAAGCTTGTAGAGCCGCTTTCACCCTCGGTGTCTGCGGACTGCTCGGCCGATACTGCGCCAGCACCATTTTCAGAGGCTGTCGACTTTCCGTCAGAACCACCCTGATTTGCCAAGCCTACATCAACATAAGCAGTTTCCGTGCCATATTCTTGAAATGCTTCACGCAATCTTGGCATTCCCTCATTAATCAGGTCACGAGTCGTCGCATTGGCGGCAACAAAATGCGCCTCTAACTCTCCATTTTTCATTTCCAACTGAACTTCTACTCGGCCCAAACTGCGTGGGTGCAGGTCCATTTCAACTCGCCAGGAGCCCTGCTGAATCTGCGCTGTCAAGCGCTTGCCCAAGGCCTCTGCCAGCTGCCGAGACATCTGCGTATAGTCATCCTGCCGGCGCATCACGTCACGCGCTGAGTCCTCTTCTGACGGCTCAGACGCCAACTCAGCAGACGGGCTGGTGTTGGCTGCAGCATTTGACACATTGCCCTCAACAAATACAGCAGCTGCGACAATAGGCGCTGCCGTAGGAGGAATAACCGCACTGACTGTCGTACCTTTACTGTCCACTAAGCTGATCGCATCCAACTTGGCGGGCGGCAGATGTTGGCGATTAGCGTGCATTTTCACAAACGCCTCTGCCACCTTTCGCCCAACGGTCATCTTGCCGGTCTCTGGCTGACTAACCTGAGCGCCTATTGTCTGCATATCTGCAGCGGCCAGTTTACCATTAGATAGTGGCATTTCAGCCTTTGTATGTAGGTTTTTCTTAACAATACCGATATCGGGTGAGCGACCGGTCGGCAGACCCTCGCGCGGTTGCCGCAGTGCAGTAGCCTGAAGATTTTGTATCTGACCTGACTGAACATTGACCGGCACTTTTGCAGCCTCGCCGTCAGCCATTACCGGACCCTGATGGGCAGCGGCTAAGTGCTGTCTATCGGCAAGAAATTTTTCGCTGGGAATGGCAGCTTGAAGGCCTGCCTGAGTACTGGCTGGCACTTTTGCAGCCTCGCCGTCAGCCACTACCAGACCCTGATGGGCAGCGACTAAGCGCTGTCTATCGGCAAGAAATTTTTCGCTGGGAATGGCAGCTTGAAGGCCTGCCTG
>ERZ807291.9410-NODE-9410-length-10579-cov-13.750285_pt1 | contig 10579 bp, 13 predicted proteins | sample MGYA00521257_ERZ807291 | MGnify/ENA primary metagenome ERZ807291 (study PRJEB31413, sample SAMN03169783) | marine metagenome | biome: Marine; feature: Water; material: Subsurface seawater | place: North Sea | collected 2011-04-28 | depth 1 m m ... | reverse complement strand
TAATATTTTAGAAAAAAGTTTAACAAAAAATATAATATTTTAGAAAAAAGTTTAATAAAAAATATAATATTTTAGAAAAAAGTTTAACAAAAAATATAATATTTTAGAAAAAAGTTTAACAAACATACGCATAAAATTGATATTTATTTATTTATATTTATGTGTACAATCAATCATTTAAATGATTACTATATCTTTGGATAGTGGATGTGGATTTGCAGGTCAAAAAAAATGTTTTGAGGATTTTACTAAACTTTTACAACTAAAATATTATGACGATATTATAGAAATGGATTGTTCTCATAACAATTTGACAACATTACCAACATTGCCATTAGGTCTTAAAACATTAAAATGTAACAACAATAATTTATATATTCTTCCAGAATTGCCATATAGCTTAGAGTATTTAAATTGTAGTAACAATAAATTAGTAGAACTACCAAAATTATCAACGTATCTAATATGGTTGTATACAGAAGAAAATAATTTGATTAAACTACCACCTTTAACTAAATATATACGAATTATATATTGTAATAATAATAAATTGACTAATTTGCCAAATTTACCAAAGGATTTAAAATATTTGTATTGTCAAGATAATAACTTAGATAATTTACCAACATTACCTGATAATTTACATTATTTATATTATGAAAACAACCCAATATATAGTTTTATAGAAACATATTTTGAAGGGAGCAAACTAATGTATTTTGAATGGATGGAAGTGTATAAAAAAAAATATGCTAACACATTAGGAGATTGGTTTTTAGAATGTAAATACAATCCAAAATACAAGTATTGTAGAGACAGAGTTAATGCCGACTATGATAGTTTGATTAATACTATTTAAAAGATATTTAACTATACACATTATTATGGAAACTAAAATTTCAATACTTTACCAACCATTGATTCGCACCAAAAAACAAAACAATAGTTTATGGTGTTCTCTATGTACAATAGTATTAATAATAATAATATTTAGTATAACTGTGTCAATCATAAAACAAAAATTTAATTTTACTGTATGATTGAAGAAAATTGATTTTTTTAATTTAAATTACACATTAAATAAATGACAACACCATTAAAACCACCGTTGTTTGATACAGATGAGGTTGACAATTGGAAACACTATTTAGATGAAAATGGATTTGTAGTTATCAAAAATGTATTGACAAATGATGAAAAAATTCATGCGTTTAATCTATTCAAAACGGATCTAACGGTTGTATCACCAAAGTTAGATTTTGAAGATAAAAATACATTGACTATAGATAATTGTCCATTGATGTTTGGAAAAGGAATGGCTATATTTAATGGATTTGGTCAATCAGATGCAATGTGGAATTTGCGACTTAATAGTTCCATAAAAACTATATTTAAAAAGGTGTATGATTGTGAAGATTTAGTCGTTAGTATGGACGGATTTTCGATGTTTGTTTCTAGCAGTCAAAAATCAAAATCATGGCTACATATTGATCAAAATCCTAAAACAACATTGTATTCTATTCAAAGTTCTTACAATTTTCTACCAGTACAGTCTGAAAAAGATGCTGGATTTGTTGTTGTTCCAAAATCACACAAAACATATAAACCGAAAGTAGAACATAAAAAAGATTGGTTTGTATGTCCAACCGATGATCCACAACTAGAAAATGTGAGAAAATTGATTATTCCAGAAAATTGTATTACATTGTGGAATTCTAAATTGATACACGCCAATGAAGGGATGTCTAAAGACAAAAAAATAGAATTTAACAGATTAACCGCATATATTTCATATCAACCAAAAATAAATAGATCCACTAGTATATACCAAAAGAGACTCGATGCTTACAACCATAATGATACAACCTCACATTGGGCTACTAAATGTGAACTTAAAAAATATCCATGGGGATTTGCTCCAAGATATATGTCACGAGGGTTTAATACACTCAAATCAAGAATGGATATTGAAACAATCGAAACACCAACACGTGTATTTAGTGTTAAGAAAATTCCAATTGATAGATTAGAGTTAATTTAAAATATATAAAGACTTTTTTACTTTAATAACTATGGGAAATAGTTGTATAAAAAATAAAATAAATCCAGTGGTTGAAAGCAGTGTATTGAATTGGAACGCATGTCAAAAAACCGAGTATTATCATTGGTGGCCAATGTGTGAATCAAATGAAAATGATATGTCTAATAATTTGTATGCTAAAGGAAATGCCTTGTACAAATATGACCACTTGTTTAAGGCCAAGTCGGTACAGTATCAAAGGGACCATCATTATATATCTAAAGATTCAACTAGAATAGATAGAAATTGGGCTGGATTTTGTAACTATTCGTCTATTATGTCTTCATTGTATTCACATCCAAAATATGATGTGGTTGTTAAACATAAGAAACAATTTGTTACATTTTCTCCAAAAGATATAGAGCAATTAATTGTTATAGCATGTAAAGAATCAATCAAACCAAATATGTCCTTATTTTTTGGTGTTAGAAATAATACAAATCTATCAAGCGAAGAACCATATCCATTAGAATTGTTGAATATGTTGAAAATGATGTGTAAAAATGATTATCCATTTGTTATGGACATTGATAAAGGTAAAGCTGTATGGAATTATCCATATGATTCTGTATCCGTAAATAAATATAAAACATGTCCATTACGACATATTGCTCCAGATAAAGGTAAAACTGACTATTATAATTTTAAAATAAATAGTAATGGTTATCCCGACCAAAACCAAAATTTATGGGGGTATGTTAATACAGTAAGGGATAAAAATGGACAGATTTGTGAACAAACTGAAAAATGGGTAAGTGAATGTCATCCTGATTTTATTTGGTCTAAATATCCAATTGAAAAGCCATGGAATGGTATGTGTAAGTTAAATCCAGAAATAAATGCTAGAATTGTGTATGAAATATATAAATTATCACTACATTCATATTCTAATACATTAGTTATCGATTAAATCTATTTATAATACCTATATAGATTTTATATTGGTATAATGTACAATTTTATAAGTGCCTTGTAACTCTTCTAATGATATGTTTACTTTATGTATTATTTTTTTCATAAATAATACATCTTTTTTTGTAATAACTGTCTTATATTTTGTATAGATAAAATATATAATATTATCTATAGTATAACCTAACAGCAATCCAATACCTATTTCAAATTGTATATCTGTCATTGATTTATAAATTAAATTTGGATACCATAATAATGCCATTAATTTTAAGGCATTTTTATAATTATGTGGTAAGAAACATATCGATTTTAAATAACTCCCACCTATTTTAGTATTATGAATCATTTGAATACCTTTAAAATTACAATATTCTATAACTTTATTTATAAGTGATACATTTAATTTTTTTAATTTTTTTCTACCATAGGCAGAAAAATCTAATGCGGCAAGTGGTTTAGTATTATTAGACACCGAATATACATCAATAAATTCACCGATTTTGCTTGATAATTCAATTAAATGTTTATTAGGATTAAGTTCACTTACCCTACCCATATCACTTACATTTCTATATATTTTATCTAACGGATCCGTAACATTTAATACTTTTTTGTCTTTATCTAATGATTTTGTTGTTTTACTTTGATTATTTGAATTATTAAGTTTAACTTTTTTAGTTTGTACTAATGATTTTCCTATAGTACCATTTATACTAACACATCTACCTGTTTTTGGATTAACAATTTTATCTTTAGGACATTTACTACTTTTACTACTTTTACTTGGAATACATCCTGGGGGACAAATAGTATTCATATACTAATATAATATAAAAAATAATTGGAATATTAGTATATTGTATCCTTTTGGATGATTGTGAAGATTATACACCTTAAAATTGATTTAAATATTGATAATAAAGTAAAAATATTACAATGACGATTATACACATTCCATATATTATTTTGAAACTTGGATACACCAAAAATTTAATGAAGGATCGAATATCTAATCCTGATATATTTGATGATTGGGATGAAGAAACATTGGCTGAAGAAATACACAATCATGACTATTACTATAACGTAAAGTATCCAAAATATCCAAAATCTGGTATAGATATAGATAGATTATGCGAATGGGCAAAAGAAAACAGATATGTATCAGATGCTACAAATGAAGAAAAGTTGAGTATTAAATGGGATGGTACAAAAGAACATTGTATCAAAAAAGGAATACATCGTGTTTTGTTGAGAAAACGATTAACACAATGGGTAAATAAAAAACAAAAATACACTAAGTCTGGGTCACTAACGAAAGATTCGCCTATTATTCCTCATATTAGTATGTTTTATAAAATTTTAGAATATGGTCCTGATAGATACGAATGGATTTTTCCAAATGAACTTGTATCTACAAATGTTTATTATTATAATAGAATATGGGATATGGATCTATCAACCCACACTCGTATTGAACCTACTATTATTTAAATATTTAAATATGTAAATATTTAAAAATAAAGAGGTAAAAATTCTAAATTATTAGTATTCAAATACTCTAATATATAATTCATTTGTAATATTTCATATCGTTGAGCCGTGATTATTTCGTAACATATACGTAGCATATGTGTATTATTAGTATGTTTTAATAATCTTTCACTCATGACTATAGCAACTTGGTGATGAGGAATCATATGTTCTAAAAAACTTTTGTCGGTATGTTTCATATGATTCATATGAGCACTATGATTATTAGGTTCAAAGAATAAAGGGTCACAATAATAATTTTTTGGTTTTGACATACTGTTAAAAGATAATGATGTTTTAAAATTACTATCTCTATATAGTGTATTGTATTCGTTTGATATTTTTGGTATATTTTTTAAGACATTTTCCATTAGTGTAATTTCTATATTTTGATTAAATATTATGTTTCTATAAATATGTTGCATTGTTTTGCTTTCAGAAATCGGAATCATTAAATTGCACATATCTATGGCAACTTGGTGATGTGGTATCATATGTACTAAATAATCTTTATTTGATAAAAAATCATTACAAGGGTCTACTTTATTTAACTTGAACGATTCTCGTTTCACTATATATGCTAATACATAAACTAAACAAAATAAAAATACAATTAATATTAATTTTATCATACTATAATATAATATATAATATAATTATTTCAGTTATGTTAATACAACATTTACCCAATCATTATCGTTTTCAAATGTATTTAGAATCCATTCTTCGTAAAGCTCATGCCATTCATCATTCAACCATCCTTCAAATTCATCATTATATAGTTGTGTATTTTTTAATGATTTTTTGGAAGGTTGAAATTCTCCAGGATAATCAAATTTTTTTATAAATGTAGTCATATAATTTTTAGTAATATAGTGTCCATTCAAATATTTATAAAACGCAGTTTCTTCTTCAGGATAACCATATTCTTCAACAGTAATATTATAGTTTGTTTCAAGATGTTTCCATAAATTGTATGGTGATTTTTTAACGCTTTTAAATGTGAATGAAAATTCTGTATCTTCTTCATCTAATCCATCATATACATCAATATCGAAATCTGATTCTACACCCCATTCGGATTGTTTAGCATAGTTACATTTACATGATAATGGTACAAATGAGTTGGCAAAATTGTGTCCGGTTGTTCCATTTTGAACTGATTTAATATACCATTGTCTAAATGGTTCAATGTCTCCTTTCAAGGTAGTTGTTCCAGTGTACATGTATGGCATTTTATTTATAATTCATACAAAAATATATTAACAATCAATTTTAATCCTTATTTAAACATTTTATATAGTATAATTAATACATGATAGATAATAGGAGTATTTATTTAAATACTCACATTGTATCGCCAGCTCAGAAAAATGGGCTACATAATACATTTCAAACAATGAAAGACTATGAAAAAAAAGGCTTGTATCATAGATTAATACCCATATATCAAGACAAATATGGAAATTTGAATACAAATATAATTTTACCATATGTGAATAAAAATAATATAACAGATTTAATAGTAGTTAATAATATAGATGATAGTGAAAGATTAGCATCTAAACACGTTAAAAAAATGCCACATTTAGATCATATTTTATTTAACAGCATTATTTCTACTACGTGTGTAGATGACTGGAAAAATCAGCGGTCACAATATCAACCATCATTTAGTGTTCATACCGAACTTGTAACATTGCTTCCAATTTCGGTTAAACGCGCGAAGTACTGTGTGGATTTATTGTGGGAATTGTGTGAATCTGGTTCTAAAAGTGTTAATATGAATGATTTTTTATTAAATGAAACTATGGCACAATTACAATTGGCTATGTTTGGTGTGAGTGATGATTTCCAAGTTAAAACAAATAAAAATATTAGAAAAGTATTTAGTGGGGAAAATAGCCCAACATTTACACAAACATATTTTAAAGAAATGGTTGACAATATGGATCAATGGACTGGACCATTAAGTAAAGCCTTTGATTTGAGTGTAGATAAAAAGGAATTGTTTGGTAATATTATTATTTTTTCGTTTGCTGGACATGATACAACTGGAAACACATTATCATGGCTATTGTATGAACTATGTAAAAATAAAAGTTGTCAATCTAAATTACACCATGAAATAGATTTATTTTGGATGATCCAAAAAAATAAAAATATAGAATACAACGATTTCAAACGATTACCATATTTAACTAAATGTATTATGGAAACCTTACGGTTATGGTCTCCAATTCCTAATGGAACCTTTAGAGAATTAATAAAAGATGATTATGTTGTTGGAAAAAATGGTAAGCATATTAAATTGCCTAAAGGAACATACATACAGATACCGAATTGGTCACGACATAGAAATCCTGATTTATGGGGGGATGATGTAAATACATTTAATCCAGACCGTGAATTTGAAGATGATGAACTATGGGAAAATAGCGTTATAAATACATACAATCCATCAACTCCCAGATTTAGTCCATTTACATATGGTCCAAGAGACTGTATCGGAAAAAACTTTTCGCAAATTGAAATGCGAATTATACTACTATATTTACTAAAATCATACAGATTTTCTTTAACAAAAAAAGAAACAGCTACAGAGTACAATACATTTACGTTAGGTTTTTTGGATGGATTGTATATGGATGTCGAACGACGTGAAAGTAGAACACACTCTAAATTATAACTTAATACTTAAAATATTGACCATACATTCGTTGTGACGATGGGAATTGTTTGGTAACATTATTATTTTTCGTTTGCTGGTCATGACACAACTAGAAACACAATATCGTAGCTATTGTATGTAAATACATTTAATCGGGTATCCTTTGGATATTTACTTTTGAAGTGTAATAAATAACAAATATATTAGTTATATTCTATATTACCTAATTCAGGAACACAATTTTTTATTATAAATTCATTTATATCTTTTTTGTTACGCTTATCTCCTAATAAAAATGAGTGTGATATTAAATATTCAGATACTGGAAATGAAAATCGGTCAATATCACATGACATATCATAACTTTGCTGTATAGAACTAGACCATGAACCGACTCTTATTTCTAGAAATTTACGATTTTTTAAAGTCATCATTTTTTCAGGATGTTTGATTATCCATTGTTTAAAGTCTTTATAAAGTTTATCATTTATATCTTTACATCCTGGATCATCCTGGCATGATATCCAGGATGGTCCATTACCCATTATAAATAAATCATCATTTTTCATAAATGATTTCAGTGCATCTTTTTCAATAATTTCTTTGTCTTTTTCTATAAGTTCCGTTCCTATTATATTATTCCATAATTGTTGTTTAAGCTCTAAATTATTTAATGATTTTAAATCTACAAGCGTGTGTTCTAAATTAAATTTTTTACAAATATTTTGAGCTATTTCATAATCTTTTTTATTTATGTTTAGTGTAAAAATTTTTACTGGTATTTTAGCATACAAGAAGAATGCCAAAATTAATCTAGAATCTCTTCCACCAGTCAAAGCTAAATAAACATTATTGTTGTTTTTTGTATAGTATTCTGTGATTTGTTTAATAGTATTAATACTATGTGTTATATACAATTTGAAAAAATCAGTATTTTTCATTGATTTATCTAGATATTTGTTATTAATCATTGGTTTATGGGAAATATTTCCATATATATCTATTTTTTGACTTGTATAAGGCTTATAAACCTTTTGAAAAGTTGATTTTCCAGGAGGACAAAATTTTGAGCAACCACCAAAAGGTTCATATTTTCCAAGATTAAAATTAAAAATATTTTTGTAAATAAGAGCATTATTTGTTATCATAATCTCATCGTTATGTTTAAACAAATATAAACCATATAATCCAATATAATCTCGATAAATCTGGTCTTTATAAACAATTATATAATTTCCGACACATGTTGTTATATAACGTATGATTTGTTCTTCATTTGTATTTTCAAATTCAGTTTCAATAGATTGCTGCTTTGTTGGATCACTTTGGATACAAAAGCCTATAACAACAACTTGATTGAGTTTATTTTTATTAATAATTTTTAAATGTTTTAATTTGTCAAAGAAAATAGAACGTGTATTACTTATTGCTATCGAATTTAACTCAAAATTTAAATTATTTATAGTTGTATTTTCGCATATAATAATTTGATTTTTAAATAATTTTTTTGATATACCAGATTCAAATGATTCTTTATAATGATTTTGTGTTTTATAAAGTAAAATAAGAATATTTATGATTAGTGCAAATATTACGATTATAAAAATAAATTTTAACATATATATTATTTATAATATAAGAAATAAAATATCTAAGGTATGTATAATTTTTTTGGGGGAAGCTTACAAGAACAATAACACATATTTAAAATTACCTAGTGAAGAAATTCTAGAGATTGTCATCGATGAAGCAGGTAGATTAGGACCAGTTATAGCTGTGGCGGTTTGTATGCCATATAACTTCGATGACTGCTGCTATAGTGATATACTAAGTTGATAAAAGATTCAACGAAATGAGTCATCAAATCGGAAGATTTGTAAAGAATTTATGGAAACATATGCTATAGATTATGGTGTTGGAATAGCTGATAATACTGAAATAGATTTAATTAACATTTTAAATGCGACACATTTAGCAATGAATAGAGATATAAGTAACTTAAATATAACACCTAAATTGATTCAAGTAGATGGAACTTCTTTTAAAGACTATTATAATGATAGTGATTTGAATGGGATAAATACATACAATCCATCAACTCCCAGATTTAGTCCATTTACATATGGCCATGATACGGCGTCATTATAAAAAAAACTTTTCGCAAATTGAAATGCGAATTATACTACTATATTTACTAAAATCATACAGATTTTCTTTAACAAAAAAAGAAACAGCTACAGAGTACAATACATTTACGTTAGGTTTTTTGGATGGATTGTATATGGATGTCGAACGACGTGAAAGTAGAACACAAGCTAAATTATAACTTAATACTTAAAATATTGACCATACATTCGTTGTGACGATGAATACATAGTTGTATTTATTTTATTTAAATGTGTTACGACCATATCACCATTTGTATTCGAATATCCTATCTTACTAAATCCCAATTCCAACAATTTATTAACACACAATCTACATGGCAATGAATTCTTAAACTGTTGATTCAGTTCGCTGGTTTCTGCTTGAGGGGCGCGCACCACCCAAATAATATATTTTTTTAGATGGTTTTTGTATCCGTATTTATTGCTTGTTTTTTTTCTAATACGTTGATTTATTAATTTGCTCGCAACGGCAATTTCAGCATGGACGCTTGTGTGTATTTGTCCAAGTATAGTACTACGATTATGATTATGTCCCGATACAATAATTTTTGATCCTTTTGTTATAATAGCACCATGTCTAAAATTCATAGTAGAATTTAAAGCATGTTGATATGCTATTTCGCCGAACTTTGTTTTACGACACATCTTTCTTTTTCAACATAAAAAAAAACTTTATCAATTTTATCAAATATTATGATTTTACTAAAATGACGATAAGAACTATAATAAATACTATTAATAATAATATAAATACAATATGGAAAGCATATTTACTAATAAGTTGTAGTCTTAAAGAAAGTTGTTTATTTCTCATTTTTGATGCGTTTGTTGCTAACATTGTTGGGATAGTATTGACATTTCTTAATGTTGATTTGCGCTCACTTATTTTTCCGATATGTTTTTGGATTAAATCATTTGATTCATCTATACTATCACTAATTTTTTCAGTATCATAATACGATTTTTTGTTTAGTCTTGGTTGGGCAAAATTCCAGGAGTTATTGAAATTAGGTTTCCATATATCATGCGTATTGTGAATGATTGATTCATCTAATTGAATGGACCTAAATGTATTTGGTACTTCTTCTACTGACATGTATAACGATTCATTTGGTGATTCATTGTCTTCAAATTCATGATATTCTATAGTGCTATTATCGAATTTTTCCATTCTAAATAATTAATAGTTGTTTTTCTTTAAATAAAATCTAA
>ERZ807291.9406-NODE-9406-length-10583-cov-4.247150_pt1 | contig 10583 bp, 9 predicted proteins | sample MGYA00521257_ERZ807291 | MGnify/ENA primary metagenome ERZ807291 (study PRJEB31413, sample SAMN03169783) | marine metagenome | biome: Marine; feature: Water; material: Subsurface seawater | place: North Sea | collected 2011-04-28 | depth 1 m m ... | reverse complement strand
AGAAAGGTGAGAAAGGTGAGAAAGGTGAGAAAGGTGAGAAAGGTGAGAAAGGTGATATTAATAATTCTACTATTGTATTTAGCTTTGTCGCAAATATTATTATATCATCTATTATCAGTTATTCTATGTTTAAAATTAGAAATTGAAATAATTAATTATTTAAATAATAGGTCATTATTAATATAAATATGAAGTTTTATAATACCGATACCCCTGATGTAGATGATATTGTAATGTGTCAAGTAGATAGAATACAAGATTATTGCATTTATGTTAAACTTTTGGAATATAATAACATTGAAGGAATGGTTCAATTAGCTGATGCTTCTACAAGAAGAAAAAGAAAATCTGTTTGTTTACTAAAAGAAAACAAAAAATATCCTTTGCTTGTTATTAGAGTTGATAAGACAAATAAATATATTGACTTATCAAATAAATTTTTATCTAATGAAGATAAAGAAGCTGCAGTTGAGAAATTTAATAACTATTTTTTTGTTGTTAAGATTTTAAAAAGATTTTTATCAAATAAGTTTAGTAATAAATATGATAATGAGAAATATATAAATTATGCAGAAAAAACTATTTGGAAAATACAACCAAAGAAATGTTATGAGTATTTAATTGATAACTATTTAAATAATAACAATTACAACGAATTTGATATTTCTCAAGAAGAGAAAGATAGTTTTAGAAATATTTTGGAAGAATCGTTAGGTGAAGTTAATTTTACATCAACACTAAATTTTATGGCCAGGAATGCTAATTTCGATGGCGTATCTAAAATGAAAGAAGTATTTCAGAAAATTTTAGACGAGTACCAAGCAGAAGTAATAATAAATGTTGCTCCTAATTATTACTTAAAATTAGATTCAACTAGTAACCAAGAAAATATTAATAAAATTAATGAAATAGAATGCAAACTTTCTAAATATATGTCAAGTTCAAATTGTTTATATAAAAAAATAGATGTTCAAACGATTAACAATATAAGTTAATATTATAAATTAATTACTTTATTTTTTATAAAATTAATACTGTTTATTAATTTATGTTTTTCATAACTAGAGTAACTATTAGAATTAATAATATCATCTACATTTTCGATAGGAACCCATAATATGTCATATATTTCATCTTTTTGTATTTTAAAGTTTGTTTCTGAATCTATTTTTGTTGAATAAAAAATCATATTTTTTTTTATAAATCCTTTAGGTTTTATTCCCCAACTACATACTTTAACTTTTTTATTAAAGCCTAATAATGTATAACTACAACTAATATCAAATACATTACTATAATTAATATCTATTCCAATTTCTTCTTTTACCTCTCTAACAGCAGTTTCAAAATAATTACTGTCCTTATATTCGTAATATCCTTTTGGTAAACCCCACCCTAAAAATCCTTTAACAAAAAGAATTTTCTTAAAAAAATTATCAAAAATTATAAATCCTGCATTATAGTAATTTGTTATGGTATCCACCATATCATTTTTAATATATTAAAATTGAATATTTATTAAAATAAATTTTCAATTTTATTTTAATTAAAAAGTTTTACTTTTGTTTGAACTTGTTTCAGAAGATGTATCTTCATTTATTGTAATTTTTCTATTTATTTTATCAATTATAGTGTTTAATCTTGCAACAGTTTGAACGTCAGATGAATAAGTTGCTTTTAAATTTTCAATTCCTTTAACGGAATTAACTAGATAACTTTCTATTTCTGGATGTTCACTTAAAATTTTTAGTGATTTCCTTACTATTTCATCAACTTTTTTTACACTTTTATCTCTGCCATCTCCTCTATACCATCGTTTTAAAAATTCTGGTAAAAGGAAGTTATTTACTTCCACATTTAAATATGTTTCTTTTGTAATTAACTTTTTATTTTGATCTAAGTTAGATAATATATTTAAATTTATTACAGCTTCATCAAATTCTGATATAGACATTACTTTATTAATTAAAAATAAATAAAACTTTAAGTATTTACACTTTGTCAAATAACATGCTAGCTCTTAGCTTGTTAATTTCTTTTTTAGTATAAGGTGCATCATACTTAACATAATCAATTAGACTATCATCATTAATTAGTAAACCAACATAATCATCTAAATTTGAAATATCTCCAATAAATCTATTGAAGCATTCTTCATTTCTTTCAGCAGAATTAATTGTTAAACTTACAAGTGTCTCTAATGGCACTTCAGTGTTTTCAATGTACATTTTAATGTCATTACTGTTACTGTATTCTGTTAAAAAGTCACTTTCATCTAAATTCATAATATCACTATCTAATTCTTTGAAATTATCTTTGGGCTTTTCTTCATCTCTCATACTAGGAGGAACATATGTTTCATACTCAGCTTTTACTTCTCTTTCTTTATTAGGATTCCAATTTGTCAAAAAGTCACGACACTCTGAATATCTAGAATCAGTAAATATTTTAAATTGAGGACTTCTGATGTTAGTATTGTTATTACCTTCTTCTAAAGCTTCCATTACTGTTTCTCCCATTTTATTTTTAATACTTAAATCTGCACCTGCACATAATAGCATCTTTAATGCTCTTATAGATCCTTTATACGCAGATTTAAAAATAGGAGTGAATTCTTTTGGACCACATTTAGAATTTACTATTTTAGATCTATTTGACAATTTATCTAAAATAATTTCAATAACTTCAAGTTTATCACGACATGCAGCTTCATGAATAACATACACAAGAGTACTTTCCCAAATTCTGGAAGAAGTTTTAATTTCTTTTTTTAGTTCTTTCATAAAATCGCGTGAGCCAATACTTTTATCAAAAAGACTGTCAACATACATTTTAACTCCTTTGGGTACAAAATGTGTCGTTCCTTCTCGCCAATTCATTGTTTTTTTATAAGATCCTTTTTTATAAGAACCTTTTTTATAAGAACCTTTTTTATAAGATTCGTTTTTATAAGAACCTTTTTTATAAGATTCGTTTTTGTTTCTGCCTTTAGAGACAGTTGATCCTCTGCCTTTAGAGACAGTTGACCAATCGCTTTCTGAATTTGTTTTAGTTAAAGAAGCCATTTTATATAAAACTAATTGGTTAGTATCTGAGGTTCAATATTATTCAATTTTTTTTGGATTATTAAAAATAGACGTTAATTTATAACATTTCTAAAGTTATTTGTTTCTATTATTTTAAATTCGGGACTTTTAGTGACTCTTCTATTTACATATTTAGAGTCACTTGTAGGAATATTATAAATAATTTTTTTATTTAATAAGAAGTTATATGGATTAAAATTAGTAAAAAGGTTAGTAATAGTTTTTGGCAGAGATATAACTAAATATTTATAGTCAAAAATATTTTTTTGTATAACGTTTTTTATTAAATCTTTATAAGATTTAACTGGTAAATATTTTTGTAAGTTATAATTAATATTATTTTGTTTTATTTCAGAATTTAAAAACTCTTCTATTTCATATTTGTTATTTATAATACCTATATTTGAATTAATTACTAATTCATATAATAAACTATTAATATATATTCTTGATGTAAATGTTCCTTTTTCAAATTGTTTATATTCTGGATAAAGTGAAACTTTACTTATTTTAAATCCATACGAAATTAATGAAACATAAAGTTCTGTATTTTTGCTGTTACTAATAGGTATAAATTGAGAAGGAAAATTTACAATTAATATATCTCCTAATTCAATAAAAATATCAAGTTCTTGCTTATCATTATAAGAATAAATATAAAGTCCATCTGGTATCTTGTATTGAAAGAATTTTGAATAAACATCATTACTGTTATAATAGTTGCAGTAAAATAATTTCTTTGTATTATCTGGTAACAATAAATAAAAATTTCTTGTTAAACGTCCATAATTTTCCCAAAAAAAATCTATTTTTTCTTCTAAACTAAAACCTTCCAATATATTTTTTGTAAAATCTATTGATGGTATATCTATAACGCTATAATTTGGAATTTTTAAATCATTAAAACCAATAAAATCAAATTCATATTTTTTTTTTATATTTCGTTGATTTTTATTATCAAAAACAAAAAAATCAACATTTTTATCAACAGACTTAAGTAATAACTTACTTCCAGGAGTTAAAATAATTTCTTTTTCATTTGGAAATACGCTATCACTTTCTATACATAAACAGCATCCTGTAAAATTAGCAGGTAAATTTATTTTTAGTAAAATAAATCCAAAATCTTCATTAATAGAATTAATATTAGGTTTTCTAGTACAAGACATAAAAGATTCTTCTGTATAAATATCTCCTATATCAATATCATTTAAAAAAATATCATCTTTTACAAATCTAAATATAATTTTATTTGTATCAAGTTTTGGACTAGATCTAATGACTTTATTAAGTTTTATAATTTGTGATGTTATATTGTTATCTTTATACAATTCATTATTATTTCTTAAATAATTATTCAAAAAAAATGCTCCATAAAATGTATAAAATCTAATTAATTTTATTGCGTCTTCTTTTTGAATATGTTTAATATGACTTAATATTTCATCTTTACTAAAAAGATAACTTTTTATTTTATTATATAACAACTCTATTTTATTACCATAATCTTTTATTTGATTTGTTTTAATAATACCAACATTCAATGAAATGTTAATAATTGACGATTTTTTTAAATAAGGATTTATGTCTAGAAATTTTATATATGCAGGATTTAATAAATAAGTTATATCTTCACCTATATCTTTGGTGTTATAAAATATAAATTTTAAAAGTATTTTTTCTAAAACCTCAAAATCAAATAGTTCTATAAGATTAATAATATTCTTATCATTTAAGTTATTATCTTTTATAAATTTAATTAAATTTATATTTAATGGTCTAAATTTATATTCTTTAATTAAATAATATACGTCGTTTTTATGAGTAAAAAAGATATCATTATTATTTATGTCATATAATGGAATTACATTATCGTCATTAGATAACTTTAATTTAAAATCATCTATATATTTTTTAAAATTATCTTTTTTTTCATTTTTATTTAATGGCCTGAGTTTTTGATTAATAATTTTTTTTTTAATATTTAAATCAAATAAATCTATTTTAATTTGTTTTTTTTTAATAAAATCATATAATAGCATTTAATATATTTAATATATTAAATGCTATTATAAAAAATATATTAAATACTTTTTATAAATCAAAACTTGTGCTATCATTTAAACTAAATTTATTTCCTGGATTAAAATCACAACTGTTATTAATTGAAGGTATTTCACATTCTTCGCTATTTTTTATATAAGTTTTATTACAATTTTTTTTATTTATTAACTCAATATTTTCGCTGCTTTCCGCTTCAAATTGACTGGAGCTATCACAGTCTTCATAATTATTTATAAAATCATCTACGTTCCCATTTCTATCATTTCTATCAGTAAATTCATATCCTAAAGGAATCCATCTATCGTCATGTAATAAAAAATCTGCACTTGCTTTTGCAACAATATATATGTTATCTACTAATATGTTACTACATTTACTAATATTATATATTTTAATATATGACCCATCATCTAAATGTTCATTAGAAACAGATGATATATGTTGACATAATTTTATTGAAATATCATTTTGATTTTCGTTATTTATTAAAATTATAGTAGAGTTAGGATGTAATTCATAATTACTACATATATTTATAATTTGATATCTTAATTTTAAGATTTTATTTAAAAAAATAGATTTGTTATCTATATCGATGGCTTTTTCACCGTTATTATTTATAGTAAAATTTTCTGAATTCATTGTAATTGTGTTATTTTCAGTATCAACATCAAACATTGTATTTCCATTTATATTTTTACCAATTTTTGTGTTTTTTTTAATATCTAAATAGTTAGACTTTAAGTTAGTTGATGAAACTGTATTGTTAGCATATAAATTATTGGTATCGACATCATTTGCATAAACAGTTGTATATCTGTTTTGTTCAGTTCCTATATATCGGTCTACATCTGTATTATTTGGTTCTATTATATTAACGTTTAATTTACCACAAATCACTACATTTTTTTGAAAAATTGCTGAATTTTTATTTAGTAAACAGTCAGATATTAAATTACTTGTACTTATAGTTTTACTACATCCAATACCTCCTTTAACTAGTAAGGCACCAGAGTTTTTTGAAAAAGATTCTTCATCTGAAGCCAATTTAATTGAGTTAAAAGCAACATCTTCATTGTGATTCATTTAATTATGTAAATATATTATCTATTGGCATTTAAATTTAAATATAAATTTAAATTTATTTAGTATATATATTTTATGGGAGGCGGCTTAATACAATTAATAGCCATAGGCGAACAAGATAAATTTATTACTGGTAAACCACAAATAACTTTTTTTAAATCTATTTATAAAAGACATAGTAATTTTGCTATGGAACCTAAAGCACAGATATTTTCAGGAGGGGTAAATTTTGGACAATTGAATTCATGTGCAGTTAGTAAAGATGGAGATTTAATATCTGGTATGGCAATACACATAAATTTAGGGTCATTAAATAACAATGTTAAAAAAGAAAATAATAATATTTGTATATCAAATATCGACTTAAATTGTTACTGTAATAAATGTATTGAAAATAAACAAGGAACAGTTTTTTCATGGGTAAACGGCATAGGTCATGCAATTATAGAATATATTGAAATAGAAATAGGAGGACATATTATTGATAAGCAATATGGTGAATGGTTTGATATTTGGACTGAACTTACTCAAAATTATGAAAAAAAAGCTGCATATTATGAACTAATAGGAAAAAAAGATCCTGGAGGATTTAGTATAAAGTCATTTCAAAAAGAAATGGAACTAATTATACCTTTAAACTTTTGGTTTTGTAAAAATATTGGATTATCGATTCCTTGCATTTCTATTACTAATCATGATATTAAAGTAAATATAAAGTGGAGACAATTTGATCAATTGTGGATAAGTAACTCATCTACAGACAAACCAAAAGTACCTGAAATTAAAGCTTCTCTTCTTATTGATTATGTTTATTTGGATCTTTATGAAAGAAAAAAGTTTGCCAAAGAAAATCATTATTATTTAATTGAACAAGTTCAAGCAAACGGAGATTATTACTTTCAGAAAAATAATAAAAGTCCAATAATTAAATTAAATTTCTATCACCCTGTTAAAGAAATTATTTGGGCCATTCAAAGAGCTGATGTTTTAATTAGATCAAAAAATAATGACGACGACGATTTTTCATATGGAAATGATTGGTTTAATTTCTCTAATTCGAAAAATTTTACTTCTTCTGGAATAGATGATGTTTTTGATACTGCAGTTTTGCAAATAAATGGTTCTGAAAGATTCAATCATTTACCTGCTAAATACTTTAGATTATATCAACCTTATAAATATCATACAAAATGTCCTAATAATTTTGTTTATGTTTATAGTTTTGCTTTAAAACCAGAAGAACATCAACCAACAGGTGCTTGTAATTTTAGTAACTTTGATAATTCAAGACTTGTTATGAATATGAAACAAAAAAATATATTATCTGATTATATTATAAAAACGTATGCTGTTAGCTACAATTTATTAATAGTTACTAAAGGTATGGTAGGATTAGGGTTTACTTGTTAATTTTTTTTATAAATTTATAAAAAAAATTAATGAATTATTTAATTATAACACTTCTAATTCACTTATTTTCCATATTTCAAATTTACCATTTGGCATAGGTCTTTTTACTTTAAGTGGTATTACTTTGTGAATTAGTTCTAATTCTGCTAGTTCTCTTGCTGATTTGGAACCATCATATTTCACAAATACTTTGGAACCATCTGATATTTGTTTTGCTCTTGTTCCTAATAATCTAACTCTTTCATATTTTGTCAAAATATTTCTAGAAATTCTTTTATTATCAGGTATTATTAGATTATTTTTTATATCCTTGTCAAGAATAGTTACACTAAAAATATCATCATCGTCATCGTCATCATCATCCATAAATGTATCACTCATGTTAATTCTTTCTGAATCGTCATTAATAGTTTTTTCGATTTCATTAATGTTTTCTAATGAATCATCTTCATTTTTATCTAATTCATTTTCTTCAAGTTCTGTCTCTTCTATTTCTGTTTCTGTTTCTTCTATATCAGAAGACTCGTATTCAAATTCATCATCTGAAACCTCCGTATTAACATTTAAATCTATTTCTTGTTTTTTTGACATTTATATATTAAATAGACTCATTTTTTAAATTGTTTTTTTCAATTTATTACAAAGTTTTATTCCTAATATCCCATTTTGTATTACAAGTAACGCATTCATATTCTAACCTATATGAATTTTTTTCTGGTCTATAAAATACTGCTTCTTTATCTTTACTTTTATGAGAATTACATTTTGAATTTGGACAAATATAGTCTTTAGTTCGTGGAAGTGTATTGTCTAAATGTCTATATTTAGATGTAATAACATTGTTTGATTTAGTTGTCACGCTATAAATCGTAGAACCCTTATTTATTTTTGTAATAAATTGACAATTTTTACATACAAAATATGCTAAATTATATCCTATACTATTTATTTCATTAAATTTTGTTTGTATTTCTTCTTTTTCATTACTATCCAACTTTTTATAGTATCTATTTGATAACATGTCTTTTTTTGAAAAAATTATTTTTATATTTCCTTCCAATTCATTTTCTTGAAACATATCAATGAAATCTTTTGGATCTCTTAATTGTATATCTCCTGATATCTCTTGGGGAATATTTTTAGATATATCTAAAGAATAATTGCATTTAGGGCAAAAGAACATTTATATATAAAATAGTTATTATTTTAAATGATTTAAACTTTCAATTTATTTTAAGAAAAAATACTGTATTTTGTTGCATTGTTAAAATTTTCTTGTACAACTCTTATATTATTAAAAGTAAAATTTTTTATACTTAAAAATGTTGTATCCATAGAAATGTTATTTAATATAAATTCTTTAATAAAATTATCATTGTCTTCATTATTTATTAAATGTCTTTTAATTATATTACTTTTTATTTGATCTAATATAATAACTTTTTTTTCATCTAACATTGATAAAGTTCTATTTTTTAGACTTTTAATTGCATTTGTTGCTCTATTTTTCTCTTTATCAGAAATATCATTTTTGTTTATTTTATTAAAAATTTCTTTAAAATATTGATGGTTATTAATTAAATCTAACGGAACTGATAAATATTCATCTAAAGAAATATATTGGTAAATTCTAGATATATCTTCTATGGTTAAACCGACTTCTATCGTTTTTTTTAAAACATTATTTTTGTAATTTTCATTCATTTCAATGTCTTTGAAAGAAACTTTATTAATTTTTTGAACTATTGAAGATATTAACTCTTTCTCTATATTATTATTTATCTCTTTTAATAAAAAGTTTCCATTATTATCTCGTTTATTTTTTAATAAAATTTTCATTCTAATTGTTCCATAAACTAAATCATCCAGATTATCTTCTATTGATATAGCTCCATTAAATGAGGAATATAATGCCTTCTGTAACCTTAATACATCTTCTCTACTAATAAAATTTATTTTATTACCTTTTAAATCTAAAAGTATTGATCCGTTAGGATATGACTCTCTTTCTATACAAATATTATAAATTAAATTTCTTTCTAATTCTTGTACTCCATTTTCTAAAATGGATGTAAAATTTTTTCTATTCATTACTTTAATATCTTTGGCCTCATATATAGGATTGTTCGGTTTTTGTATTAATGAATACTCTGATAATAGATCAGAAAGTTTGTTTAAAATACATTGTTCTTTTTTGTCATCATTTAAAGTTATTTTTAATACATTTGATACGGAATTTTTATATTCTTTTAAGTGACTAATTGAACGTTCTTTCTTATTTTTAATTGATTTTGCTCTAATAACAATTAATTTATTTATTAACGCTACTTGTCTTTTATAAATTAAATCATCATCTTTTTCAAACATTAATTTTAAATCATTTAATTTCCAAGCAATCGACTCTTCAATATTAGGTAAACTGTATTTATTTCCATGAGAATCAAGATAAATTATATTTTCTTCTAAAATTTCATTAGTTAACTCATTATATATTATTTCTTCTTCTATCCTACATAAAATAATATTGTTAGGTCCAAAAATAATTTGTCCTGGTCTTAGAATGTCATTTTTTTCTTTATCTGTCAACTCCACTAATTTTTTTTCTTTATTTAAAAATAATCTTTTTAATTGCAAAATAGACTTATTCATTGCAGATTCTTTAGACACGTCCCATTCAAATGGCTCAGGGTCTTTAAATGACCATGGAAAACCTAAAATGTCATTTTCTGACTTGTAAAAATTTGATTTAACCAAATTACCTTCAATAGTATTATATATATTTTCTATGTTAAATATTTTCATAAATTTTTTTAAAACTTTTGAATCTTCTGTTTTATCGTCTACTAAAACTTGATTTTTATGATTTATGATTTTTTTTGGAAAATATGATTCATTAGAGTCATATGATTTATTGTTTACCTTTAATAAATTGTTATA
>ERZ807291.9405-NODE-9405-length-10583-cov-4.398746_pt1 | contig 10583 bp, 2 predicted proteins | sample MGYA00521257_ERZ807291 | MGnify/ENA primary metagenome ERZ807291 (study PRJEB31413, sample SAMN03169783) | marine metagenome | biome: Marine; feature: Water; material: Subsurface seawater | place: North Sea | collected 2011-04-28 | depth 1 m m ... | reverse complement strand
ATCCTGTGTGAGTTTCCAAACAGTGGCCTGAATTTTTTGAGAGTGGCCGGGTTCTTTAATGAGAAACAGTAACAGGATTGACAATTGTAGAGTGAGATGTCGCATCCATTGTAAAAGTAGGCGAAGACTCCCATCTAGGTATTTGCGAAAAGCCGCTGGGTCCCGTTCCACCTGCCTCAACCGCATGGGCCGTTGGTAACTGTCTCGGAGCATTATCATAGCAATAAAACAAAAATAATTTATATATTAAAAAAAATATCTATCTTTTAAAAACATGAAGTTATGATAAATTTAAATATATATTAAGGTACATTAACCCCCTTTACGCATAACAGCTGCATACATCGCAATTCACAGCAAACATATTTCGATTTCTGAAAAAATGATGGCAAAGAGCATTATTAGTATTGAGAAAAACAAAAACGGGACGACAAATGTTGAGGACAAAGAATTGTGTGGTTAAACCAACTTACGGGTTATTCTTGTGGAACGCATAGTAGATACGGCCATACCAGACACTTTCTAAACACACTGCTAGTGTATAAACTACAACAAGCCAATATGCGCCTCCATATAAATACGGAGCATTGTACGAACAGTTCGACGGTGAAAAGACCCAAACCCAGCCAATTAAGAGAATGATCCATTGAGCAAAAAACAAAGAAAATGATAAGAGCGGCGAGAGAACGTTGGGTTTTTCAGGAATCACCAATAAGAGTGGCGCGACAATTTGTAAAAGAAACATCATAAACGCTTGCATGGTAATCCATGAATTCAATGGATATTCGCACACTTCATTGCTTGCCGAGCTTCTTAACAAAGCTTCAATGGCAAACCCGAACATGAACATATTTGCAACGAACACACCGATGTCCGAAGCAGGGTGCCCGTACATAGGTACACACCTGTTTGGCCCGCGCCAGTTTGTAATTTTTTCGAAACAGCCACCCATTGAGTGATAATATTTCACAAAAATTTCTGAAATTTATCGAGGGTTCTAGGTCTATCACGCTCTGAATTTACCGTTGAGGGCGAACCTGAATGTCCACCATGGAGAGCAATGGAGTGTTTGAACTGACATATCCTGCGCCCAGCGGCAGTCATGTCCGTCCGTTCATTGCATCGACTTGTTGTATCGTGGTATATCAATGTAAATGGTAAATACTCGTAGTCTAACTGCTAACAAAACTGAACATCATTTCGAACATATTCATTATTCAACCATTCAGTAGTTCTTCTACTAACGAGCATTGTGCCTCTCTCTCTAAAGACACACCACAGGAGGATCTACTTCTGGCTTCTGGCACGATGATATTAATATATTAATGTTCCCGAAAAAAGATAGACAATTATCAATAAAGGAAGGCCGATCCATCATCATCTCTCCGTCACTTGGGATCGGGCGTATGCCACGCGAAGGTAGACAAAGGTGCAGATTACCCACTTGAACTTCTTCGAAAGCTTTCTGGAGATAGGGTCGAGAAGTCGACGGCGAGTGAGACCTGGAACCTGGTCTTTTCCGATATTAATATGGCGTCGACTCCACCCCCCCCGCCGCCTTCGTCTCTCCCGCCACCTCCAGTGAGCTTGAATGACGTGCTTTCTACGCTTAATGCGGTTACTTCTTCGAGAGCACGGTTGCCTGTTGCCCTGGCACAGTCCTTGACAAAATTATTGCGGTTTGAAACATTTTTCGGCCTAAAAACGGAAGACCGGCTGCAACTTCTGGAAGCGATTGACTCGAACTTGCACAACACTGGTCCGCGAGGTGTTCTCCGCTTTCTGTCTTCCTTTGGTCCCAGTGTCTACAACGCGTCTACTTTTTTCGAGCAAGTCCCTCTGTTTGGAGACCCAAGTAGGATCTCGTGTTTCGAAGGATCGGCGGACGCACCAAACGAGAAAGACATGATGCGGGGCATGTCAGCAGAAGAAAGGAACCTCTATTTTAGAATTTTAGGAGCTATTCTTGGCTATGGGGCAACCCCGGCCTCATTCGTGAGTTTGCTACGTACAATGCACATGAAGAGAACAATAAGTTCCAGCGCACTGTCAACATTGAACTCTGCAGTCACCCGAGACATTGACGAATCCTCTCGGAGTCGCTCGCAATCCTCATTTTTCCAACTTGACGGAAATGGTTCTGGTATAGATGTTGATTTGGCCAGCGATAGTTGGCCTTTCGCAAGGGACTTGACGTTTTTCAGTGCATTTTCATTTGACAATTTTATTGCCGATGAAGATAGAGACCAAGCGGCCCGTTCAATTTTATGCATAACAGCTCAGAATGGAGATTCTTTTCGCTTGCACCCTCGAGGCCGAAAAATTTGCGTTTCTGTAACTATCGAAAGCGATATAACGTCCACAATGGGTGGCGACGTTCAATTAGACCCAGACACGTGGTATACAATCGGTGTGGTGGCAGTCAAACCTCGATTTTTGGGAAAGCCTTCCGTCACCGTCTACGTGAACGGAAAAATTTACTTTCAAGGAAACTTGCCATTTGCATCACCACGGAGCAAAGTAAAGAGCCTTATTTTTGGCCATAATCTATGTGGCAAAATGGGGCCTTGCATTCTCTCAAACGAAACCTTCAGCCAAGCTTCCTTAGGCCTTATTCAAAGTGCTCTGGCACAAGGAAGCACGTGCCACTTTATTTCTTCTGACATAATTCAACGGGCCTTGGTCAGCTTTCACCCAAACAAGTGTTACCGTAATATGTGTATAGATTTGAGCACAAAGATTGTCTCGCAAGAGACGAGGGGCAAGATGCGAGAAAATACCTCGAGGTGGATCACTTTTGGCATCCGCGACACCCTGACATGTATCGGGGGAACGGGCGTGATACTGTCTTTGTTAAGCACACGGGGTCTACCGGCTCCCTTGGCAACAAACAGTGCCAGTACAAGTAACAATGTTGTCGTGAATAAGGGCGTCGTAGATGACATCACGCACAGAATAGTATCGAGCGAGCTGGATGAGCCGTGGTCTCTTGCAGACGTTTTGGGAATACTCTTCTTGTTCCTTAAGAATCACGAGGAGAATATTCAAAATTTTGTGAGTAGTGATGGCGTTTCTATGTTGGAGTATATTTTACGAACTGCCGTGCTGTCAATAGCAGTAGAAGATTGCGATTTACTTGTGACACGTCTTTGCGCCTTGGCAAAAGTTCAATCAGGAGCTAAATCTGCAGCCTCTACCGGCATGACCTCGAGTAACCTCCAGAGATTAATACTTCGCCGGATTCTTTTCCGTTTTAGCATATGGCAACGTTCCCCATTGCCTGTTCAGCAACGCATTATGGCTCGTTTGCGGCAAACGTTGGTAGAAAATCCAATGACAATTAGCCGCGTTGTAGGCTGCCAGATATTCTTGGATGGTTGCCGCGATGCTTACTTCCATACCAGCTTGAAAAAACGAGGTGGTTCCTCTTCTCCTCTCTCAATAAATTCTCCTTGTTCGAAATTTCGAGAAAGCGTTTTACGCATGCTGGGAGTTGTACTGAAACACCACATGACCAGAGATGATATGGAGGCCTACCTTCGTTTTTTAGTAAATTGCGAAAATCCAGAAACACTCCGCGGGGGTCTGAAAGTGTTGCTAGACTTGTTCGTCGACCCGGGTATGAACGGAACAAATTTGAATGTTTTAGAAAAAATCCATAGCGTTATTGATGCAAAAGATACTCGCAGGCTCTCTTTCCCAATCTTTTTGATCCGCCGCCTTGCAAATTATGAAGACATTCAATGCCGTTGCTTGACAATTCAACTTCTGACCGTCTACATTGCCAATTGCTTAGAGGGACCGATGGTATCGTCGACTTTCAGTTTACGTAGTATTATCACAGACGTTGCGAGAAGTGATTTTAATGATGTTTCAAAATCCATGCTACCGGCCGTTCTTAAACGAAAGGGAGCATATCATTTGCTATACCACAATTTATTACGACACTCCGTACCTTCAGAGGGTGAGGATAATTACTATAATGCATTGATTGCATTTTTGCTATGCGACACTGGTAAAAGAAGTCGTGGAGGCGTAGCGGGTGGGTATATGGGAACAGACGTTAATATTATTGATGACAAGCAAGTAATCCGCAATCCTCAAGCTTGGTGCATTCTTTTCAAATTGTTCCACCACTTACCAAACAATATGCAAGCTAGGGGCCTCCAGGACTTTATGCTCTTGCTAATGTACAATGCAGAAAACAGACATGCAATTTTATCCGAAGTTGGATGGCAATGGTCGTTTTATCCGCTGCTGTCAAAAGCATTCGAAAATGCAGAGAAGGCAAAGGAAAATCAAGACGATGGTTCTGAAGAAAACATGACAGTTTACCAAGATATTTTTCCTTTAGCTCTTCGTTTGGTAATCATACTCTTACAAGATGCTTGTATTCACCAAGCATCCGGGTGGATGGAGGTCGAGCAATTGATCATATTGGCCCCTCTAACACCAAACGGCAAAAAAATTACGATGGCCATTTTCACGAATCTTCTCGACGCAATAAAGATGGAAGTTGAGTCACAGTTGGCAAAGAACATATACTGGCCTGCGAATGAAAATTCTGCTGCAGCTACTCACTCTTTCCGTACTAGCCCGACTGGTAGCAGTAGTAGCTACAGTTCGTATCCTCACGTATTGAATAATTTGACGAATCTCGCTGCGATGATCGAACACTATGTGCTTTCGAACGGACTTTTGTCCTTGGATGGTAAGCCTACTACTTCGGATGCAAATGTCATTTCAAAGGAAGAGAGCAATCCTGGCGAAAGTGACTTTCTTCTTCTCACTGTCAAAGAACAATGTGAATCAAGTAAATCGGACGATACTGAAGACGCTCTTGTAGACGATTTGAGCGACGAAAACAACAGGGTAGATCTAGAGTTAGTGAAGTTACTTTTGTCCGTGTACGATCACATTTTATTTTCAGTGGGAAGTGTGGCCAATAAAATTCTCTGGTCACGTTGTGGAAGCGAGACGGAAAATCACCCACTTAGTCGCCGGGGTCCGTCCATTTTTGTTTTACTTAGACTCTCGATAATTCTGTTGGACAAAATCCACCCTTGCTCTAGTGACGCACGAGCGAACGCAGCACGTTTACGGATTTTGGCCTTATCTTTAATGTGGGGTATTCGTAACACGAGCGTGAAAAGCCCAAGCGCATCCGTAGATTTGTACGAAGCGCGAGATGGGCCCAGTAAGTCAATGTCCGACATTGGGTCTATGTCGGAGTTGTTGGAGGCAGTGTCTTCGGCTGGATCAAGTGGTGCGCGTTCCAATCGAACTGAGAGCGACAAGGGTATATCACTTGGAGGAGGCAGGAGAAGTCGCGCAAGTAGTTTGACCGAGAATTCGATACGAAGACAGTTAAATCTTGCTGGAAATATAGATGGTCTGTACCTGCTAGACGAAGAAGAGCAATGGTCAATGGCATTGATACGAAGCATCAAAGTGGCGTTGATTAAAGTTCGCGAAGTTATCTTTGGAAGGACTGATCATCAAAACCCTAATTCAGAGGCGGCAACGGAAGCTGCGGGGGGGGCGCGTTCGACTTCTTCTTTTAGCATTGCCGACGAAGTATCTGCGCTCACGTTTGATGTTACAAAAGGGAACATGAATTGTAATGACAATGGGGATCGGGACATACTGATGCAAGTTGAAATGGCGACAACGTTTGCAGATTCTTTGCTTCGCATTTTGGCAGATATTGTTAATGGGACGAGAGACATATTGGAGGACCACTTGAGCGAAGAGCATCACGATTCTCTGGAGCAAATTGTTTTGATGCACCAGGCAAATCGGCGAGGCGCACCAAATTATTCTGGAAGCAACGACACAAGCGAAGAGATTCAAGCATGTGATCTTAAAGAGTGCACAGGAAACGCGGAAGCTGCACGCGCGCACCATGAGGCGAAGGTAGCTGTGAATTCTGCAGTAGACCGTTTGATGAACTGGCTTTATGCGCCGTGGTTAATACTGCCGATTGAGGATACTCGTGGTGAAGGTGACGGCGTGGCAATTTTTTCTTTGTCTGAAACAGAGCGTGTTTTTTGCGAAAGCATGCGCAATTATGGTGAATACAAATGGCAACTTTTCACTTCATGGGAATTAGCATGGAGCAAAACAGAGATCTCAAAAATTCTTTCAAACCGTGCTCGTCAATCAGAGAACACATTTGATCATAAAGAAGTGAACCGCCGTGCGTCATTAGCAGCGTCAGAAGAAGACCACTTAGATGCATCTGGAAGGAAATGGAAAGAACTTCGAGATAAATTAAACCTAGGATCATATTTTGTTGATGAAATAAACAACAGTGGCAATGCAAGTCACTGGATGATGTCCGCAAGAGAAGACGGCTTGCGTCGTCGCAGATTACTGTGCCCCAATTTGGAATTTAACCTTCACACGGATTGTCGGTATGGTTATGGAAAACAACAACTGTCAAGTCCTCTAAAAACAAACCTCGAAGATGTTCCCATGTCCGTTCACGAGACTCCGATAGTAAATTCTTTATTGAATATTGGTACACCAGGAACTCTTGACAAATACTCCGATAAAGTTGACGATCTGACACTCAGTGTTGTGAAGGTGGTCAGGGATCCATCAAATGCAGTAGGTGATGACTATGAGGAAGAAGAGATTGAAAGCGGGTGCTCTCCTATACCCCCGGGGGGAAATAGTCGTTCTGAACCCGATGGGAAAGAGGGAATTATGGATATAGCCCCGAAAAACGGTCGTGATGCAGAATGCAGCGAGGATGACGAAGACTATCGTGCCGACCAGACTGATGGGAATACTGGTTTAGAATCACATCACCAAACAATGTTTTCCCTTCAAAATGGAGAAGAAATAGTTTTTGCTGCAACAGGTGTCGTTTGGGTAACACCATTGACAGTCACCCGTGGCAGACTAGACATTTCAAACCTTCACATGTTTTTTTATCCTGCACCACACGAGGCGGGGAGCTCTTCAAGCTTATTGAGCCCTTCGGGGATGGATGGGACTAGTCACGTCGGAATCGAGCCAGGGAAGAAAGAAAATATGCGATGGTCGCTTCGAGACTTGCGCCATTTGTTCAGTCGGCGATACCTTCTGCGATCAAATGCAATGGAGTTTTTTTTTACTGACCAGACGAACATCTTCTTTTCTTTTGAACATTTGGAAGATAAAGAGTCTGCATGGTCGACGATCGGAAAATACGCTCCTCCTTCTTTGGACTACGGTCTCCCAACGACTTCATCAAAAGAACACTCATCACATTTTATCCGTGGCAAAGTTTCCAAACGAAGAAAAAGTTTAACATCATACAATCCTTGGCACGTACTGAAGCGTAGTGGGCTAACAGAACGTTGGCGTCGCCGGGAAATATCAAATTTTGAGTATTTAATGCACTTGAACACACTCGCGGGGAGGAGTTACAATGACATTACTCAATACCCGATATTTCCGTGGATTATTCAAGATTACGAATCGGAAGAATTGAACCTACATGACCTGACTACTTACCGTGATTTAAGCAAGCCTATGGGCGCGTTGAACCCTGACCGCTTGCGTCAATTTCTGGAAAGATATGAAATGTTTGATGGCGGTGGAATCCCCAAATTTCACTACGGCTCACATTATTCCAGCGCGGGAGTGGTGTTACACTATTTGATACGGTTGGAGCCTTTCACATCATTGGCAATTTCTCTTCAAGGTGGAAAATTTGATTGCCCAGACAGACTGTTTTTCAATATTTCTGAATGTTGGCATAGCTGCCTAAATTCTATGTCGGATGTACGTGAATTAATACCCGAATTTTATTCTACTCCTGAGTTTTTAATCAACTCAGATAAATTTCCCTTAGGTAAACGCCAAGATGGAAAAATGGTAGGGGATGTAGAGTTGCCTCCATGGGCCAGCACTGCCCATGAGTTCGTGCGAATAAATGCAGCTGCATTAGAGAGCGAATACGTATCCTTGAATTTGCATAAGTGGATCGATCTAGTGTTTGGATACAAACAGCGCGGACCAGAGGCAGAAAGCTCTCACAACTTGTTTTATTATTTAACTTACGAGGGTGCTGTTGATTTGGATTCAATAGTTGACCCGCTGGAGCGTGCTGCAACAGAAGCACAGATTGCTCATTTTGGGCAGACGCCATCGCAGCTACTGAGAAAGCCACATCCTCGAAGGATGGCTGCATCAGAGATCAACTTACCTTTTCTAGTTGTACCCGCAGGGTGTCCTCACAAGGTTGCCAATATTAAATTGGTATCAGAGGTGATGCTTGTACAAAAGAAACAGGAGCTGAACCCTCCTATCGTCTCTATTTCGCAGGTAGGCGATAAAATGGTCACTGTGTATGCGGACATGTCAATAGCATGCCACAAGTGGACCAAACACCAGGGTGACAAAGGATATATTCACAAGTTCGAAATTCAGAAACGCCGCTACCTTTCTGGCGCAGGGGCGCCCAGTTGTTTGTGGAATAGCAACGACTGGTGGAGTTTGTCGAAACCGGGAAATTTTGTCGCTCCGAGAAATGGACCAAAGCGTGGGCGCTTAATAGCCAGTTCCGGTTACTGTGACAACACGGTAAAATTTCACAGCCTTAGTGGGCAAATGCTCCAATCCGCCATATCTGACGGTAGTAACCATAAAGATGTAGTGACCTGCGTTACGATGTGTGAAGATGGGATGACTCTTGTAACTGGCAGTCTTGATTCCACTGTTCGGGTTTGGAAGGTTTATGGAAGCGGAGATGTCCAAGCTTCCTTGAACGACATGATGGATGTTCTAGATAGACCTGATGACAGTAAACATGAAACCGCGAAGTGGTTGCATTTGTCAAATATCCTGCTGGCACATAAATCGCCAATTGCATGTATTGCTGCATCATCATTGCTTGATATTATAGTGAGTGGGTCGAAAGATGGCATTCTTGCGGTCCATTGCATCTCGGATGGTCGTCGAATTCGCGTGTGGTCCTACCCAAACAAAGCTGCCCCAAGTCTAATATCTTTGTCAAAAGCAGGGGACATTTTCGTTGTTTCGAACGTGAGTCATACTCTTCATATGTTCAGTGTTAACGGTGCCACGATAGGAAGCGCTGATTTGCACACGAGAAATGTTGCCTCGGTGGTAGTAACTGTTGATAGCCAACATGTATTATTGGCTGGCGATGATCGAATTGTTGCTGTGCGATCTACTTCAGACCTGAGAGTTGTAAAACACCATGTAATCGACGAACACCACGGCGCCATTTGTTGCATGGAGCTTGGCTTCGACCATTTGATTTGTGGCATGGAGGATGGGAACATTGTAGTTTTAAACGCCATTTTGACTTCATCTAGTGGCGAAAATGAAAAAGCGGAAGAGTCTGAAGAAGGTACTTGACCTTGAACTCATGTTTCTTTTAGGTCCAGGTAGAGACGAAACTATGGGAAGGTAAGGGTGGCGGAGTGGCCGATTTTTAAGAGCGCCGATCTGAAATCATCAAGAACTGTGGGGAGCAGTGGCGCAAACTTGCCCCCAGGAAACGTGAGCCTATATCCGGGAAGCAGAAAAGGATAAGCAACGTTTTATTGAAGTAGTCTATGGACAAAATATATCCTATTTTCCCGTGACTCGGTTCTCTGTCTATAGTGTCGTGGTAGGTACAACAGGTACGGACGAGTACCTGTACCGACTACGAGGATTGCTATTCCCCATCCAAAAATAGTAGATTATCTGATTATCTGATTACAGAATACCTAAATGTCGGTCGTACGACGACGACGACGACAGTACTCGTAACACGAGTTCGAGTACAAGAAAATTGTGCTAATCGTTTAATCGTTTGAGCATCGTCGTCTTCAAGTTTTTCCTTTCCAGAAGCCCAAGGATCTACGAGCGAACGAGAATGTATGCGTGCTAATAAATTGGTCTGAGCAACACAACAAATTTCACAAGAATTTATCCAAGAATCTTTCGCCATGAAGGACAAAAATTTAAAAAGTAGAAAGGGAAAAGTGCAGCGGGCATCGAAGGCCCGCCGGCGGGGAACGAAGTATAAACAAGGCCTGGTGAACCCAAACACAGAAGGTCATAACCAAGCTCCTGCATTATTTAACGGAAAACGAAAGCCACGGGAGTCAGGTTCGTGGTTTGTGAAGTTCGTACAAAGTACAAAAAAAAAACAAGCGACACACGGTCGGCCAAAGGAGAAGCAAATCGAAGGGGATGTGTTCAATTTGGTTCCGACTAGAGCTGACAAAATCCAGACGACGAAGAAGTCCGCGGAAAGCAAAGGGGGGGTTGATTTATCGTTAAAGAGACAAGAAGGAGAATCCTACAAAGATTATACATTGCGCTTGAGACAAACAAATCAGAGAGCCATAATAGAGGAAACAGGCAAAGCATCTTTTAGCAAGAGCAGAGAAAAGCGGAAGAAATTCTTGACTGAGCAAAAACAGCGTAAAAAACGCAAGCGAATGGGCTCCACAGATTCAAGCGATGATGAACAAGTCTACGAGCAAATTAAGTTCGGGGAACGGTCAGAGCGACCGCCCGAGCTTCAATCTCAATTGCGTAGGAATAGTTCGAATTGTAGTAGTTTTGAG
>ERZ807291.9394-NODE-9394-length-10592-cov-13.142166_pt1 | contig 10592 bp, 3 predicted proteins | sample MGYA00521257_ERZ807291 | MGnify/ENA primary metagenome ERZ807291 (study PRJEB31413, sample SAMN03169783) | marine metagenome | biome: Marine; feature: Water; material: Subsurface seawater | place: North Sea | collected 2011-04-28 | depth 1 m m ... | reverse complement strand
GAAAAGGATTCCCTGACCAAAAGACAGAAAGCCCTCGAAGCTTTTCAATCCTTTGCCAAACCATGGACGGAAAGCCGCCTTGTGGTTCTTGACTCCGCTTTGGAAGAACCTTTTTTCATCGATCGGGCTGATTCCGTCAAAGACGATGCCCTCCAGCGATTTTTCGGGCCGACAGACACAGCGGCTGATCTACCCGGCACCCTCTCTAAGACCTTGAAATGGTTAGAGGAAACTGGAGTTGGGACAGCCGAGATCCTCGTAGTCTCAGACATGCAAAGCAGCAACTGGGAACTTGAACGGAATACAGACGTCATGGAAAAAATAAACCGAACACTTTCCGAAAAGAAGGATTTTTGGAAATTAAGCTTCCTCAATATGGCGGATCCACCACCCTACAACCTCAGTTTGTCAGTCGATCAAGTTAATCGAATGCCCAACAAGGTTGAACCGGTCTTGAACTTGCAGAAAAAAGGAAATGGGGAAAAAGAAGTTCGAATGTTTACCCAAATGAATGGTAAATCCGATGTATCGAAAGTTGAATTGGCATCACAAAGCGTCCTTTGGCGCCCTGCCTTTGACCTCGAGAATGAACCGGGGGAAGGTTGGATTTCAATCACTTGCCCAGACGACTTTTGTCAATACGACAATACCTGCTACCTGACCTATGGCTCTACCGAACCACCCCAAGTTGCAGTCCGGGCTACCAACCCAAGAACCAGCCTAATTCTTCGTTCGGCATCTCAAACTGAACAAGGTGAACTTGCTGACCTTTTGCCCTTGAGTGGTTTCGGACAAAAGGACTTACTTTCACGAAAGATTCTTATTCATCAAGGCGGAATCAATTCGGAGGTGGAAAAAGTCCTGGAGGACTTTGTTGTTCAAGGTGGACGCCTTGTTCTCTTCCCACCCGTGGAAACCAGTTCTGATAGCTCAAAATTACTTTCCTGGGATCCCCTGGAGGAAAATTCCAAAGATGAAATTTTTCAAGTCAACAACTGGAGGGAAGACTCCGGAATTCTTGCAAATTCTTCGGACGGAAACCGTCTACCCCTTGACCGTCTCGAAATCAAAAGACGTCGAACTCCTAAACAAGGTGAGATTCTTGCCTATTACTCCGATGGCAAGCCGTTTCTCTCCAGTCTGACTCTTGGGAAAGGGGTAGTCTATGCCTTTTCTACGCTTCCACTAGACAGCTGGTCAAGTATGTCTGATGGCTATGTCATCGTCCCTGCCCTACAAAGGCTGATCGAGGAGTCATCGTCATCCAACTCCTTTATCCAATCGTGGTTCTGCGGTGAGAAAGAATCCAAAGAAACTACGCTATTCGAACCCATTGGTAATGAAAAAGATAATGTTCCCTATCTCCATGCTGGTATCTACAGAATTAATGGAAGGCTCACTGCGGTAAATCGTCCCAAGAGCGAAAATGATACCTTATTCCTGAAAGTAGAACAAATTCTCGAGAGACTCCCGGATATTCCCCCCCGCCTGTTCAAAGACGATTCTTTATCCGGTACAATTGACCGCTCAGAAGTCTGGCCCCTCTTTCTTACCCTCTGCCTGTTCCTGCTTTTAGGTGAGGCTTTGTTAGGTCAACCCGTAGCGGCTCGAGATAACAAGGCTCATTCGATCAATGCTTGAATTTTTCAACTGGCGGCTTACTTGGGATTGGCTCGACCTCTTGCTGGTTTTATTTGTCTTGGCTCTCAGCATATTTCTGTCTTGGCGTACTTGGAACCGTTCTGGAAAAAAGAAAAGTATTCTGGCTCTTGAAATCTTTCGCTTCTCGATCGTGTCCCTGATCCTCATTACCTTGTTCAACCCTGAAAAAGTGAATAAACAAGAGAAACAGGATCCTCCTGAAATCGTCTGCTTGCTCGATGTATCGGATAGTATGAATACCCTCGACACCAAAGACTCAAACGGTTCCATCGAATCGCGGATTAAATGGGCACGCAAAACCATCGATTCGGAATGGAAAAAAAGACTCGAACAGAATTCGACCGTCACACTAAAACCATTTTCATCTGCAAAAGGTACTGACGCTACAGACCTTGCCCTCGCACTCGAAGAATCCTTAGAAGATGGAAATAACCTCAAGGCTATACTTTTCCTTTCAGATGGAGACTCAAATACCGGACCCTCCGTTCTTTCGTTGGCTGGAAAATGCCGTGCGGCTTCGGTTCCTGTATACAGTATACAAATCGGGGCCCCCAAGCCTCTGCCCGATCTTTCACTTGATGATGCCTATGCACCCTCCTTTGCTTTGCAGGATGAAAAAATCACCATTAATTATCGAGTCAGCAACACCTTTGAAAAACGTCAGGAGTCCACTCTCAGGCTTTTTGCAAACGACGAATTGGTAACTCAGAAACCCTTACTGATTCCTGCTTCCGAAGAGACCGTTGGGAGCATCGCATGGATGCCTCCAAGCGAAGGTAACTACGAGCTAAAAGTATCCGTGAAAGAAATCCCCGGGGAAAGCTTACCAGGAAATAATCAAAGGATGCTTTCCACGCGGGTTGAAAACAAAATAATCAAAGCTCTTATTGTCGATTCTTTCCCCCGTTGGGAATATCGTTTTTTACGCAACGCCCTGGACAGGGATCCAGGGATTGACATGAAATGCGTTCTTTTTCATCCCGGAATTTCCACGGGTGAAGGAAAAGGCTATCTACCCGGATTCCCCACCAGCAAGGATGAACTTGCCTCTTTCGATGTCATTTTTCTTGGAGATGTGGGACTGGGTGAAAACGAACTTAGTGAGGAACAATGTGAAAACCTGGACGAACTCATTCGCCTGCAAGCTTCCGGATTGGTTTTTATCCCTGGGCGCAGAGGAAGGCAATTGACCTTTACTGATTCTCCGATATCCGATCTTTTGCCCGTCGTTTACGACCCTGAAAAACCCACTGGTCTCGGAACATCGAACCCATCGAACTTAGAGCTTACGGCACGGGGTAAAGACCACTGGCTTACCAACCTGCGGGGAGCAGGAGAACCGGACCGGGCATTTTGGGATAGACTTCCCGGGTTTCATTGGTCTGCCATAGTAAGTAAAAGTAGACCCGGCTCTGAGGTGTTGGCCGTTCATTCCAATTTTCGTAACGACTGGGGACGTATGCCCACCTTGGCTATCCGCTATGCCGGAGCTGGAAAAACCCTCTTTCTAGGAAGTGACGGAGCATGGCGATGGAGACGGGGGGTTGAGGACAAATACCACTACCGTTTCTGGAGCCAAGTCGTACGTTGGATGGCTCATGGGAGATACTTGGCTGAAAAAGAGGGTATTCGTTTAATCCCGGATCCTGAGAGACCTAAGTCCGGGGAAAATGTTTTCGTCCGTTGTATAGTTTTAGATAAAGCCGGTTTTCCAATGGAGCGTGGTGAGGTGGATGGTCTGATTATTCATCCGAACGGACAAAGGGAAAGCCTTCGCTTCTCGGCTGACGAAGGAGGATCAGGCGTATACCTCGCCTCGTTCAAGGCCCGTGAATCAGGAGACCTTCGAATGGAAGTCAAGGCTTTGCCTGCGGAAAGAGAATTGGTCATGACTCTTAAAGTTGAAAGGCAAACGAAAGAGAAACTGGGACAACCAGTAGTCTCCCGCGACTTACTCCAGTTAGCCAGATTAACGGGAGGGAAATCAGTAAACTACCAAGAGTATGAAGAGGTAACCCAGGCACTTTCCTTTCTTCCCGCCCCCCAAGCCGTGATTAAAATACATCGTCTCCGTACGGATACTGCGTGGGGCCTTTTTCTTTTTGGATTACTCGTAATTTACTGGACGGGACGTAAGCTGGTCGGGATGATTTAACAAGATGGACGAATTGAAGAAAAAAAACAGAGAAACAGCTCAATCAACGAGAGATGACTCCCTGCCCTCTTCCTTGGTTGAATCTCTTACTGACCTGACAAACCTCTCCCGTAGAATTTTTTCGATCCGATTCGGATCTCTCTTACTGGTTTCTCTCTGTCTATCATGGTTGATTCTCTTTATTTCAGACCGGTTATGGGATACCCCCATTGGCGTGCGATTACTTTTGAGTTTTTCGGGATGGTTTTGTGCAGTTTTCTTCATCTGGATGATCCGTAGAAATGCCTTTTTGAAATCCACTTCCTCCAAGTGGCTCGCCAGGCAAGTAAGGGCTAAGTTCGGCGGACCGGGAGATCGTTTTTTAGGTATTATTGAATTGGCGGAAAAAAGAAATGTAGATTCCCCAAACTATTCAGAATCGCTTTACAAAGCCGCTCTTCAACGGGTCGAAAAAGAGATTTCTAAACTTGCACTTTCAGATACTTTTGACCGACAAGCAGTGAGACGGGCTGGCGTTGCGGCAATACTTTCCCTGCTCGCAACACTGGCCTGCTTTTATACCTACCCGGGGCTGGCCCAAAACACTTCTTTGCGATGGGCATCACCTTGGTCAGACCTTGAGCGTAAAACCCTCACCCGGTTTTCCAAAGTTCCCTCTACTCTTTATACCGCAAAAGGGGAAACAACAGTCTTTCCGCTTACTTTAGCCAATGATTCAGAAAAAAAACCCGATGAGATTCAACTGAGTGGTCCCAATGATCTTATTCTCAAGGCCGACAGGCGGGATAACCTTTATGAATTCCTCATACCGGGTCAGCAAAGTACCAAGAGATTAAAGCTCAAAGCCGGGGACTACAGAGGAGAAATTACCCTTATTCCTCTTACCCGGCCAAGCATAGTAGTATCCCAGACAACCGTTTCCTATCCCCAATACCTCGGCCTCTCTGATTATAGAACCGAAGTATTTTCAAGAACAGCATCTTTCCCCATTGGTTCGGATTTAATTATCAAAGGTCAATCTGACCGGGCTATCTCGAAAGTCACTGCTTCCTCTGATAACGTGCTGCTCGACTCGGAGAAAAAGAAGGATTCATTTCTTATTCGATTAAACGATGTCAATAAAGACCAGTCATTGGAAATTAGTTTTGTTGACCAGTATGGTCTCAAGCCCGATCAAAATCACTTCATTGAGTTACTTGCTCAATCAGATGATCCTCCAACTGTTGATATTAGTCAACTGCCCCCCGAATCTTTCATTCTCCTATTCGAGACAAAGACCCTCAAGATCATGGCAAAGGATGACTTTGGGGTAGCCGAAAGCCGCCTAAAAATGAAAGCCATCCGGGGAAAAGATGTCATGATCGAAAGCACACTTTACATTCAAAACGAAAAAGAAAGTAACCTCACTGCAACCAACTTCGATTTCCCCTTCGACCCTAGACTCTTTTCACTCCAGGATGGTGACATCGCTGAATTCAGTGCCGAAGCCATCGACCGGATGCCAGATCGGGACTTGAGCTCGTCACGAACGGTAAGATTTTTCGTTGTCGGACCCGAAAAGCATGCCCAATTAATTCGGGAAAGAATGGAGGCAATCATTGCACTAACTTCCGAAATTGCTCGTGAGCAGGAAAGCCTTCTAATGGAAACAATCGAAATCGAAGAAATGGTCGAAGGCCGTGAAGAATCCCTCGATCCGAAAACAGAGCAAAAACTTTCAAAATTGGCTGACATGCAAAGAGCGAATGCACGCAACCTCAGGAATAATGCCGAAGAGGGAATGAAAGTACTTGAGGAGGCTGCAAGAAATCCGGTTTTTGACCGGGAAGGGCTGGAGGATTTTACAGAAACTTTGGAAAGGATGAAAGATGTCGCCTCCAGTAAAATGAATCTCGCCAGTTCAAAGATGAACCAAGCTCAATCATCCCCTCCCTCCTCGGCCTCGGAATCGCTCGCTGAAGCCGAACAACTCGAGCGCGAAGCGATTAGCGAACTTCAGGAAATACTGGCTGACAGTTCGGAGCAACTCGACAGGCTCGAAGCACTTAATTTTGCCCAACGACTTCGAAAGGTAGAGCAGATTGAAAACAAATTGACCGAAGGATTGCTTAAAATGCTACCCGCATCCATTGGATCAAATACTGAACAGCTAACACCAAGAGTTTCAAAAGAAAAAGACAGGATGGAGATGCTCCAATTTGACACTCATCTGGAGGCAGGAGAAATCCAAGAGGAAATTAGCCGTTTTCATGAAAGAACGGGCACGGAGGTTTATGGAGAAGTAAGCAAACTGATGAAGAAGGAAAAGACCGAAATTGGACTACTGACAGTCTCGCGCAAAATTGAACGTAATGTAGCTTTTGAGGCTATGGATGAGCTAGAAGCATGGGCAGAGAAATTCAAAGGTTGGGCAGATATGCTAGATTCACAAATCTCTCCTTCGGGACAAGGTCAGGGTCAAGGTCAAGGTCAGGGAATGGGAAAAGACATCACGGAACAAGTCCTCACTCTTTTGAGAATCCGCGATGGTCAGGGGGATATCATAAAAAAGACTAAAGTTGTAGGCAGCAGAAACTTTCAATCGAACCGTGAAAACTGGACAAATACCCTTAACGATCAACAGCAAGAGCTCATGCTCGATCTGACCGATGTCCAAATCGAGCTGGCCGAGGAAAGTCTCAATCCGCTATTTGACGATGCCCATACCGCAATGTCCGAATCGGCTGCCGGTTTAAAAAAAGGCGAAGTTGGAGAAGTAACACAAATAGCTCAAACTGAATCCAAGGTTATTGTCACCGACCTGATCAACCTGCTTTTGGAGCCGACCGGTTCCCCACAATCCAATGCTCAGGGACTCAGTATGACAGCTATGCAGTTCCTGATGCAGCAGCTCGGCAAGGGAGGTGAAGGCAAAGCACCAGCCATGACGCCCGGTAAATCAGGAGGAGGCTCAAACCAAGGAGGAACGTCGAGTCGCGAGCTTGAGGAAAATGAAGGTAAAGTCCTGAGCTTGCCAACAGACTCCCGGAAATCACGCAAAAGCGGAGGAATGTCACAATCCCCACCCCCTGAGTTCAAAAAAATTATGGAAAATTATTTTAGGAGTATAGAGGAATGAAGAGAAAATCTTTACTTGCACTACTCTTATATTCCACATTGTTTTCTCCACTGCCCGGACAGGACCTTTTCGAACAATCAAATGATTCACTGGTTCAGGAGATTGACGAAACATACCGCAACGGGCTTGGTTTTCTGGCCGAGAGTCAGGAAGAGAGAGGTTGTTGGACGGACAGCTCCTATGGTTCCCAACCAGGAGTGGTAGGAATGGCAATCCTGGCATTTCTAGCCCGCGGTGACGATCCAGAGTTTGGTCCGTACCGATTGCATGTCAAAAGAGCCATTAATTTCCTCCTCAAACAGCAAAATCAAAAAACGGGGTATATTGGAAACTCCATGTACAATCACGGGTTTGCTACACTTGCGCTCGCGGAAGCCTATGGGCTTACCAATGACCTTAGGCTTGGCCCCGCTCTCGAAAAGGCAAGTAATTTGATCGTCTCCTCTCAAAAATCTAACTCCAAAGGAGGCTGGAGATACAGCCCAGATAGTCAGGATGCTGACAGTACCATTTCGGGTGCTCAGTTGGTGGCTTTATTTGCCGCCCGTAACGCAGGAATAAAAGTACCCGAAGAGGCCATTGAGAAAGGTAAGGCCTTTCTTCTCTCCTGCCAGGACTCAAACGGTGGCTTTGGATACACCGCGGCAAGTGGGGCCAATCTGCCTCGATCAGCCATCGGCTCACTCATTTTATCCCTGGCCAAGGAAACTAATACCGATGCCTACCGCAATTCGGTCAATTTCCTAAAGAAAAATTCACAGTTCGGCGATCAGGGCCATCAATACTACAGCCTTTATTACACGTCACAAGCAATGTTCAGGGCGAGCCCATCTTTGTGGAACTCTTGGAATTCTCAAAACTTCAAACGGCTTCAGTCAACCCAAACAGAAAACGGTTCATGGAACGGGAATTACGGTCAAACATTCGTCACTTCAGCCGCTCTGCTTTCGTTGGCATTGAACTATCGTTATTTACCTATTTACGAAAGATGAAATTCTACCATGGCATACTAACCATCTTTATCCTTTTTCATTTAAGAGGTAACCTCTGGTCCGAAGATGCCGGATCAGTTAGATCCGCTAGCAACCAAGTGGACACAAATCAAAGTAGTCTGAATGATAAGCCATATGGCGGTTTGGAAAAAATTCGTTTATTCGATGGCTCTGAATTAACTGGGCACTTAATCAAGCTTGATAAAAGCCAAATTTTGCACTGGGAAAATAACGCTGTTTCTGCCCCAATAAATTTTAAATTTAAATCCGTTTCCAGTATTGCATTTAATCGAATTTCTAAAACCCAAATCCCACGGGAATTAAAGTCCCTTAAGCTGTACTTAAGAAACGGAGATAAATTGAGATGCAGGTTCAAGCAATTAGCAGACAATCATTTTTTTGTTGAAACCGGGTTTTCCAACTCACTTAAAATCCCACTTCTTTCGGTTCGAAAAGTCGAATTTCTCCCATCGACCCACCTCACACTTTATGATTCATCTTTTGGTTTAGAAAACTGGAAAAAAAGTAACAGTAAATCTTGGACCTATCAAGACGGTGACCTTGTTTCAGTTTTCTCGGGAAGCGTGGGAACAAAGCTGTCCAAAAAAGAAGCCCTTGAAATTGAATTTAAAGCCGAATGGGAAAGGTCATTTTATTTAGCCCTGCGAATTTTCTCGGATTCTGATGGATCCAGTTATGGAAATGTGGGCTACCATTTATCTTTTTCAAACAATCGATTAAATCTACAGGTAAACAAAAGAAAAAAAGGAAGAATAATACGTGAGACTTTAGGATCGGTCATGGTAAACGATATGATGGAAAATAAAAAAGCCACATTTCGTATCCTCGCCCATCGTCAAAAAAAGGAATTTATAATCTTTGTTGATAATAAGATGGTCGCCCGATGGAAAGATTCCACACAAGACTTTCAACCCGACCAAAACGGAATTCTTTTTATTAATCAGGGAGGGAACTCTTATATTCGATTAAAGGAAGTAAATATTTCGGGGTGGGATGGAACTTTCTTTCCATCCAAAGAAAGAGAAAATAATTCTACCGCAAGTTCTAGTTACTTGGTTTTTAACAATGGTGACTCCACACCCGTTTCTTCAATCACCGGGAAAGAACAGGCTTTGTCAGTAAGTACGAAAAGAGGACCCTTCACCATACCATTGAATAGAGTAAGGCATATCGTTTTCGCTTCGGTTGAGCAGAGATTACCCGAAACTGAAACAACCGAGCAATTATTGCTCTCCCAGTCTTTGGGTCACCTTAGTTTCAGGCTCAACTCTATTTCCAAGGAAAACTTGTTTGGAGTGCATCCATATTTTGGAGAATTCAAACTCAACCTAAACAATTGTAAACAACTAAAGTGCAACCAGCATTTACTGAGGAGAATCAAATACCTGGAGGGCTTAAAAGAAGTTCAGGAAGCACTCCAAATACAAAAACCAGACATAGCCCTTTCCATCCTTGGGCAATTATCTTCCGATCAACGCTCATGGTATTGGAATCGATTGTCATTTCTTGCCAAAAGTATGCAATCCCAGGAACTCCTTAGCTTTAGCCCGCACCCTGAGAAAGGACTGCTCTCCACTTCTTTCGCAGGAAATAGTCAGACCATACTATCCACTTCCAATGAAGGGAAATATGCACTGTGGAGTGGCCATGCTAAATTGGCCTCTGGGATCTTTACCAGTGGGAAAGTGAACCCATCAGAAATGGGGCGTTTTTCAAACGAAGAACAACAAGCCGTTCAAATCACCCACCCCTACTGGCTAGGTGAAACTGAGATCACGCAGGCTCAATTTGCAGCGGTAATGAGACCGAACAAGAATAACCCGCAGGAAAGAAATTCATCATTGCCAATGATTTGTAATTGGTTTGATGCCCAGGATTTTTGTGCGAATCTCAATAAATTGGAAGCCACGCCCCCTGGGTATTCCTGGAGGCTGCCCACCGAAGCGGAATGGGAACGGGCATGCCGTGCAGATTCCACCGGACCATTTTGTTTCAGCAAAACAGGAGATTTCACTCAAAATGAAAAAAATCAACAGGAACACCTCAGTAAATACGGTTGGTTTATACAGAATGCCTCAGGCGAAATTCATCCTGTAAAACAAAAGCTCCCCAATGCATTTGGTCTCTATGACATGCATGGCAATGTATGGGAATGGTGCCTCGATGCCACCGCAAAAGAAAAGTCTGAACTCCTCAAAAACAGAATACCCGGTTCGATTAACCCCAATCCCCGAAAAGGGGATTGGAGGGTACTTCGTGGAGGGTGCTATGATTTAGATTTCACACGTTGCCGGTCCGCCTATCGGGGAGCCAATTCACCCGCTACTGTTAACGGCGACCGGGGATTCCGAATTGCCTTGGCACCTGACCAGTATGAAGAGCATAACACCACTGTGCCCAAAGACCCTCGACAGGTTATCAATTTGGAAAAATACCAACTGAAATTGAAACCCATCAGCCCCGCCACATTCTTAATGGGCAGCCCGGGCAGGTTAACTGCACCCAAAGCAATCACCAGTTCTTCAGGTGACCAGTTGATCACTGGATCCACAACTGGACAATTTGGGATAACTGATTTTTCTGGCCGACCAATCGAAAAAATTGCCGACCTAAATTCTTCAATTTCGTCGCTTTGTTCATCCCC
>ERZ807291.9393-NODE-9393-length-10593-cov-3.725090_pt1 | contig 10593 bp, 5 predicted proteins | sample MGYA00521257_ERZ807291 | MGnify/ENA primary metagenome ERZ807291 (study PRJEB31413, sample SAMN03169783) | marine metagenome | biome: Marine; feature: Water; material: Subsurface seawater | place: North Sea | collected 2011-04-28 | depth 1 m m ... | reverse complement strand
TTGATACAATGTCATAGTGATGTACATCAGTGCTGTTATTGGCGGGAGAGCAAGGGATCATATTAGATGCCGACCTTGCGTTGATTGGGTGAGCGCTGTCTGTTAGGTTCACGCAAAAAAAATCACAGGCGCATGTTGCAAGTAGTTTGAAAGAGTCTGCACCATAAAAGTACGCGACGAGTGTGATGGTCATGCACATGCGGATTTTCATCTACTCTCCAGTACATCTCGAAAAGATCCCCCTCCCACTCCCTTGCTGCTTCCAACTGGCCGCGATATAACAATCTCATCTAATAAATGATCACTTAGCGTACTTACATCCCCATTGATCTCCACCGCCGTGTTCACATATTTTGCAAATGAAGCAATATCAGGAAAGAAAAATGCTATCTTCTCGTTCGTCATGCACATAATCCCTTTGGATGTTAATTTTGCTTCAACGCCTCTGAACGAAACTATAGAAACTTTGTGTCCAATCTTTGAAAATATTTTACGCAAAGTCAACGGATCATGGATAATAAAATCATTCGTATCCTTTGAGTTTTCAGCAGCACCGCGAGAAACACGGCCCCATATATTGTCCCATGCATCCTCGTCATTTTCAGTGACACCGTCTTCCTGAGTAGACAGTTGATCGACAGCGTCTGTGACCTGGGAGTCGAATTCACCATCCCAATCAGTAAAGCTGACACCTCTTGTAGACTGGGACAGTTCAAAGGGGTTTTTTTCAATTGCTTCGAATTCGCTGAACGGATCAATATCTCCAGCATCAACTTCGCTATTATTGGCACCAACGAAAAAACTTTTATCCGCTTTATCGAGCGGGTCAAAGTTAGCTGTTGTAGATACAATCTCAGGTTCAAGGTTTTCTGCCTTACCCGTGTTGGCCGTAGCAGTGTTCATAAAAGCGGAGAGATCTTCGTCAAAAGGATTATTCGGTACATTTGCTTTCTGATTGCTTGACTGTTTCTCTTGACTGTTGCCAAACGCATCAAAATCAGCATCAAACGCGCTTGCAATATCATCACTTCCCCAGGCGACATTGTTGATGTCATTTTTTGCTCGGTAATTGATCCCCGACACGGAAGTGCCAGCATTTGCATCAAACATAATCTTATCAGTAGATGATGAAACACTTAGTTTATAACCTATAGCATCCGTCGGCACTGGCTCTGTGTCTGCTTCAAATAGAGGTATGTTACTCTTTTCGTCGGAAATGCTTGTTTCTGTGACCATCTGTTGTGGGTCAGTTTCCATCTCGGTAGCAGCTTCCTTCGTGGCAGAGGCTCGTCCTGAGTCAGACGTAGACTGGACAATTTGACGTTCGGACTTGTCTTGCCACATGGTTTCAAGCCGTTGGTTTGCACGCTGGAGCGCCTGCTCCAGTGATTCTATTTGTCTGTGCGCTTCTTCTAGCTGACGTTTGGTAGCGCTCAGCATCTTCTCCGCATCTAATCGTTCGGTGTCTTGAAGATTTTTGATTAAAGCAGCCATCTTTGTTTTGGCTTGCGTCTCAGCGCTTTCAAGTGCGGTCCGGGATTGTTTCCGAATATCTTCAAGTAAAGCGGTGGCCAAGTTTCTCTCAGTTTCTATAGCATCTGTGACAACTGTTTTTATTTCTTCTCTATGGCATTCCTCCAGACTATCGATCTTATCTCGCATTTGCCGCTGGACTTCTTCAATCATTTCCTTCGCGTTTTTCCGTTCTGCATTTATCGCGAGCTCTAATTTGGTTTGCCACATGTTTTCATTCCGCTGAAGCGCTTCTCGCGCATCTCGTCTTGCGTCTTCCAAGGCCTTTTCAGACGATTCTTGCGCATCAGTTAGAACCTTGCGCATTTGCTCGTTCGTTTGCTTTATGAATACAGCCTGCGCAGCATCCATATGAGCCTGTACTTGTCGTTCCCTCTCCGACACCAGCTCTTCAATGCGCTGCCGTTCTATAACAATATTCGCTTCATAGGTTTCTTGGTCACTCTTACGTTGATCTCGTGTTTCATCAAGCGCCGCCCTAGTTTCATGCAGTTCTATTTGTGTGGCTTGAAGCTTAGAGTAACATTCCCGAAAGCTACCTTCCAGCTGTTCATGGTCAAACAAGCACTTAGCCAGCGCTTGTCGCAAGGTGTGTATGGTGGCATCTTTGCCGTCCATGCTTCGTTCTGGAGATGCCTTTCTATTCAAGCCCGTGAGTTGATGTTGTTTTTGATCCTGGGTGTGTATCCTGGGCCGATGAGTCAATTGCATGTACGGTGGAGGTTGCAGATCAATGTCGTTATTTGTCGATCGACGCCGGGGTATCCCACGGGATGTCGGTATTTGGTGCGGCTGTTTCAGCATCCTATCAATATTGAAGGCAGGAATGTGTGCTGGCTGCCCACCTCCCTGGCGGTTTGTCCACGCCATTAACTCAACCGCAGACCAACCAACCCACCTTCGAATCCGTGTAGGAAAATGGGGGGGGGCGTTTGTGGGCGCGATAGAGGCAGTGCCTATGAACCGAGGGGGTACGTCCATTCGGACAAGACGACTACTCCGTCGCCATAACTCTCGCCGTCATCCATGCGATGATGTCGTTGTTGGACTGTTGTTGGGACCACCAGCCGCTGCGCTCACTACTCACTCCTCACTACCGTACGAGGTCGTACTGTACCAGGTATAATTCTACAAGATTCATTATTCATTCAGTATTAAGTTCGTCCATGATACACGGGAAGAAAAGTCGTTGCAAGATGATGAACGGACAACGAAATGTTGCATAGACAAATCCACGTAGTAGAATACAAACGAGTACAGTTCCCTTCGTTGAGGGAACACCGTACCTTAATTGACTTGTTGGCATGGCATGCTATATTTGGGTGCATGCGTGCATGCTTCATTACTCTTGTGATGGGCATTCGGGGACCTCATTTAGAAGGCGGGAGTGCCCATCGTGGAGCGCCAACAAGTCGCGGGAATGGGATTTTTGCAATCTATGCGTTGGACTGAAAATACAACCGACACAACAATGATGTCAAAATCTCCGGTATCAACGTCTGAGGAAAGCATTTCAGACGAGTCCTCATGTAGCAGCGAGGATGAGCACGGCGAACAAACCACGCTGCGCATGGCAACGCATAGAGAGAAAGAAGAAGTTGTACATCCTTGTGATCCGCTCAATCAATCATCGCGTCATCGTACCCGAGGGGCATCATCCAAACAAAGTGGAGACCCTCATCTTATTAAGAAAATAAATCGTTTGAAAGCAAAGATTCGGGATATGAAGTTGTCTCATCGCGATGAAGTTCAGTTTTTTGCAGATGCATTTGTCGAAACCATTCCACAGACCGAGGAAAGACCTCGATATAGGCAACCAGGAGCACCAGATCAATTGCGCAGGCAAGATAATTGGGAATCGATACCACAAGCTTCCGTGAGCTTATTGAAACAACGCCACGATGCGGAACTCAATGATCTCGAGGAAGTCATGGAAGAACAACGTCAAGCTCTGAACGCGCTTCAAGTCGAAAAGGTTGTTCTTCAGGAGACAAACAAAGAACTACAAAAAGAATTGTCACGTGCTGCAAATCATGGGTACATAGTGCAAAAAAGCATTGAGAATATTCAGTCCCAAGTTAAAATCATCAAAGCTCGTCACGAAGCAGATAGAGATGCCATGAAGTTGAAAGAACAAAACTTCAATGCCGAGCAGGAGAAAGCATATGATCTATTACGCACCTTTAAAACCGAAAACGAAAGGTTACGCTCTATGGTTGATCAAATTGTGCACGAGCGTCGACAAAGAACACAAATGCTACAAAATTTAGAGCATGAAAATGATAGGCTAAAAGATCGCCTTGTAATGGAAAAAGCAGAGCGCCGTAAAAGGGAGAAGGCGTTCCAAAAGGCAGTCGCATTAAAGATTAGCCAACTTGGTGACGATCGAATTTCTGCCGAAGAAGTAGTCGCGTTGTTAGCAAGCTTAAATAGGGCAACTCCTCGAAGCTTTTCGTGACGGAGCAGCGGTAAAAAACAAGTGAGTATAGCATATGATATGTGTGTATATGTAATTTATAAAGTTGAAAGGTCTTTTAAGAGAACCTCGGCCAAAACGGAGGCAAAAATGTGTTAGCTTATTCAAACATGGCAGTAATTCCGTATTTTTTTACGTCGGAATTTTTCTTGAACAACAACAATAACTCAATAATCAAAAAGCGTTTACTTCATTATAGTTTCTTTGTATTACAATACGTATCCTTTAGGATTCATTTTCGATTTTTTTCTGCCTCCAGATATAGACCCACCTCCTATTTTTACTTTCACGGGTTTCTTTTTTTTTGGTTTCTTCCGTATTTTTTTATCGTTATGGTTGTCATACCATCCCTTTGTTTCATCGTTTTCTGGAACATAGCCGTTTTCTGAGCGTACAGAACTGTTGGAGAATACGCTCACTTCACTCTCTTCTCGATCTGTGACGACCCCGTCAGTGTATGAGCTGAATTGATCGCTGCCACCTTTCAGAGACGATGATGAAGTTTGTTCTAAAACTTCTTCGTTTCGCTTGATTGTGTCGTTATTTAAACGTGTGATGTACGCCTTTCTAATTGCAGGCAAACTCCCTTGCACCGTTGCGCGCAAGCTTTCGGTAATTTTCCCATCTGGTGCTACAAATGGGTCTATGAGGGGTTTTCCAGATGAAATAAAGTCTGAGGAAACCCGACAGTGTGATATGTCTGGAATAAGAACGGGCTGTACTAACAATTTTTGGTGTTCTTTCAATGCATGAAAGCTTCCTATTTTACCTTGCGATATTTGATCTAGATATGGCGACCGTGTGCTTAATTTGGTGCGGGGCTGCATGATGATATGTTTCGAATAGATCCAGATTCGCCCGAATGTCTGCTTAAGTTCGTACATATAACAATCAAAAAAAGTAATCCATTGGGTATCGTCGAGAGGTACATGTTGAATTCATTGAATCATGATCGTTTGCTTGCATCAATTGCAATACATTGCGATAAATAATTCTTCTCGCACCCCATAGCATCTCCTCGCACATAACGTTGTCATTCATGAGGTAGTAGCGTTACAAATAACGGTATTATCAAACACGATTCTCCCATACGCAGTATTAGCCCCATATTACCCGCCCTCAAATGTCTCAATTGATATTTTGATGTTTACGTACGAGTAGGTGTTACGATATTAATATACATTTCTTACGTCGTCAGTGAAATGAAATAAATCACCTGAATTTGTTGTTCATCGAAACTGCAACAGACTTCTGATTTTTGTAGACATGGCTTTGATGTTTCCCAACCAGAGCAGTCCCAAGGACCTGGGCAGCACGCGTGTCACGAACTGAATGACTAGCCTTAACCTCTCGCAACTAGAACACATAGCTTGAACATGCTCGAACGGAAAGTTATACAAGAGCCAGTTCATCGGGACAATCGAATTCGGGTCCAAACGCCGATAAAACGGGAAAGTACCAGTCGACCAACGTCTCACATTCGGATTAATGTGTCTAGCAAGAGTCGCCGACCGAAAACAGTGTCATTCGAGGAATCGCAAATTATGCGTTTTAATCAGGATGAGGTTAATTTAATCAAGCGAGTAAGGTATCAAGAACATCGAAACACGGAATTAGAAAAAGACTTAGTTCGAATGCGACAAAAAATTCAAAAAGCGCTCAAGACAATGGATGCTTTGGCCAGAAGAGATCATATTGATGGACGCAATTCATACAAGAACAAATGGAATAGAATTAACACTAAAGTGCGCATTTTAGAGACTAGCTTAGACGACAAGAAGAAAGCGCGCAGCGAAGTAGAAAACTACAATACAAAACTGCGGTGGAAAATAGACGAAATGCGGAAAGCGTTGGGGGTTATGGAATGGAATTTCGATTCGATCAAAAAGAATGTGATAAAGTTTTCTACCTTAACCAGTGACATTATGACAAAGGCCAACAAATTTCTTGATGAGCACACAGAAGCGAAGGCGCAATGTGAAGAATTACAAGACGTCTATGTTCAAGAAACGCTGAACTTTGAGTCAGACTTCAATCGTTTTGTAAGCGTTGTAGAAAACCAAAGAGCTACCCAAGAAGAAGCCATTGTCCAAGAAAGGCGCAGAATGCTCAGAGCCAAGCACGAGCATAAAAAAGAAACCCAAAAAATGAATAACCCTCGAGGGCTCTTGACAGACGAAGAAGAAGGTGCAATTAAGAAACGTTTAGAGTCATTAAAAGCGCAACTCAGAGGAACTGACAATTTTGCAATGTCTCAACAGCGTAAAATTGCGTCTATGGAGCATGCCTTCGACTTGTTCGCGGCCGTGCTCGAAGCCAAAGAAATGGGATTAAATGCCGTTGCTACTGCCAAGCATGTCGAACGGGCCGTGCATATGACTAAGAACAGTTCGTTATCAAAGAAAATAACAAATTCAAAGATAAAGGAAATTGTTGATACGTTCATATCGAACGACGAAGAACTTTTTCATCTAGGTACAGTCGTCAAAGATCTAAAAAATGAACTAGCCACTGAGAAGCGGGAAATGAAACAGTCCCAAGAGCGCTTGCTAAAACAATTGCGAGGCGAGAACAGTTGCATAGCAAACGATCGCTTTGAAGAACGCGTAAAACAATTGGCCAAAGCAAAAGACTCTATCAAACAAATGCTCCAAGCGTGCATTCAAAAACGAAACAGGCACGAGCGCGAATTACAAGCATTTTTGGACGGTTTTCAAGCAGCAGCAGATGCACTTGGAATATTCAACGAAGTTCGTGCAGAGAAGAAAGACTCGGGTCCTCAGCATAGAATAGCTACACGTGGCAAAAAAGGGGGGATTCATTTGAGTTCTGGCAATATTTTAGAGTTTATGGGTATCATGGAAATTCATGCTACTGAAATCTGCAACAAATACTTAAAACATCAAGCAATGTTGAAAAGACAAGCGGAAGATATTGATACTAGCAGTAGCAAAGCTTTCAGTTTGTTTCAGAAAAAAAAGAAGGCAAAATCACCAAAATTACAGAGTATCTGGGGCCCACCCACGATGAAAAACTTTGAAAATACAATGACTACACGATATGTCCAAAACGAAGGACCTTCTGACGAAGGATTTGAAATCGCGTTGGCCGACACTCTCCCAAGATTCGATTTGGATCGGCCTATGTCAGTTCATGATGCCCGGAAGTCTTTGCTTGGAAGTGTTGTGGCCAGCGCGAAAAGGAAGAGGAGTCGAAAGCCTGCGAACTAACGACGATACTTAACTTATGTTTAACTTGTTCAGAAGAAGAGTCACTAAATTCCTGCTGCGTATTCGTTATATATTTTATTGATTAACCATCATATATTAAAATCTACGAAGTAATGTAAATAAAATGGCGTGGCTGTTGTATTTAATTAATTTTAAGGAGAAGTATTCATCATCATCCCTAAGTTAAGATAAACTGCAACATGCCAATATAGTCGGAGATATAAATGAGGGAAATCAAAGCCTTGGTGAAGGTAGTCAACCAGATGTCGTCACAGATTCAAAACTTTCTTTCTGGAGTAGTTATTGTGTTTTAAGAACATGGTGACAACCATTAACTTAGTTTCCATGTAAACTGAGCTGACGAGCAAGAATATTAAAGCTTGACGCCAATGCCTGAATGTTTTCATCAAGTACTTCGCCCGTATAAATGGCTACTTTTCTTGAAGGTCCACTGTTCTTATCACCTGGCGCTGCGTCATCAAATTTCGCAGAAAGGTCATCGATGCCCAAAACAGAATTATAATTTTGTCTACTTCTCATCATGCGGGTTTTTCCAGTGCTATGGTTTTCATATATCGTGCTCCGCGTTGGGGTCAACACTGGGCTAGGCCGATCGCGATTTTCAACAGTTTTAGTGACAAGGACATTTTGCATGTGCCTTCTTGCTGACTCTGGAACAGGACTACTGGCCATAGACTGCTTGTGTCGCCCACGAAATTTCTTAGGACGCGGTGACCTTGCGAGACGCACTAAATGAGCTTCTGCAACACCAATATTGAATATTTGTCCCATCATTCTTTGGCATTGAGAAAGTAATCGATGCCTTTCTTGATCCTGTTCCCGATAATGTGAATTCGCCTCTTCTAAGTCGGCACATACCATAAGCCGTTCGCGCAATTTCTCCTGTAAAGATGCCAGAGTCTTTTCAAGCTCATTATTCCGCTGGAGTGTTAAGTCCCGCATTTCTCTCATTTCTTGTGCATAGCGACGATCATCTGCACTGCTTTTTTCAATGGATATTATTTTCACATCGCGACGATTTACAGCATCACTTAACGCCTCGCTGTTTGTAATGCTTTTAGTCATTTTATTTTTTATTTCTTTGAACCGTTCGACAGCAATTTTGCGCTCTTCTTCAGCATCGGATAAAGACACTTTCATCAACGAGAGCTGCTTTTCAAAAGCATGTTTCAATTTTGAAACAGCTAATGCATGGCTTTCTTCATCGAGCTGCCGTTCCATTTCGATGTCTTTGTACGCTTGCTGCAACAGCATATATTTTCGATGAGAACTTTTATGTGCCATTTTTAATGCAGCAACCTCATCTTCTACCTCTTTGCGACTTTCTAGAGTTGCAACTTCGCTGAGAGTACCAATCGATTTTTTTAAAGCAGCATTCTCGTTTCGAAGATTCGATACATTAGCTTCTGCTTCGATGAGACGCTCGACATTTTCCTCGTTTGCAATTTGTACTTTTTCAGCCTTTTCTTTCCACACTCGGGATTCCTTTGACGCTTCCGCTTTAAACTCTTCCATGGCTTCAGAATGGGCATTTCGTAATTGAAGCATTTCTGAAGCTGCTTCTTTTCTTTTTGACTTCATTTCTGCGCACTTAGAATGAAATGCGTCTTCAACCACTTTATGATCTTTCAAAAGTGATTTCTCATTCTCGCGTAGCACGAGAATAGTGTTTTGTTTCGATAGAATAGACTCATTCAGAACAACAATTTCTCGACGGAATTCAGGTAATTTGTTTGCTTCTGCCTTAGTCTTCGAAAGTTCGTCTTTGCAGCGACTCAGCTCAAGGTGCATATCTTGAAGGTCGCTCTGAATGCGTTTTGACTTTGTTTCAAGTGCATCCCTGTCACTCTTCAATTGCGCACGCAGAGCCAGTGTTGATTTCTGACTAGCCTCCATGCTAAGTTTACTTGAAGTCATTAAATTTCTAACATTTTCTTCACTCGTATCAAACATTTGTTTCTGAGTGCCAATTTTTTTGTGCAAAACTGCAATTAGTTGTTCTCCTGCTTGATAGCTGGCAAGAAGATGCTCTTTTGCTTCAGTTTCGTTGTCTACTTGCTTTTTCAGAGCGGAGGACAACTTTTGCTCTTCTGCAAGAAGTAACTTTACGCGCGCAAAATTGTTCCCAACTTCTTCAAGCTCAATTTTTGTCTTCGCCAAAGAATCGTTACGTTCTCGAATGGTTTCCAAAAGTCCCTGTTCAATATTTTTTGATGTTGCTGTTGCTTTCGTCGCTTCTTCAGTTCTCTTCTCAACAAGTTCCTCGAAATTCTTTATGCTATTATCATATTTTGATTTCAAGGACGAAAGTTTCATTTCTAATGACGCGTTGACCCCGCGGACCTCGGAAACCTCGTTTCCAAAAGATCGCTTCAGTTGGACCAAGCTGTCTTCCAGACGGCGAGCCCTTGCCTCTCGGTGTTCTATGTCGATTGCGTGCGCCTTTTTAAGGCTAGACAGCGCATCTGCTTTTTCTTTCAATTCTTGTTGTAAATGGTTTATTTGAATTTCCGAATCAGATAACGAACCTTTCAAAGTTTGATTGTGTTCCTCCGTCTTCTCTGCATTAGATTCCAGTTGCCGAATGGTGCCCTGTAACCGACTTTCTTCAACTTTCGCTAGTTTCTTTTCCTTTTTCAACATTAAAAGTTGTGCTTGTAATTCACTCAATTGCACTAGTTTTTCTTCGTTTAAATCCTTAAGCTCGGTTAATTTATCATGCAGAGTTGACTTAATTTCCCTGTATTGCTCTTCGTTTTTCTTGCTTTCCTCATTTCCATGCAGAACTCGAGCTTGAAGAATCCGAACTTCTTCCTGCGCCAGATCAAGATGTTCATGACTTGCTTCTAAAGCCTCCCCTTGAAGTTTGTTGGATTTGGCCAAATCTCTGTTATCTTTCAGTAGGCATTCCAGTTGCAACTTTAACTTTCTTTGTTCAGTTGCAAACGTTTCGCTCTGACTAGCGACTACGCTTACTTCGTGTTGATGAAGGCGTTCAATTTCTTCGTGCATCTTGTCGGCAGTTTCTTCAGATAACGTTATTTTTGCTTGTAGAGTTTGTAGCTCGGTAGTTAATTTTGCATGGTCTTCCTCACCACAGGTCTTCAATGCCGATATTGTATCTTCAACGTGTTTCTTGTAGCGAGCGTTGCCCTCTTGCAACGATTGCACGCATTGACTTTGCTTCGACAAGTCTAAGTTACTTTTTTGAAGGTCTGCCTGTAACTGGCGTATCTCTTGCCCTACAGCCATTTTATACTTATTGTGCTCGTTAAAAGCATCAATGTAGGATCTGTAGAGAAGCGGGAAGTAGGCATCGAGGTAATTTCCTCC
>ERZ807291.9380-NODE-9380-length-10597-cov-15.927907_pt1 | contig 10597 bp, 9 predicted proteins | sample MGYA00521257_ERZ807291 | MGnify/ENA primary metagenome ERZ807291 (study PRJEB31413, sample SAMN03169783) | marine metagenome | biome: Marine; feature: Water; material: Subsurface seawater | place: North Sea | collected 2011-04-28 | depth 1 m m ... | reverse complement strand
GTTGGTACTGCCAAATCTGACACGACTGATAATTGCTATGGTCAACCGAAATAATTAAGTGATTTCGTATATTTAAAAAAACTTCTTGTCTTCGATTTAAAACTTTTACTATAATAACAATCGAAAAAGGAGCTAAACATGTTAAATACTTATCTATCACCAGCCGGTAGAATGAACCCTAGTGATTTCAAAAAGTCAGCTCTAACGCTTATTTTTATAGGCGTTATTTTTAGTATTCCTGAGTTATTAGGCATTAAAAGTCTTTCTGCTCTAGCCGGGATAGTTTCTTTTGCACTCTTATACCCTTGGATAGTGATTTGGATTAAACGTTATCATGATGGCGGAAAGTCTGGCTGGTCAAGTTTATTGCCGATTATAGTATATTTATTGGCCACTATAATTCTGATGATGACTATGCTTGGTGATGGTTTTATGGCCATTATTGAAGCCTCATCGACGGGTGCTTCGCAGGCAGACACAGAAAAAATGGCAGAAGAAATGGTAGCTGGTAAAGAAATGATGATTCTTTTAGCTAATACAGCTTTAAGCGCTGTTGTTGCCTTAGGGTTTAATGCGTATCTCATAAGCAATGATGACCATGAAAACCAATATGGGCCTGTAACTTAATTACTTAAGTTTTTAGATGGGGTAGTGGATCCAAAAATTATTTCAAAATTGGATTTTAATGCCTCGTCTAATTCGTCCATAGTTATTTTCTTTCCAAGCCTGTGTAAGCTGGTAACTCCAAAGTCTTGGATGCCACAAGGTACAATACCTTCAAAATGTGATAGATCTGGATTTAGGTTTATACTAATACCGTGAAAGCTAATCCATTTCTTTAACCTGACACCAATTGCTGCTATTTTTTCTTCTGTTCCATTTTCGTGAACAGCCCATACACCCACGCGCCCGCTTCGCCTTTCTGCTGTAATATCAAACACCAGAAGAGTGTTTATTATCCATTGCTCTAAGTTACGAACAAAAGCTGAGACGTCTCTTCCTCGTTTACGTAAGTCTAGCATTACATATGCAACTCTTTGACCTGGCCCATGATATGTGTATTGGCCCCCGCGGCCGCTATGAAATACTGGAAACTTATTTGGATCAATTAGGTCCGTCTTATCGGCACTTGTACCTGCTGAATAAAGCGAAGGGTGTTCCAAAAGCCAGACTTTTTCTGTTTCTGCGTGGGTAGCAATAAGCTTTGCCCGATTTTCCATATAAACAATTGCATCTTCATAGGGTATTATATCATGACTTTTTTTCCACTCGATGGTATCATTTATATTTTTTAAATTATTATTTCTCATATTCGATAACTGACCGTAAAATAAATAAAAATCAAGAACTCTAAAATCTAAATTCTTTCTTCACAAATTTTTATATCCTGCTATAGCCCCAGTTCTTAACGTGCGGCCGTGGCGGAATTGGTAGACGCGCAGCGTTGAGGTCGCTGTGGGGTAAAACCCGTGGAAGTTCGAGTCTTCTCGGCCGCACCAAATATTTTCCCTTGAAATACCTGATGCCGTCATCAATTATGGTGATATTTTATGTGCTGGCGATATACCCTCAGCATGTGTAACTAAAGCGCCAGATAATTTGCCTATAATATATGACCTTTATCATAGGTCTTATGAACTTGCACAATATATAGGGTAAAAATTCGTAAAGAAAAACCCAAGATTTTCTCAAGACTTGATTGCTAAAGAGTAAGAGAAAATATTTCTCAAAGCGTTAAGTACTCTGTGATTGGAGGGTTTCAAATTATTAAGGCAGAAGATCAGTGATAAAGTAATCTCAATACAGAATATAGGATCACGGGTTATGTGAGGGTTTGGCTTACTCTGTGCAGGTATGTGTAATAAATAAGTAAATAGTAGTATATATCCCACATTATTCTTGACAAATAACATAATTTTTGTTTATTTTTATTGAAATACTCAAATTATACGACTTAATACGCACAGGAGATGGGAAAATTCCCATATTAATATGGATAAAATATTTATACTTGTTGAAAGAGCGGAAGCATTTGCAACTAAAAGGCAGCAATCAGTAGCAACTATTTCTCGTAAACTTTTTAATGACGGTAAAGGTTTGGCGCGATTGAAAAATGGCGGTCAGTGCACTATCAAAACTTTGGCAAACGCATTCAAAACTTTGGAAGCTCTAGAAAAAGACGCCGGTATTTTTTATACGCCATATGCTGATGATACGAAGGCATCTGACCTTAGGCAGGTCCTGCCTTCGAATATGCTTACCCATCTAGAGCGCCTTGAGGCCGAGAGCATTCAAATTATGCGTGAAGTTGCGGCCCAGTGTGAAAATCCCGTAATGCTGTATAGTGTTGGTAAAGACAGCTCGGTCATGTTGCACCTAGCGATAAAAGCTTTCTATCCTTCCAAACCGCCTTTCCCTTTTATGCATGTGGACACCAATTGGAAATTTAAGGAGATGATTGTCTTTCGGGATAAACGAATGAAAGATTTGGGGTTGGATCTAAAGGTTCATAAAAACCCTGACGGTATCACGCAAAATGTGGGGCCATTTACCCATGGCTCAGCGGTGCATACAGATATTATGAAAACTCAGGCTTTGAAACAGGCCTTGGATAAATATGGATTTGATGCTGCCTTTGGAGGGGCGCGCCGTGACGAGGAGAAATCGCGCGCTAAGGAACGTGTATTTTCATTCCGCTCAGCCCAACATCGCTGGGATCCAAAAAACCAAAGGCCAGAACTTTGGAGCCTTTATAATACACGTGTTGCCAAAGGAGAAAGCATGCGTGTATTTCCGCTGTCAAATTGGACAGAGCTGGATATTTGGCAATATATATACAAAGAAGAAATTGATATTCCCGACCTCTATTTCGCCAAGCTGCGCCCAGTTGTTGAGCGTGATGGCATGTTGCTAATGGTTGATGATGACCGTTTGCCATTAGAGCCCGGGGAGTCTGTACAAGAAAAAATGGTTCGTTTTCGTACATTGGGCTGTTACCCGTTGACGGGTGCGGTTGAAAGCGAAGCGGCGACACTTCCTGACATTATTCAAGAAATGTTACTGACGAAAACATCTGAGCGCCAGGGTCGCGCGATCGACAAGGACAGCGGCGCCAGCATGGAAGAGAAAAAAGCGGAAGGATATTTCTAATGTCCCATCACGATGATTTAATTGCTACAGATATTTTAGGATATTTGCACACACAAGAAAATAAAAGCTTCCTCCGGTTTATTACCTGCGGCAGTGTGGACGATGGAAAATCCACCCTTATTGGCCGTATGCTTTATGATAGTAAAATGATCTTTGAAGACCAGCTTGCCAGTGTGGAAAAGGACAGTAAAAAATCAGGCACACAGGGTGATAAGGTTGACCTAGCCTTGCTTGTGGACGGCCTTGCGGCTGAGCGCGAGCAGGGCATTACTATTGATGTAGCCTACCGGTTTTTCTCAACCGATAGGCGCAAATATATTGTTGCAGACACACCAGGGCATGAGCAATATACCCGCAATATGGCAACAGGCGCCTCTACGGCGGATTTGGCAATTCTTCTCATAGACGCACGTCACGGCGTACAGGTGCAAACCCGTCGTCATAGCTATATAGCTTCGCTTTTAGGAGTTAAGCATATTGTGGTCGCAATCAACAAAATGGATTTAGTGGAATTTTCCCAGAAAAAATTTAATGAAATCGAAGAAGACTTTCGGGCTTTTGCATCTGGTCTGGGGTTTGAAGATATCCGGTGCATACCGATGTCCGCATTGGATGGTGATAACGTAACAATTAAATCTGACCGTATGAAATGGTTTCGAGGTCCAAGCTTACTTGAACATTTAGAAACCGTTGATGTAAGCATTCGTGAAAAAAGTATGGGGTTCCGTTTACCCGTACAATGGGTCAATCGGCCTAATCTCGATTTCCGTGGTTTCTCAGGTACAGTAGCGGCAGGCAAAATTCATCCAGGTGACAAAATTATTTCTATTCCCTCGGGCAAACGCTCCACGGTAAAAGAGATTGTCGTAATGGGAGAAAATCTTGATGTTGCCAAGCAGCATCAGGCCATCACTCTCACCCTGCAAGACGAGATCGACATTTCACGCGGTGACTATATCTGTAGTGTTGATGATCCAGCAGAAAACTCTGATCAATTTCAGGCAAGTATAATTTGGATGTCGGAAAAACCACTCTTTCCCGGCCGTGGCTATTTACTAAAAACAGTAAATAAAACCGTTTCTGCAAGTATCTCTGCTTTGAAATACAAAATAGATGTCAATGATCTTTCTCACGAGTCTGCTAAAACATTGGAACTGAACGGCATCGGTGTTTGCAATGTGTCATTAGGGCAGTCTATTGCATTTGATAGCTTCGATAAAAACCGTCAAACAGGGTGTTTCATATTGATCGACCGCCACAGCAATGAAACTGTAGGTGCGGGTATGCTGAATTTTCCTCTCCGTCGTGCATCGAATATTGTTTGGCAGGACTTAGATGTTGGAAAGCAACAACGCGCTGAACAAAAGCACCAAAAGCCGAGTGTTTTATGGTTCACGGGCCTATCTGGCTCAGGGAAATCCACAATTGCTAGTTTGGTTGAAAAGAAACTCTTTGATTTGGGGAAGCACACTTACATACTTGACGGTGACAATGTACGCCACGGGTTGAGTAATGACTTAGGATTTACAGATGTTGATCGGGTCGAGAACATTCGCAGGATAGGGCAAACGGCAAAATTAATGGTAGATGCCGGGCTCATGGTGCTTTCATCTTTCATCTCACCTTTCCGTGACGAGCGGAAAATGGCAAGGCGACTAGTTGAAGATGGAGAGTTTATTGAAATCCATGTCGACACCCCGCTCGAAATAGCAGAGGAGCGGGACGTAAAAGGTCTATACGCCAAAGCTCGACGTGGCGAGATTGAAAACTTTACAGGTATCGATAGTGATTATCAAATACCGGAAAATGCTGAAATTGTTATCAACACAGTTGAACAAAGTGCTGAACAATCCGCCGAGCAAGTTGTTGCATATTTGAGGGATAACGGATATTTAGATTATTCTGATAAATAGGGAATTCCGTAAAATTCTAATGTTTGCAAAGGTGATGAGGACGGCATTTGTGCTTTGGGGAATTACTCAAAATAATTTTCTCGGAAACTGTTGAGTTTAATTCCTCATTAAAATAATGTTATTTCTGTAAATAATCATGTACTTATGCGGCGGAACAAAATAAATGTTAAAAGGTGCTGAAGGGCATTTCCGCTTTCCTCATCCGCAGTAGTCAATCTCTTGTCGTTTCATTTAAAATCAAGACAATTTTTAATTCGTGTTAATCTCGCAACCAACGGCATGCAGTTGATCAGCAAAACTAGAGCTAACTTTATTTGATAGCTGCCCATAATTATTTATTACTTTGAAGTGAATTGGTTAAACTCATCAATCACATAATCCACATTACCAATTAATTTACATTCGCCTTCATGCAACCAAATTGCTTTCTGGCAATATCTCTTTACAATAGCAGTATTGTGGCTAGCAAGAACAAACCCATTAGCTTGTCTAACCATACCGTCTAAGCGCTTTTCTGCTTTCTGTCTGAAAATGCTATCACCGGCACCAATCCACTCATCTAAGAGTAAAATTTCAGGGTTAATAGCTGTTGCTGTTGCAAAACTAAGCCGCATGGCCATACCCTGGGAATATGTATGTATAGGATTATCAATTACGTCGGCCAATTCGGAAAATTCGATAATTCCGGGCGTAAGCTCCAGCATCATCTTTCTCGAGAATCCGGAAACCATACCCATAAGCATAATGTTTTTGCGGCCGGTCAGGTCCATACGCATACCAATGCCTAGATTAAACAAAGCGGCGGTTCTACCATTAACTTTAACAACTCCGCTGTCGGGATGATATATTCGGGCCAAAACTCGTAATAAGCTAGATTTGCCAGATCCATTTAAGCCTATCAAGGCTAGGCTTTGTCCTTTGGGAAGAACAAAAGTTACATCTTTCAGGGCGTGGGAGTTTTTGGCTTGTTTAGAAAACAGTTTACTAATGCCCCTGGCGGTGGGCGGGTAGGTGAGGGTTACATTAGATAGTTCAATTAAATTTTCCATGGTTATACCCAGTATGCGACTTTACGCCGATATAATGCAAGTAAAACCAGGGCTGATATAGAACCCACTACCGTTATTATTCCAACAATAACCCAGCTGTTTACAGGAACTGTGTACATTACGATAGGGTCGCGAACTATAGCTAGATAGTGAGTGAAAGGGTTGTACTGTAACAACCAAGCTTTATCACCGAGTTGTTTATCGAAATACAAAATTGGAGTAATGAAAAACATTATATTCATGATACTCTGGATTAAATAACCTATGTCACGATTTCGGGAGCAGATGATACCTAAAGCAATTTGTACCCAAAGCGCATTCAACATCAAACACAAAAAACCCAAAATAGCCCAAGCTGAAACAGGAGCAATCGTCCATTTCAAGTAAAATAAAATTGCGATCACGACGAATGAGTGCAGTACAAAGCGTAACAGGACGCGGGCCATAGCTTGAAGAGCAAACCCTACCAAGGGCAAGTTTGTCCCAAGAATCCATGATCTTGCGGATACGAAAGAAGAGAGGCCTTCCAGAATATTAAATGAGATATAGGTATAAACCCAAAACCCTACCGTCAGCCAAGCTGAAAACAGTCTTGGGTCTCCTGGCGCAAATGATCCAAAGACCAAGACTTTAACAGCGATAAAGAGTGAGAATGCAAACACAATCCAAGCCAGTCCAATAATACTGCGCTTATAGGTTTGTTGGAGGTCAATATAAGCCAATCGTCCCCATAGGGGAAGGCGTTTCATCGCAAGGTATATATCTAAGAATGGATTTGTCACCACGCTCTCCAATTAATGCAATGTTGACTGCAAAATTTGTAAAAATTTATCTGCCGATCAAAATAGACTATAGCTCCTGTGTGTCCCTTATGGCCTTATTTTCGACCAGAAACAAGGCTTTATAAAGCATGTTTAGGTTCTATCCCATAACTAAACAACGCGCTGGGAGACTTATGGTTTTAGACAATAATCTGTTAAATGATGGTAAAAATCATGATGTCTGGATTGATTTACCAAGGGTTCGTGTGGAACCGTTATCTCCTGAAAGAACTTGCTCCAAAAATATATTTGTACTTATGCTCAAGAATTGCATTTGTGCGTCTATTAGCCAAAAAATTCGAAGCCCAAAGTTGTATTGCAAGTATTTTAAAATGATATCTTTTGTAATTTTAAATTGGCATCAAGCTCTAATAAATCGCAGAGGCTTCTAAGCGGCCCGTGTCAATCAAGCCTTTCCAAAGTAGTGCATAAATTTAAAATTTACCAAAATAACAATTAATCATTAGGGAGAACAGATACATTGATACCAGTTATTTTTACGCTAGACCCTGACCCTCCAGGCAAAAGTTTTGTTGCAAAGCGGATATTTTTTGCTACCTCTGGGCGTGCAAATTTCCTGGTATTACTGGTTTCTGATGGAACCATAGAAAATCTACGTGTGATTGATTGAGGGGCAAGTTTGCTCTTATCAAGTTTCTTAGTAAATGCGCTGAACGCCGGTTTAGAAACGACCGCACCATCTTCATCTAGTGACCAAGCAACGACTCTTAGAGCAGGGCTTCCTCCAAGTTTAATTGGCTCGAAGTCGACTGTTATTTCATAAATTGAGGATGCATCAATTGGGAAGGTTCGTTTTAACGCGATAAGAGGAGTTTGTTTTCCTTCATCACCATTAACAATCAACCCGTCTTTAGCGATAACCAAGCGTGCTTCACTTTCAAGTGGACGAGCTTTATTTCCAACAGCAAATTGAGACGCATCAAATTCTGTTTCTTGAGTTACGGGTGACGTAATGCTAGTATTGACTTGACTGGAGGATGAGTTGTTATTGGTCTGGGTATCATTGCAAGCTACTAAGGCTGTTAAGTAAACAAAATAAGTAATAACTGATTTTTTTAGAAAACATTAGAAATCCCTTTAGATTTAAGCATGAGGATAGCATAGGGAAAATCAAAAAACTATGCAATATCATTTAACATTGCAGAGTATATTTTCGCGATATTTTTCCGACCGTAATTTTTGTTATGATACTCTACACCTGCAAATGATGCCGCTTCCCATTTCTTCTTATCGGTATACAACGACCTCGCCATACGAGAAAATTGCAAAGGAGTCGTGGCCTTAAATTTAATGTCATCCAGACCTTCCTCAGCCATGCCTTCAAAGGCTATCGAAGTTCCTAAACATGGAACGCCGATACCTATTGATGAGGCCACCTTGCCCTTTAGGCCTGCGCCAAACCGCAGTGGAGCAATAGTCAAGCGCCTTTGGGCAACGAAACCGTCAAGGTCTTCAATATAGCCCTTCAGAATAACATCAGAGCTTTCATATTGGCTGAAGTTGTCTGGCATGTGACTACCACAAATGATAAGGTTTACGCCGGGTAGCGCCTCACGTATTTTTGGCCAAATCTTTTTCACAAGCCAATCTACAGCATCCACATTGGGGGGGTGTTTGTAGCCGCCGATGAAGAGAATATCAGAGCTTGAATCAAAATTTGCACGGCGTACTTGTTCGTTTCGTACAAGCGGAATGGTCCAGAGTTTAGGCGCTATACTTTGAATTTTATTTAAAAAACCACGCTCATATTCGGATAGAACGATCGTTGCGTCAGCATTCTTAATAAAGCCAAGCTCTTTCTTTTTCATGGCCGACGCTGCCAGCGCCATATCGCTATCTTTATTCTGCTTGGCTTCGCGTTCCATTCTTAAAAAATGCATGTCGACAGTGTTGTAAATGATTTTGGCGTCCGGACATTTCTTACGGATTTTTTTTAAAAATAAATCACAAACCTCTGCCCGAGAAAGAACAACATAGTCAAAACAATTTCCGCGTTCATTCAAAAGCATATCCATATTGGAGTAATATGGGTGAAAAATGCACTCGACCCCCATTTTCTGCAAATCATGTGTGCTTTTACCCCAATGAGCGAAATTGGTTCCAGGAACAAAGTGTACTCGATAGCCAAGATTCCGTAGAATCGCCATCGTATTTACCGAGTCTACGGAGCCTGAATCCTTGTCCGGCTCGGGCGTGACAGCATCGACATAAAGAACATGCCCATGGACACTCCGATCACTTGCGATCTCAGGTGTTTGCGCATTGGGGAGATGCGTGGCTAGTCTATGCTTCCATGTTTCATAAAATGTATTTTTATTGATTTCCTGATAACGCTTCATTCCACTCGATAAGTCTGTACCAGAACTCAGGCCTTCAATATGTATCACTTCAGATAAAGGTTGATAAAGTACGCGGTACCCAAGCTCTCTAACACGGAAACAGCAATCTGTGTCTTCATAGTAAGCTTTTTCAAGTCCTGAAGAAAACCCACCAATCTCGCGAAACAGATCTGTCTTAATCATAAAGCTTGCGCCTGAGACGTAATCGACATCGCGGACGAAATTATAGAGCGGATGGTTGGGATCTTGACCCCGGCCCCAATTCCAACCGCTCGCATCTTCCCATATAATACCTCCAGCTTCCTGCAATTCCCCAGTCGGAAATAGAAGCTTAGACCCTACAACACCCACATCACCATGCTCAAAGAAAGTTTGATAAAGTGATTGAAGCCAACCCGGCTTGACTAGTGTATCATTGTTTAAAAAGACAATGTAGTCGCCTCTCGCATAGCCGGAGTTATGGTTACAGTTTTCTAAAAATTGCAGGTTTTTTTCGTTTCGGTAGTACCGAAGCCCTTTAATTTTTTTTAGTATTTTATGGAGGGGATCGGTAGAGCAATCGTCTGCGAGTATAACCTCGTAATCAACACTAACAGCCTGTTGATAAATAGACTCCAGACATGCGACAGTCTGGCTGATTTCATTATATACAGGTACAATAATTGAAATGACTGGGTTTTCGGTCTCAGGAAAAGCAAAGTTAATTGCTGTGTCTTCAGGCAGGAATTCGTCGGTGGTAATGAAGGCAGACTGATTGGGCGGCTGGAGCCTTTGAGCTAGCCCTGTCATTTTTCTAGCCATGCCTAATTTAACTGTCTCCGGTAATGGAAGCACTTTGCGTACTGTTCTTAATGTAGAAAACGTAGCTTTTTTCATACCGGCTTTAAAGGGAGCCTTTTCGAAATAGGCTAATCGGTTTTCCAAGTCAGCTATGCGGCGGTTGAGTTGCCCCTCAACCATAGAATTGCGTAATGTCTCAAGATTAGTTTTTGTTTCTTGCGCATTTTTAAGGCGCTCGACTTCACGAAGATTTCTTTCAATATTCTCACGCTCACCTCGAGATTCAGACAGAAGTTTTTGTACCTGCGACAACTCCATAGATGTGCGACCGATTTCTGTTTTCAAGGCATCTTTTTGTTCTCTCGCATCCATAACGGCATTATCAAAATCAGATCTGACTTTAGCCATTGCCTCTTTGGTTTTTGCAATTACCGTATCCCGCTCTGCGATGCCTCCCGCTAGGTTATCTATTTCTGTTTTCAAGGCATCTTTTTGTTCTCTCGCATCCATAACGGCATTATCAA
>ERZ807291.9377-NODE-9377-length-10599-cov-10.455330_pt1 | contig 10599 bp, 6 predicted proteins | sample MGYA00521257_ERZ807291 | MGnify/ENA primary metagenome ERZ807291 (study PRJEB31413, sample SAMN03169783) | marine metagenome | biome: Marine; feature: Water; material: Subsurface seawater | place: North Sea | collected 2011-04-28 | depth 1 m m ... | reverse complement strand
CAGAGGAATATACTGATGCAGGTTTGCCTTGGTTTGATTATTTTGACGAAGGTAAGAAATCCATTGAAGGCGCTGAGGCGTTGGATGACATAAAATCTATAAAAGATGTTTATAAAGAAAAAATTAAAGGTTTGTTTGGTGGGGGTTCATCAAATCAAAACCAAAAGGTTCATGATATTTCGCCTAAAAAGAAGAATAATATCTCAAATGGGTTTTGGTAATCAAATAATATTGATTAGCTACAAGTAAAATATAAAGTTAATTAATTTTTTAACTTAGCTGAAATTCCTTGAGTACTGCAAAGCTCGACTTGGTATGCATCGAAAGCATCCATCCAGGCTTCATCAGCTTCATCACGTATGTTCTTAGCCAATTTAACCATATCTTCTGTAGCTTCTAAAGCGGTATTAACATGCGCCATAACATTGCAAGCCGTAATATGAAGTTCAAGATTATCAAGGTTATCATTATCAGCCGCAATGACATTAGTAGCTTTAATAGTTTCTATAGCAGCACTTACAGCATCACGAATAACAATAGCGTCATCATAAGTAACATTAGCAGACTTACGGCTTATATCTTTATTAGCAGCAAAAGATTTTAATTCTTTTAGTTTAGACATCTATTTATATCCATAAATTTATTAATTTTTGCTATTTCGTATTTAATTAGGCAACTTTACTGACAACAGCCATTAGTCGGCTAAAGTCTTCGACAACATCATACACAACCTGATCTTCGTTTATGCGCCTGCCAATTTCTGCAAAAAACTTACGAGCACACTCAATCTTTTTGGCCTCGATCTCTCGAAATTTCATACTTGGCTGAGAGCCTTTTGTTTCTGCAACAAAATATAAGTGTTTTACTGAACCTGATGTAAATGCAATTGCCCAATCAGGATTATAATCACCAACGGGCGTAGGTATTAAAAACCCACGAGGAAGTTTTGAATAAACAACTACGTCAGGGCATACATCCAAGTCATTAACAAATCTTCGTTCAACTTCAGAATCTACTACAGCATAATCAAATACGTGGTTCTTCAGTTTGCCAACAGCTTTACTAAAATCGTTCCCAGTCTCTGCAGCAGTAAATAGATCTGACTCATAGGTACCCGCAACAGCATCATAGTTAAGGCGTTCTATAGTTATTGTAGCTTTTTGTTCTTTAATTAAATGGATGGACTCAGCAATAAAGTGTTCTGGATTTTTTTTGAATTGCTCGAATACTGATGGCTGCAATCTAGAAAGGATGCTACCTACTGTTTTCCTAGTCAGGTCAACTCCCTCTGACACACGCCCAATCAAATCATAAGTGACGCCTGAATTGGCTGATGCAACTTCATCTGTGTTTTTGTATGACTGAACAAATGCTGATCCTGCCTTTAAACTTTCTCCCGTCACTTCTTCAATAAGTTCTCCGCCAGTAATTATATACTGAAGCGCCGTTACTCTTAGGCTGCTATCCATTTTAGATACGCATTTATCTATTAAGTCTTCAGACTCAAAGTCCACCTGATAAACGGCTTTCCGGTTGATCCGGCTCCATAACTCTTGAAACTCTTTTTTATGAAAGTTCTCATTCAATGGGTTGCGTTTTGGCTTACGCCCATCAGAAACCATATCTTTTATTTGTGCATTATTGAATACTGTATCTACTACTCCAAACAACTGACTGGCATATGGCTGGAGGTCTTCTGGTAACTCTTCTAACGCATCAGACTTGCGTGCTGTGTGATAAGCTTCCGTCATGTTGCCATCCAAGTCGACATAGTCTTTTTGTATGAGAAAGCGCTCAAGCTTCTTGGCCATCTCCTTGGTGATTTCCAATTTATTGCTATCAATATTTAGAAGCTTACCCTCGAAATATTCTGCATTTGCTTGCCGTGGCCTGGCAGAAAGGTTTTCAACAATTTCTTTTTGTAATCCAGCAACAAAGTCTTTGTAACCTTCACTCGCTACAACTGTCAGCATATTGATGTCATGAACTGTAACAGGATTGTCCATTCGTTCACCACTTTGATCTACCGAAATACGTAACCCACGTCCAACCTCCTGACGTCGAGAGATTGTGTTATCACTATGTTTGAGCATGCATATAACAAACACGTTTGGGTTATCCCAACCTTCCCGCAGAGCAGAGTGAGAGAAAATAAAACGTGTAGGTTCTTCAAAAGATAACAATCGCTCTTTAGCCTTAAGGATTAATTCGTAAGCGCTTATGTCATCTGACAAGCCTGCACCTTCACCCCGAGATTTTGCCTTTGGATCGACCATCTGCCCTTTTTTATCTATAGCAAAGTAACCATTATGAGTTTTTGTTTGATCAATAGATGCAAGGTACTTGTGATAAGCATCATTTTCCAATGGAAGTTCTGATAAAACCTCACCTTTTAGCTCTAAGTATAATTCCTCAAAAACTTTCGCATACTCACCATTCTGATCTGGCTGATCGTAGTCACGGTACTTACTCACCTGATCAATAAAGAACAACGATAATACCTTAATGCCCTGTGAATGAAGTTGTTGCTCTTTCTTAAGGTGTGCACGGATAGTTTCGCGGATTTGCAATCTTCGCATGTGATCTTCGGTAATATCTTGTGTTGCTTGTCCAGCTTCAATAACCGCGCCATTAGTGAAGTGTACCTCATCCACGCGAGCGTCAATATCTGCTACGACAAATCCTCGATACTGGTCGAGACCACCTGACATATCAAAAAGGTCACGGCCTTTTTCAATTCGACGTAATTTTCGAACAATACCGGACGCCGTCTTAATCTCCAGCTCCACTCGAGCAACAGGTGCTTTGGATGAGATCTCAATATTTTCAAGGTAAAGATAAGCGTTTGTGCCCATCAGGCCCTTTGTTTGAATACCACGTACTTCGATCTTTTTTACCAACTTTTGTGAGAATGCATCCACGGCATCCAATCGATGTATTTTGTTGTGCTGAGTTTTATGTGTAGCAGAATAACGTAGTATCATAAGTGGGTTGAATTTAGGTAGAGCTTTTTGGGTCGCTGGTCCTTCCATTTTCTGGGGTTCATCTAATATAATAATAGGCTTGTTCTTTGCAATTACGTCAATTGGTTTTCGTGATTGAAAATCATCTAGCTCTTCATAAATCCTGCGATTGTCTGCCCCTGTAGCATTGAATGCCTGAACATTTATTACCATCACATTTATACCAGCATCAGATGAAAAGCTTTCCAGTTCATGCAAACGCTTAGAGTTATATGTAAAAAAACGAAGCTTCTTACCATAGCTTTCAGTGAAATGTTCTGCTGTCATTTCAAGAGACTTGGCAGCGCCCTCTCTTATAGCAATACTTGGCACCATTATGATAAACTTTGACCAACCATAGCGTTTGTTCATCTCAAACATTGTCTTAATGTAACAATAAGTCTTGCCAGTACCTGTCTCCATTTCAATATCAAAATTATATTTTGAACCCGGTAAATAGCTATTAGGCTTTTGCTTGCCACGGTCATCAGAGTATATGTCTAAACGATCTGAGAGAGGAAGGTTTTGGCGCTTTTGGACGGCTTGGACATTTTTAAGAATTTGATGTGGACTCAACGCAATATCGGCATTGCGAAAGCCATCGTCCTGCATTCTGGATTGCCGCGCCGCTCCTGGATCGACACGATATACTACACCATTATTGATGGGTTGCCCTTCAAAGCAATCGACTACCGACTCTACCGCTGCGGTTTGATACTCCTGAGATTTGAATCTAATTCTCATTTACTCAAATTGCCTTGATGTCTGTGGTTGGCGACAGGGACTTGAATATCTGGCCAGAGTTTATCTTGGCAGCGTCGTCTTTGAATGCAGTATCACGGAAAACGACGCGCATGGGTTGGCGTGAAGCGATGTCTTTGACGAGTTCGTCAGTGATACTGCTGTCGAAACAGGCAACCAGTGCGGTATCCGCTACGAAGAATACGGTTTTGCCGTGGAAGGTTTCACGCCGGATAGGCAAAGTCAGGTCGACGCCCCAATCTAGTAGGACCTGGAACAGCAAATCCTCAGGTGTTCGGTCAGACTTAATATTGTCCACGAGATCCAGCAGCCCAGCTTGAGTGGTTTCATCAGGAGCGTAGAACACATCTGCCATGTTTGAGCTATCGATCTTGAGCACGCGGAAGCCTACATCTTTGTTCCAATCGGGGTGACATTCGCCTTCGAGGATTTTTTGACCTGCCCGGCGGATGCGTTCTTTGGAGATTTGGGCGATGGTTTCAAAGTCAGATCGACCAGTGTCTTCCGGCAGCTGGACTAGAATGAAGTTTCGGCTTTCGTCTTGTTTTGAATTGACGTTTAGAACCGCGTGGGCGGTGCTTCCCGAACCAGCAAAAAAGTCGCAGACTATGTCCCCCGGTTTGGTAACAAGCTCGACGAGCTCTGAAATAACTTCAGTGTTCTTTGGAAAGGGAAACAGACCTTTGCCAACAAGTGCTTCGACTTCCAAGGTTGCTGAGCGCCCATCTCTATAAAAAACCGACGAATATGGTTCTGTCCCAATCTCGCTTAGATAGCTCTTTCTGTTGGGAATGGTTGTTTCGTCGACTCCAAAGTGTATGCGTGGGGGATCTTGCTCCAGTTCCCTAAGGGTTCTCGCTTCATCCCAACGCCAACCTGTCGAAGGTTTCTTGCAAGGTTTCCCAGTAACTGGGTGCAGTATGTCGTGGCGTGGTCGAGAGGCTCGACCGTCATCTGGACCAGCAAAATCTGATGCGAAATAGAGTCCGCGATCATCCGACCAATTGTAATGTTTGTGCGCTTTTCGAGGATCATTCTGCGCGAGTTTCTTAAACCATGCCTGCATCTCTTCTCGTATGGCTAAGTGATCGCTGCCATGCTTTTCCCGTAGCTCCAAGTGCTTAGCCAGAACCTGGTCAGCCCCATCCTTAGGCCGACGCCAAACACCACGTTCAATGGTTGTTATTTTGCTGCGAACGTAACAAAGAATGTACTCATGTACTTTCGCGATTAGTTTTGAGTCGCCCTTCTTGGATCGTTGCCAGACGATTTGGCTCACAAAATTTTCTGGACCAAAAACATCGTCACAGACTTTGCGGAGGTTATCCGACTCTTTGTCGTCAACAGATACAAAGATAACGCCATCATCGCACAGAAGATTGCGTGCGAGTTTGAGGCGCGGATATATCATTGAAAGCCAGTCAGAGTGGAAACGTCCATTCGCTGTAGTGTTCGCGACAAGCCTATTGCCTTCATCATCCTTCTGGTTCGACCGTTCCAAAAACTCTGCCGAGCTTTCGGCGAAATCATCATCGTAAACGAAGTCGTTCCCTGTGTTATACGGCGGATCAATATAGATCATCTTGACCTTGCCCAGATAAGTCTCTTGCAGCAACTTCAGCGCCTCAAGGTTGTCACCTTCGATGAACAGGTTCTGAGTGGTGCCGAATTCCACGCTTTCTTCGCGCGCGGGACGCAGGGTTTTGGCAATTGGCGCGTTAGCAGTGATTAGCGCCTCACGTTTCCCGGGCCAGTTCAGATGATAGCGTTCCTGCGGGCCTTCGACGATGCTATCAGATAATTCCTGCCGCAGTTGATCGAAGTCCACCGCCAGTCTGATTTTGCCATTTTCATCCGTTGCCTCTGTCACACAGCCAGGAAACATCGTTTGAATTTTAGTAATGTTGTCCTGCGTCAAATCTGGGCTATGCATCTTCAACTTATCCATCATTCATTCCCATCAAATCCTCTTGGTGCATTAATTTTACTAAACGAGTTTGCGCATATTTTAAATGGCCATGCAACTCAACTTTTAGATTAAACTGTGTTTCGCGTTTCAATTTGGATTCTAACTGTTTTATTTCACGCTCAACTGCAAGGATAGCATTAGCACGTTCAAGCTGGGCCATGATGTCTTCATTGTCCCTAGCTTTTATAGGCATTAACTCAGTTAAGATCTGATCATAAAGTGAAGCCATATTAATTGACAGGGGTAAAGAAGAACGTTCTGTATTCTGAGGCATCCATTCACTCCGCAAATGATTTGCCACTATCCATTTCCCACGATTAGCATCGGAAGGTCTTTTATGAGCGGCTGCAACCTGAATAAGTTCGTAACTTAAAAGTTCAAAAATTATAGGAAAAGGAATTGCCAGGTCTACAGCACGTAAAACTTCATCTGAAACTTTGACTTCTTTTAACTTTATTTGAAAGACTTGAATTTCAGTAACTGTTTTAGTGGCAGGTAAATTGATCGTCTCTGGTGCCAATTTATATGACCAAGTAATTTTTTCCACCTCATTAATAAATCGATCTTTGAGAGATTTAGTACTTCCAATTTGCGCATAGATTCGAGACTTGGGAATAACCCTTTTTAGAACTGTGGATTCAGGGTAGTTAAACAGAATTGTCATGTGTTTTCACGAACTACAATAAACGCAATTAACTCAAAGTCATCAATTCCGGCAATTGTATGAGTAAGAGCAGTGGTGTGTCCGCCAGAAAATAGGCTATCGATGTCACCTTCTTCCTTCACTTCAATCATTGAACGGATAGCATCATTTAACAGTTCGGAATATTTTCCCATACGTCGTCCATCATGGGTCTCTGCATTAAATGAATTACACAGTTCTGATAATGGAACATTTTGCCCTTTACAGGAACTACGTACGAGATCTAACAACCGTTTGACTTCTGTATGGTCAACAATAACGCGTGCTTCATCTGAAATATAAACCAAGTAATAGGGATGCAGTCGATTTTGCTGGTTGAGATTAACACTATCGTGAACATTGCGAAGTGCAAAAATTGCTCCTGGTACAAGCCCACGCTCAGGCTGCGCAGGCACGATTGCATGAAGGCCGTTTGGAACGCCATTTAGCTCACCATTCTCTTTGATGTAGTTAAGTAGGTCCATTCTAAAATCATTAAGACCTAAGTCCGTTATTGATATCCCAGTTTTGACATCTTCAAGCTCAATGACCTCTTCTTGCAATCGCTTCAGCTGATCCTTCCGATATGCAACGTCACTGCTTTTGGCTGTTAGAACGTTGTCTTCTCCAGTACCCACCATGTCTACGATGTGCATTCGGTTTTCGACGCGCTCTTTAAGGTTAATATATTCATCCAAAGAAATATCTGGCCAGTAGTTGACTAGCTGAATTTTAGTATTTGGTGAGCCGATCCTATCAATCCTCCCAAATCTTTGCACGATGCGAACAGGGTTCCAGTGAATATCGTAGTTAATAAGGTAGTCACAATCTTGGAGGTTTTGGCCTTCTGATATACAATCAGTGCCAATTAGGATATCCAATTCTTCTGGCTCGTCTGCCATTATTAGCGCTTTATCTTTTGCTTTTGGCGCAAAGAGTGTCAGGACCGACTGAAAGTCATAAGGTTTCTTTAGTGTAGTTCTTGGGCCACTGGAGCCAGTTACAATTCCTGAGTGGCAACCTTCTGTGGCAAAAAAGTGAGGGGCTAAATGCTTGAAAAGATAGTTTGCTGTATCTGCATAAGCAGTAAAAACAATAACCTTTTTATTGCCGGGGTTAATTGGTGATTTTATCTTATCCTGGATCGCGCGGATCAAGTGTTGAAGTTTAGCATCATCCTCGGGCTCAACCAGCTCCATAGAGGTAATTAGCCCATTAATAATAATATGATCTGCAGAAAGGTCGTGTTTCCAGGACGGTATATCCATATCGGCGAGGCTAATTTGGATTTTTTTACCAACAGTAAACTCGTCGATTCCAGAAAAATCCTCGTCTTCTATGCCGAGCTGATCCAAATCATTTTGGAAATCAGCGATTGGAGCATCGCCTCCAGCTTGTTCAAATCTTTTGATAGCATCCAAAGTTAATTGTATGTTTCGTGAAAGTGAACCTAAAGTCAGTCGAAACGCTTCAACTGAGCTTTCAAGACGCTTGAGAAGGTTTGTTGTCATCAACGCCTGAAGGCTTTGCTCTCGGTCCGCTTGCTTAAAATTGCCTTTACTACCTTCCGTTTGAGTGTCGTAAAGTTCCTCATATTTCTTTTTGCGGCTAGGCTGGATGTAAGTAACAGGTGCGTAAACGGCGAGATTTAAAATAGAGAGTTGTGCAAAGATCTCGTTAAATCCAAGTACATCATCTCGCTCTGTAATGGGCAGATGGTATGAAATAGGTTTTAGGCGTTCAGGAAACTTACCTATATCTTTTGTATCATAAAATGTTTCAATATGTTTACGTGACCGTGCGATAGTTACGGCATCAAGCAGCTCAAAAAAATCAAAATCTAGACGTTTAAGAATTGTGGCGGCAGTACGTTGTTCCGGGGGCAATTCAGACCAATTGTTAAAAGCTGTTTGGGCGCGCCGAAAAATCTCTTCAACGCTTGTATTTGTTTTTAAGTTTTTATTCAGGTCATCAGAGTGACCTTCATATGCAAGTGCGAGTTGATTTCTAAGGTCAGTGAAGCGATTATTGACAGGGGTTGCAGAAAGCATAAGAACCTTAGTCTTTACACCTTCTTTAATAACTTTATTCATCAATTTTTGATAACGCGTTTCGCGGTCATTATAGACATCATTATTTCTAAAATTATGAGACTCATCAATAACTATAAGGTCGTAATTTCCCCAGTTCACTCTATCGAGCGGGATGCCCAGAGACTCTCCTGAAGTTCGTGAAAGATCAGTATGACAAAGTACATCATAATTAAACCGATCTCGAGCAAAGAGATTAGTCTTCAGGTTTGTATTAAAATTTTTCCAGTTGTCAGCCAGCTTTTTAGGACAAAGGACCAATACAGTTTTGTTTCGCAACTCGTAGTATTTGACAACTGCTAATGCGGTAAAAGTTTTTCCTAGGCCAACACTATCAGCCAAAATGCAGCCATTATAGGTCTCGAGTTTGTTTATTATCCCGGTAGCTGCGTCGCGCTGGAAATTAAATAATTTGTTCCAAACAAGACTATCTTTGTACCCAGTCAAATCATTAGGTAAAACGTCATCATTAATATCTTCTAGAAAGTCGTGAAAGATATTATAGAGCATCAAGAAATATATACGCTCGGGAGAATTCTCCTGATATACTGACTCTATGTGATCAAGGATTTCTGAGGTAATATCCCTAACTTTTTCGGGGTCATCCCAAATCTGATTAAAAAGGCTGAGGTATGTATTCGTTAGCTCAGGTTCGTCAAACGAATGGGTTAAGCTCGAGACTGCATCACCTTGTTGGTAGCCTAAATCTACTGCAGTGAAGCCACTAATTGGTGAGTAAGCAGTGCTTTTATTATGGTCTTCAGCATGAATAAACTGCTGCATGGCAGAATGTGATGTGTTTGACTTGAAACTTGCTTTTCTCCTTATCCATTCAGCACATTCTCGAGCTACAGCTCGTTGCGTAAGCTTATTTCGTAGATGAATTTCAAATGTACTTCCATGAATGCTAGATTCCCTAGCTAGTTTTGGAATAAAAAACTCACGACGTTCTTTTTTCACTCGTCCTATTGCTTCATTGGCAGTAAACGTGGGAGCAGTAAAAATAAATTCAAGTTCAGTTATTTTCGATAGTTCTGACTTCAATGCCTCAAATGCATAAATAGAAAAGCAAGATGCTGCGATACGCAATTTTGTCTTATCATTAAGACTAGTCTTTAGATCATCACCAAGCAGATCGTTTATATTATTTATAATTTTCAAATTTGAACTCAATCTTAATTATTTCATTCTGAGACTAGAATCATTTAAAGTCTAACTATATATTTTGAATATATAAACTTATTGTACGAAATTTGATCTAATATCTCACTCGTGGGAACTTTTTTCCTTATTTCTTAATTCATTTTGCAAAGCTTCTATTTTTACCATTGAACTTTCTAGGAGTGATTCCAGAGCTGGTAGTTTTTCCTCTTGTGTATTTGGTACCTCTATCCATTTACTCAACAGTAATATTATTTCTGATTTGTGTAGTTGAATTCCTGCTTCCATCGCTTCCAACATCCGTGGAATTCTGTCCAGTTCCGCACTTCCCAAGAGATCTTCCATTGCAGATATTTTTTCCTCCTGAGTATCTGGTATTTTGTAACCTGCTCTCAACAGTATTGTTATCTCTGATCTTGTCAGCTGACTTCCTTCCCTTAACGCTTTCAGCATTACGGGAATTGTAAACTGTATTGAGCTCGACATGGTAGATTCCAGCGCTGATATTTTTTTCTCCTGTGTATCTGGCACCTCGTAACCCGCCCTTAATAATATTCTTATTTCTGATTTGCCCAGTTGTATTCCCGCACTCATTCTTTCTAGAATTCTAGGGATTCTGTATCCTGTTGTCTGAACTTTCTTTGTGGACTTCATAAAAACTCTCCAAACTGGAATGTGGTATTTTGGTTGTATTTGTTTTATATTTCACAAAATATATGATTTAATATCATTTAAGTTATCACATTATTACTAAAAGATTTAGACTTTAATCAAAGTCTGTATCTAAAAATGCGCGTAATTTAGGCGACATTGTACGTTTTTCTGGTTTATCAGGGTTGCTTTTCGTTTTTGACATCATGTTTTTCATTTGCCTTGTTGTAATAACATAGTCATCAATATTAATATCATCTTCAATTGTATCGATTAACTTGC
>ERZ807291.9372-NODE-9372-length-10605-cov-8.407014_pt1 | contig 10605 bp, 10 predicted proteins | sample MGYA00521257_ERZ807291 | MGnify/ENA primary metagenome ERZ807291 (study PRJEB31413, sample SAMN03169783) | marine metagenome | biome: Marine; feature: Water; material: Subsurface seawater | place: North Sea | collected 2011-04-28 | depth 1 m m ... | reverse complement strand
TCGTGGTATAAAAAATAATTTTTAGACTTCGTGGTATAAAAAAATAATTTTTAGTATTATGTAAGCAGAGAATCACAATATTCATCAAATGTATTATTATAAAATACTATCTTATTATTTTCTAATATCCATAAATCTGATTCGAGATTTGTAATTAACTCAGGTTCATGAGTAATTACCATTAATCCACCCTCATAATTTTTTAATCCTTCGATCAGTGCTTCTACTGTTTCTATATCTAGATGATTTGTGGGTTCATCGAATAATATAAAATGTGGTTGTTGAAATAGTAGACTAACTAGAGCAACTCTTGCTTTTTGACCGCCTGATAAACTACCAATCAGTGAATTATGTGATTGTGATTCTAATTTAACCGTACCTAAATACTTTCTAACTGTTTGCATTTTATTACCTGAAATTAGTTCGGGCGGAACCATATATTCCAAATATTCAACAGGTGTTTTATCTTTAGGTAGAAAATGTTCAAAATGTTGATGGTAGTAACCAATTTTAAGACCACCTTGTTTAGATATATATCCATCATTGGGTTCTAATTCACCAACGATTAGTTTTAGTAATGTAGACTTTCCAATGCCATTTTTACCGACTAATGTTACTCTTGAATCCATATCTAATCCAAAATTTACATTATCAAATATTTTTTTATCACCATATGAAAAAGATAAATTTTCAATAGATATTATATTGCCTTTATATTGCGCTATATCTGAAAAATTTATTTTCATTTCATATGGTCTGGGTGGTTCTGTTAAACCTGATTTTTTGACGATTTCTTCAAATTCACTTTTTGTTTTACCTTTCTTCTTTTTAAGAATTTTATTCCATTCTTTATCCATATTAGTAATCTTTTTATTATAATTATTTTTGTAAGAATTATAATTACCTTTATATGTTATGATTTTACCATCTTCTATATTAAAAGTATGTGATGTTACTTGATTTAAAAATCCAACATTATGTGAGACAACAACTGCCATTTTTTTATTTACACTAAATACAGTTTCTAAATAATTACCTAACCAAATAACAGCCTCCAAATCTAAATGATTTGTAGGTTCATCTAGTAGCAACAAATCCGGTTGGATGTATAAAGCTTTGGCTAGAGATATTCTCATTTTCCAACCGCCGCTAAATAGATTACATGGTTGTTTCATTGTTAACTCTGTAAATCCTAATCCCATTAGAATTTTCTTTACAGTGACTTCTTCAACTTCTGGTACAATTGTAGATAATTCTTTTTCCAATTTATAATATTCATTTACGATAACATCACTTTCTTCTTCTTCCATTTCATTAAATTCATCAGTTTCCATAATTTCTTCAATTTCATTTAGGCGTAGTTGTTGTTTATGAAAAGAACCATTGCTTTCTAATAAAGTTTCAATAGGTGTTTTTTCGGTATCTTCAATTTCTTGTTCTACATACAAAATTAATATTTTTTCATTAATTGGTAATTCTCTATTAGCAATCATTTTTAAAAGCGTTGTTTTACCACATCCATTTTTTCCAATAAATCCATAAATATTACTTGGTGCTATAACTAATTCTGAGTTGTCAAATAATTTTTTAGAACCAACAGAAACACTGAACTCTGATATTTGTACCATATTAGATGTACTATTTGATTTTCCTATACTAAGATTAAAATTTTCCATTATGTTCTATTTAATTACTTGTATCGTTAATTATATCAATTTTTTATTGCATATCTTTAATCGAAGATTAAAGATATGCACTAACGGTTAAAAATTGATATATTTTTATTAATACATCTAATTATTAAATATATAATGAATTTTATACAAATATTCTGCATAATAATGATAATCATTAAATTAAAACTAGATATACATATTCTTGAAATTAAGAATATCGCATTATATAAACTTGTTAATATACTATCACATGAAAACCACCCAACTGAAGGTATGTGTGGATTATATGACATATTAGATATATCAAGTCCAATAAATACTGAGCTCATAGATGAAATCAAAATGCCCCGTCCAATAATCATTGATAATATGAACGAAATAAGATTGGAATCTATAGATATAATTTCGCCTATATTGGATATTCAGTCAAATAAAAACATAACTATACATCTACCAAACAGAGAACAAATATATACAGAATAATATTATTCGCTAACATATTTTTTTAATCTAAATTATTAATATGAATAATAGTAATATACCTAATAATCCAAGTTTTCTTGCAAGTATTGGATTAGCAGGCGGAACAGGTGTTATAATAGTAAATGCAACGCATCCAATAGATGTTATAAAAACTCGAATGCAAATTAGAAAAGGAACATCTGGATTTTCTATAAATCAAATGATAAAAAGCGAAGGTTTTTTTTCTTTATTCAGAGGGCTTCCTGTAACATGGTTACGAGAAGCTTCTTATACATCTATTAAACTTGGTGCATATGGTCCAATTAGAGATGCTATTTGTAATAAAGATGGCCCGACACCATTTCACTTAAAATTTATATCAGGATCATTATCAGGTGGAATTGGTTCTTGTTTTGGTAATCCATTTGATGTAATAAAAACAATACAAATGGCAGGTGAAAAAAAAAGTATTTCAGAAATTGTTAAACAAATGTTAGAAAAACAAGGTGTATATGGATTTTCAAGAGGACTTCAAGCCAATATTACAAGAGGAATAGTTTTAAACGGTACCAAAATGGCATGTTACGATGAAGCAAAAAATTTTGTTACAAAGTCAACTGGTTTTGATAGGAATGACATACGGTGTCAATTTTTTAGCGCTGGGATTGCTGGATTTTTTATGGCATGTACAGTAACACCAATTGATATGATAAAAACAAGATTAATGAATCAACCCATTAATGTTACACATTATAATGGGTTAATTGATTGCTTTACAAAAGTCTTAAAACAGGAAGGACCATTTGCATTTTATCGAGGATTTTTACCAATTTGGGGAAGATTTGCACCACAAGCAACTCTTCAATTAGTAGTTTTCGAACAATTATTAAAATTTACTGGATATTCACCAATTTAAATACTTTTTTTTGTATCATAGTATGGAATATCGTCGGGCATAATATTAGGGAATAACTTATTTGTGAAGATAGCTGTTAACTTAAAATTTACTTTATCGCATTTATCATTAATCTTATTAAATTTTTTTAAATTTTCATCAGTTGTATTTACTTTAACCCAATTACTCATTAATTTTCTTACTCTTAGATATTGTTCAAATACATCTGTATCAATTGTTTTAATATATTGATAGATATCTTTTATTTGAAGACATATAATTGGTTTTACAGTATTGTCAGTACTATATTTTTTTGACTTATTTTTGAAATAAATTCCACGAATTCCATATAATATTGATTTATACTCTTTTGGTAAAATTTCATATAAATTTGTATCAATATGTTTCCCTGTTTTTAAATTCCATAATAGTTTAAATAATTCATATAATTCTGAAGTACATACTTTAAAAAGAGAGTCAACAATACCAATTGTATCATATGATTCTTGAATATTTAATGGATTTACTATTTTTTTAAAAGTATTTAGATTAGAATTTGTTTCTAGATAATTTACTAATTTATCATTTTGATATAAATTTATAAATCCCTTAAAAATATTTTTCTCTGAACCAATTGCTTTATTAAATTGATATGGATATGTTTGAATTTTTAAATAAGTATTAACATTAGTTTCACTTTCTAATTTAATTACAATACCTTCATCTGTACAATTTGTTATATTATCATTAGTTATACTTGTATTATTTATTTTAGCCATATGTTCCTCTAATGAACTAATTGTTTCGGGTACAAAAATATTCTTAAATTCTTTAAATTTTAAAATATCTTCAATACTTTCATAATCAATTTCACTTAATGAATTTTTATTTCTAACAAAAGCTAAACATAGTTTCTTATATTCATCACCAAATTGACTAGTATAATTAACAATATGTTTATTGTCATGATGAATTAAAACAAAATTATAACATAAATCTTTGTTTAACATATTAGTAAAATCGTCTAATGTATCATAACCATCGTCTTTTATTACATCTACGAATAAATCATAATGAGATTTATTATCAACATCATTTTGTGAGAACACAGATTCTTTACTATCTAAACATCTTCTAGTTGACAAATACCACTTGTCTTTATTATGAAATAATGACATTAGTGTTCCCTCATAACATTTATACATTTTCATAGTCTTGTTATTATGTCCAATTAAGTAATTCATTGCATCCAAATTACAAATTGGGGTGTTACATGTATATGATACAATTTGTTTTTCTTCTACATCGATTATTAATGATCTACATTCATTTTTTAAATCTGTACACATACGTTGTGTATCTTCGAATTTAGTATATACTAATAATAATTTTTCGTCATCATAATATTTTGTCATAATTCCTTTTTTAAATAGAGTATTTCGAAACTCTTCAGTATCATTTAAATTTTTAAGGTAATCTGTAATTAAAAATTGCGGTGAGTCCATTAATAATTTATATATAGTAATCTTTAAATTAAAATAAATTACGGATAAATCAAATTTTGTTGTACATAATATAAATATTATATTAGTTTGCTGCCTGATTTAAGAGTACCTGAAGCTACAATCTTCATTATACCATCTTCTTTGTGACTAATCATTATCATCATTTTTTTATCAATACATCCTGGTCTTGATAAATTTAATTTGATTGTCTTCTTATTTACCTGAGTAATTTCCGATGAGATAGACAATGTGCCTATTTGCAAATTCATAACATCTTTTACTTTTGGTGACCAATTTCCATCAAAATCACTAATTAATTTAAAATTTAATTCTACATTTTCATATACATCTGGTAGAGTTCCTTTAAGTCCAATCATATTTCCTGCCAATAAATCATCCTTACAATAATAAGGATCAATATTGGTCCCAATTCCAATTAAACCACCTGGTGCAATTGTATCTAATTCTTCTTGATCTGTTTTAAAAGATAATACTTTTGTAATAATTGGTTGAGAAAATAGTTTACCATTCTTAGATTTTCCACAAATACCAGGTCTAATTTCTACTTCATCATTTATATTTAATGTTCCATTAAATAGACTTCCTCCAATTACACCACCTTTAATATTATTAAAATCATCACCTGCTTTATTAATATCAAAAGACCGCGTTGCCATAAAACAGGCTGGTAATTCTTCAGTTTCTTCTAATTTGAAATGAGTCATAATTTCTTCAAGTAGCCAGTCAATTCCTATATTTTTATTAAAACTAGTTGGGATAATAACTTTTGGTGTTATTTCAAAAGTTTTTAAAGTATCAACTAATTCACTATATCTCTCTTTTGCTGTTTCTTTATTAACTAGATCTAATTTATTTAGACACACAATAACATTCTTAATTCCAGAAAGTTTAATTGCTGCTAGATGTTGAATTAGTTGTGGTTTCTTTTTAATTGGATCTGCAGCAGATACAACCACAATAACAGCATTCATTAATTTAATACTACCTAACATAGTTAGAATTAATTCTTGATGACCTGGACAATCTACAAAAGATACATGATTCTCTAATACACATTTTTGTTCTGTATCCTTAGTAACATAACTTGTTGGTTTTGAATCAGTTGAATACCGATTTTTACCATCTGTCCAAATTTTCATATTTGCATATCCTGGTTTAATTGTAATATTTCTAGTTTTTTCAGAACTATGTCGCTGCGTCTTTACACCTGTTAAAACTCTAACACATGTAGACTTACCATCTGATACTGAACCTAACATACCAATATTTAGTATAGGTTGATTATTCATATTAATATTCATTGTTGAATCCATTATATTATTATAATTAAGTAAAAATATTAAATAAATCAATTTTTATACTAATAAAATCTTTGCAAGATTTTATTAGTATAAGTTACTGATTATCAGGCCGAGTTTGCTTAGCAAACTCGACCTGATAAATCAATTTTTATATATCAAAGAGTTTCGATATCTAACAGTTAAAAACATTTAATTGCTACGCAAAATAAAAGAACGAATTTTTATTATAACAAGTCTTTATGTTTATTATAAGATAACTCAATTGATATTATCATAATTACAATAATGTTAAATGAAATTAATAATTCTTTATCGGTGATTATATCCACATGTTTACAACTACGACACCTCAACTATGCCATCCATCATATCCGCACCCATTACAACAAAAAGTCCATCTCCAAGAACTATATACATTTCTACAATTACAGTTTTCACATAATAACTCACAACTTCTTAAAGACATGCTTCCTTCGCAATATTTACAACATTCATACCCATACCCGTCATTATTACTATTGCGCGAACAAGTATGTTCTTCATCTTCTTCATCTTCTTCCTCTTCTTCATCTTCTTCATCTTCTTCATCTTCTTCATCTTCTTCATCTTCTTCATCTTCTTCACCATTTATGTAAAACTCATGACCACATCCAACGTTTCCGTGATTACATTCAGATCCTTTACAATCCCATCCATGTGAACAACACTTTATATGATTACATCCACCATCTTTTTGCCATCCCATATTGCAACGGGTACAATTAAAGAAGAGATCATCCGAGATGGTCGCACATTCTTGGCAATATTCTGGTAGATCATCGCGATTTTCATTACATGATTTTTGACCGGCAATAAATAGTTCCCCATCACTATTACAAAACCGGTATATTAAATTAGTATATGGATCACGTGTATCAAAATGGGTATCCCACTCTTCATACCATTTTCGGTCTCCAACTTCAGCAAACGTCTTTGTTGAAATATAATCTTTACAGATAGGACACCTATGTCGGCTTAAATCCAAAAAATCCCCGTATTCATACTCTGGATTTAAGCCATCAAAACATGTCACGCATAATTTATGACCACACTCAAGTGTGAAATAGTTATCGTCATAATCATCTGTACAAATAGGACACATGTCTACTTCTATTGATTCCTCAAGAGAAACATTTGTAATATCAGACACGTTAGAGCTTGTTCTAGAAAGTTGCGGTATTTCTAAAACATAATTGATTGGTGTTGAAACGTGATTGTCTATCGGTTTGATTAATATAGAGGAATATTTCCTTTCTATATAATGTTTGGTACCACCACATACCTCAATAAGATGGTGCCATCGTATCTGTTCTAATAGTTCGCGACTATACGTACAACAAATAATAGGTTTTTTAAATACACTTGCGGTTGTATTAAAACCGGAAACATTTTGAGCTGTTTCGCACTCGTTAATTTTAATGCAAGAAACTGTGTACTTCCGAAGAAGTGGGTGGTTGTCGACCAAAGGTGGCAGAAGCAGTTTGCCTGGGATTATATTTCTCCCTGGGTGATCACAAAGTAGCCTTAAGGCATCTAAGCTCACACTTATGGCATGGTTAAGGCAAGGTCGCGACACCTTTATTAGCCTAAACCATTTGACTTTTCGTATAACCAGATTTGCAATTACTGGTATGACTCTATATTTATCTAAGTGATAAGTAAAAGCAAGGTCAACTTAGTTTTGTTTTTCATGAAGAGTCATCCAAGTGACCCATTTTCCAAGTTCATACAGCCAGGATAGTGGTAATTCCAGTCAGTTCTGGACAAGAGTGCTTCTAGTAATTCTTTTCCAGAATGTACGTCACTTTTGCTAAATCCACTGCCAAGAACCATTGTCCATTAGAACAAAATTTCAGTTTAACTTGATTCGACTAGTCAAGTACCCCCAACGGGCAATCGATTATTGTTAAGGAACATATAGGTTAATAATATTTCAATTTTTTAACGGTTAAAAACATTCATCAAAGATGAAAATAACGAATTTTTACCAAGGTTCTAACTGTTAAATTGCTTTATTCAAGAAATCACTTCATGAAACTTTGAATATGCAATCCAATTTTTATTTGAAAACTTAAGAATGCTATCAATCGCACTGCGTGTTTTATTCCAAGTTACATAGTATATACATTCGCTTTCGGTGAAAAACTAACAGGCTATGTCATAGTGCGAAAAATAACTCTATAGAAATATAATAATTATTAATTATTGTTATAAAATAATAATTAATTATTTATTGGTTTATCAGTTTGACGATCAATACCTTTATTTAGTAGCGTATAATTATTGTCTTCGAAATCTATTGTTCTAGTTCCATTTATATCAACAACACCAATGATATCACAATAGGTAGTAACTGAATTATACAAAGCGGTAGTATTTGGACGTTTATTTAATTTTAAAATTAATTGTTGCATTGAATCAATGCTCATATCAATCGGATTACCTAAATTAAACTCTATATATTTTTCAAAATATAGTGTATTATGAATAGTTTCTAAAATTTTATCTAATTCATAATTCATATATTATTTATACTACTTTTTCTTTAAATATTAGGAAGGTTCAAATAATTGATTTTTAGTTAATTCTATCAAATAACATATTTGTTGATAAATTAATAATTTCTCAGTTAATGAATCTTCATTTTCAAACATTGTTTTTAATTTTTCAAGTGTTAATCCTTTTAATTTTTTATTTCTTTTAGGTTTTATATTTGATATTTTATCAATCATTTCTTCAACACGTTCTTTTTCATATTTTAATTCTTCTTTAACATCTTTAACAGTTTGACTTTTAAGATCTAAATTATCTATTTTTTCAATTTCATCAATTCTATCATTGAATTTATTTATTTGTTCCATATTAAATTAAAAACAGATAATTTTTAAATAGAAATATAAATTATTTCTAATCATTTATTACAAATTTACGAAACATATCTAATAAACCATTAACTCCATTATTATTAATTAATTTTAATGTTGAATTATGATCATTACCATCATACCGTAATAGTAAGTAACGAAGTGACCAAAATATAGATAAATTACTTCTACCATTTCCTCCAATATATGTTAGATTAAATGTGTCCATTTGTAATGTCCATAATGGACCCCAAATAGTGGTAACCATATCTTGTATTACATATGCTAACTTTAAAGATTCATTATTCATTGTAAAACCATGTACTATCTTATGAGTAGCATCACACCATAGAGCAAATTTCTCTGTACCATTCCATATGAAAGTTCCAAGAAGACCACCTGTTCGATTTTGCAATGTATCTTCATTTAATAGATCGCATTCATTTGATAATTGCCATTGCCAATCACCATTAGTATTTATTATACTAATATCTGATTCTCCTGTTCGAATATCTGTAATTCGCGTATTATGCGGAATATAATGTGTAATATATTGTGGATACAATATTTTATGAATAATTTTTAATAAATCTTGTTGTTCTTTAAATAATGGATAATGTACATTTAATGCATTCATATATGATTCAAATAAATTATTTTTTTGAATTAATTTAGCGGATACACTTTTATTATCTACTAAGTTAGTTGTATTTATGCTAATTTCCATTATATTTGATATAAATATATATTTAAGTAAAAATATTTAATGATGTATAATATTTTTGATTAATTTACATTTTTAGTGCATTTTCTAAAGTAGTTGTAGCTTTACCAGCCATCTCACGAACTTCTGGTTGGGAAGCATTATCTCGTTCGCTTATAATATAAGGTAATAATTTGTCTTCAAATGGTTTTACATCTCTAGAATCATTTACTAATTTACACATATTATCAATTACAACACAACATTTTCTTCTTATTTTTGAAGCTCTATCTTTTAGTCCTCTATTTAAGATTGGTACAATTACCGCAAGAGTCGATTTTTCAACCTGATTAACAAATGTTGTTTCCATTAATGCATCTATCGCAATAATAGTTTTACTTGGATCCTTATTTGCTTCAACTAGTTTAGGAATTAATGGGATTACATCCGGATTAGATATTCTACTGCAACATTTATTTAATGCACGAGTAGATTCTTCTTTTACTTCTTTTTTAGGATTAGATGTTTGTGATGTAATTAATGGGATTAATTCAGGTAATAAATAATCAATTTGTTCGGGAGCACTATCTGTTAATACAGATATAAGTTTAAGACATCCAATAGATTTTTTCCACGATGTATCAGAAATTTTTTCTTTTAATAAATTTAAAATTTGAAATGAACAGTATGGATTAATTTTCATAAATATTTGACCAATAATACGATTAGATAAATTAATAACATTTATATGTTTATCTTCAAATAAATCTAATAAATCAGATAATAAAATAGACAAACAAGGTTCAAATAGATAATTACCTTCTTCAACAGATGCAAGTGTTAAAAATAATCCAAACTCTCTATTCTTATAATTAGAATCATTTATAGAGTTTTTAATTAAATCTAATATAATATCATTAAAAAATATAAGTGTATTGTTTAAATTATCATAATTTATATTTTTTTGCAAAGCTATTTTTAAAATATTTAATTTTTCATCAAAATTCATATCTTCAAAGTCTGAATTTCCAATATCGGTAAATTGTTTTACAATATCATTATTAATAAATTCCATATATTATCTTATTATTAATTATTACTTTAAAATATTTATTTTATTTGTATCATTAAATTATTTA
>ERZ807291.9369-NODE-9369-length-10608-cov-5.071733_pt1 | contig 10608 bp, 9 predicted proteins | sample MGYA00521257_ERZ807291 | MGnify/ENA primary metagenome ERZ807291 (study PRJEB31413, sample SAMN03169783) | marine metagenome | biome: Marine; feature: Water; material: Subsurface seawater | place: North Sea | collected 2011-04-28 | depth 1 m m ... | reverse complement strand
TTCTTGTTGAAATAATAAATTTTCATTTTTTAAATAATTATTATCTTTATTTAAATTTTTAATATGATTATTATAATCTAATATTTTAGTTTTTAATCTTCTAATATTAAATTTAATTTTTAAATTCTCTTTTTGATATAAATTATTATGATTTTTTAATTTTTCATTTTTTAAATTCATTTTATTAAAATTATCTTCTAATTTTATATTTGTTTTTTCTAAATTATTAATAACAGAATCTATATTTGTATATTCTTCTTTATATAAACTATTTTGTTCTGCTATAATTTTATAATCTTTTAATAATATATCATAATTTTTTTCATTATTTAATTTATTATTATTTTTATAAACATTATATTCATTTAATAAGTTATTATAAGCAGTTTTTAATTCATCTATTTTATTTTTTTTATCAGAATCTAAGTTATTATAATTTTCTAATAATTTTTGATTATCTGATTCTAAAGAATTAATTTTATTAAAATTATCAATTAAATTATTATTTAATTTATTATTATTATTTAACTCTTTAATTTTTTTTTCATTTTCAGATTTCAGATTATTATAATCAGTTAATAATTTTTTATTATTTTTTTCTAAATTATTATTTTCTAGATTCAATTTATTATTTAACTCTATATATTTTTCTATCATTATTTTATTACTAACTTTATTATCTTTTATAATATTCTCATAATATTTTGTAGCTGTAGTATAATTTTTAGTTTGTTGTTTTATATTTTTATTTAATCTTTTGTTTTCTTCATTTAAATAATCAATTGATTTTATTATATCAATATCATATTCAATAAAACAATTAATTGGATAATTATCCCTTGTTTTAAACTCCCACTTAATTATATCAGATGGGATTAAATCTAAATTATAATAACATTTTTTTTCATCAATAAAATTTCCTAAAACTCCTAATCCTAATATATTACTTTTAGAAGCAATTGATACCAAATTTTCAGTAATTATTTCATCATTATTTCTTGTTATAATTAAATCAATATTTAACTGTGTATGTCTTGCTTCAATATTAGAAAATATAAACTTTAATTTACCATATGTATTATTTGATTCAACAAAAATATCTGTATTTTTACTTTCTTTAATTGTTTTATTAAACATATTTATTATATTATATATAATATAATAAATATGTTTAATAATTGTAAATAATATTATATAAATATATTACAGATATAGTAAGTTAGAGATAGATCATAATTTACACTTTATAAAAACAAAAAATAATAAATTTATTATTTAGTTTTTAAAATGTATATTTATCATCAATAATATTTTTAATATCTAGATTAGTCAAAATATTAATAGATATAATTTCTTTTTTACAAAGAGGGCATTCATTTTTTACAAGTTTTTTACAACATTCAGAACATGTTGAATAATGATTACATGGAACAAACTTGATGTTAACCATATTTGTTAAACAAATAGAACATTGAATAACTGAATGTTCAGTTTCTTTAATTTGGATAGTATGTTCTTTGATGACTTTATTTAACTTTATATTTAGTTGATCCATTTTATTTTGTTCAGAGTCTTGAACAAAAGTAATTATTGGGTATTCGATATCAATAATTCTATTATAAAATCCTTGATATGCTATCATCTCTTTTCGCGAACAAGAAATTCTTATTTTGCGTCCATCTTCTTTTACAAAAAAGATTTTATGTTCTTCTCTTTCAATAGTAAATTTAATATCAATTACATCATGTCTTTGATGTGGTAATTTAAACATAAATTTATCTGGTATTTCAATGAAATCTGGGTCAGATAATGTTCCAAAGCTTTTATATTTTCTTTTAGAATCATCTGAAAATATAAAATCTCTTAATGCCCAAGCTTGGTAAATAAATGTTGTATGCCAATTAGAGTATCTGGTATCTTCAATATTTGGTGATAAATTAGGCATAAATAATTTAATATTTTTAAAATTAATAATTGGAAACTTTTTATTTATATCCTTAAATTGAACATATAAATATAAAGGTTTACAAATATTTTCTCTTTTTAACATATAATTTATTTGATCGGAATTATAAATAGCTTTGTGTTTTTCTCCTTGAATTCTAATTATATATTTATCATTATCATCAAAAACAATATTTAAATTCTCAAATGAATTTGAATAAAAATTATTAATCAAAGCATTGATTCTTTGATCAGTTATATTACTCCACTTATTTTGAATACAAATTTGTGCCATTTTAATAATTACTATAGTAATAATTAATATAAATAATATATATATATTTAATTATTCAATTTTTATTTTAAAACAACTACACATAATTCAAAAAATGGAATCTTGGAGGGAACCATATACTTTTTGTTTTATTTAATTAATAAATGATATTATTTGAATTAATATTATATAAAACAATATTAACTTTTTATTATATGAATATAAATTTTGAATTAATAGATGATCATTATTTAAATGATGAATATATTTTTATTGAATTATTAAATAAAAATCATAAAACAAATGATAAAATCATAAATAAAAATAAAAATAATAATAATTTTATTAATTATTTAAAAATATTATATAATATTATTTTAAATAATGCTTACAATCTTTACAAACGATTATTTTAATATTATAATTTATTAATTTATAATCTCTCTCTTTTCCTGTTATAACACTACAAATCATACAATTATGATACCATCCTTCAAAAGGTAAATATTCTAAGTCTGGATTATGATGATAAATTAAAGTTTTATTATAATCATTTAATTTTATAAATAAATTATTTATTAAATATTTAATATTTAATTTTGTAAAAAATTGTTTATCTCTTAATTTGAATATCATAAAATTTAATATTTTATTAATATATTATTATAATAATTTAAATTGACATTTTCTTAACCATGTTTATTACAATATATTAATTTAATTAAATATATCCCTTCTAATTTATCATCTAATTCTCTAATAACTAACACTTTTATATTTTTTTTTAATTATATTTAACTCTTTTCATAAAAATATTAGTAATATGATCATCCATATGATCAGAATATTCATTATTATTCATTAAATAATCAAATGTATTTTTTAAAATCAAATCTCTATTTGTTATTGGAGAACAAGCCCACTGCAATTGAAAATATTTATCCCATCTATTATTACAATGTTCAATACTATAACAATAATGTATTTCACCTTTATATTTGGTTCTATCTTTTAAATAACATATATCATCATGTTTTACACAAAGATCATAATATCTTTGATTATTAGTATTTTGATCTTCTGTCCATGTCTTTGAATTTTTTATCGCACAAAAACATGGAACAGATACAACTTTATTCAAAAAAATATTCCAAGTTTTTTGTATTTTATATGCTTTATTATGGTATAATAACATTTCTTTTGTAATTTTATAAATATATATATTTGATAATGAAAATTTAATATTATCTTTATAATTCAGAAATTGTTGTATTATTCTTATAAAATCATTATAGAATTTCATTATGATTTTATAATTATATAATTATATTATTATATTATAATAATAATATAATTTTAATTTATTAAAAAAAATTGATTAAATAAAGATATGTATATATTGAATAATTACTATAAAGAAAATATGAAATCTATATATTGGTTAGATCAATATTTATACAATCAAATTTTTTATTTTTTAGATAATGGCGAACAAGGAATTGGAAACTTGTTATGTCATAAAATATATAACAAAAAATGGAAACTGAATTTAAATGGGTTTATATTAAATAAAGAAACTAAATTATGGTTTATTGATTATACAAAATTTAATTTTGATAAATTTAATTATAGATGGGCATTCGATAATGATTATATTAATTGTTTACATTATTGTTATAATAATCATTATATATTTGATTCTAAAATTTATTTAACAGATACAGATGATTATGAATGTTTTAAATTTTTAAATAAAAAATTAGATAAAAATTTATATACATATATAAGTTCAGAATATTTACATAATAATAAGATATTAGAATATATTTTTAAAAATACTAATAATATATATATAACAATTTCAAATGATTTAACAAACAATAATAATTTATTAGGATTAAAACATTTACATAAATATCATGGGAATGATTTTTTTAATTCAGAGTTATATTGTTATTGTTCAAGATATGGTTATCTTGATATTATTAAATTTTTTGATAAATGTAAAGTGAAATTTAACAAATGGGCTTGTATACTTGCAATATTCAATAATCAATTAGAATGTTTAAAATATTGTTATAATAAATGTTCTTGGGATTATAAAATATTTCAACAAAATATTGATGATCTTTCAAAATTATTCAAATATTATTCAGATAAGTTCAAACATAATAGATATGACAAATTCTATTATTTCGATAATCATATTATTAGCAAAGAAATAAAAGATTTTATTATTAGTTTATAAAAAAAAATGAAAAAAATATTTATTATTATTATAATAATATATATTATTATATCATAATAAGTATTTAATATGGAACAATACCAATTTGAAGCCAAACTAGCTCAATCAGCCTATGATCTACCCAATAAAAAGGTTGGATCAAAAGCTGTTATTAAAAAACAATATCCGGATTTTAAAGTCATTAAAAGTTCTTTTGATTATGCTGTTTTAAAAAGAAATAATAATATTTATATTACAGTAAAAGGAACTCAATTAGAATTACATAAAGATGTTCTGATTCGCGATTTAGTAAATGATATTCAAATTGGATTAAATATAACACCTCATCGAACAAAAACAATTTTAGAAGAAGTTGATTTAATTAAAGAACATAGCCCAGAATTAAAAATAATTGTTATTGGTCATAGTTTGGGCGGAACAATAGCTGAATATATTGGAAAAAAATATTCAGATATTAAAGTTATATCTTTTAATCCTGGAAATTCATTATTTTCACATACAGCTATTGCTAAATTTATGAATTCATTTGATTCAAACCCAATTAAATATTTATATCATGATAATTATCTAGTAAAACAACTAGATAATTATTTACATTTACATATTAAAAATAATAAAAATATTACTGAATTAAATATTATTGGTGATTTAATTTCAAATAGTGGGGTTTTATCTTCTGCTCACAATATTATTAATATTCAATCTGATAAAAGATTTGGATTATTAAATAAACATGGTATTGATAACTTTATTTTAAAATTCATTAAACATGAAACTGATTGTATTAATACCAAAACTGATCATATTAATAAAATTAGACAAGATATTCATAATCAATTTGATGTTAATAAAATGATTTCTCATTTAGATAGAACTTTAAAAAATGTAGAATTATTATCTAATATTAAAAATTGGAGTCAATTAAATAAACAACAACAAGCTGGTCTAATAATGACTTATTCAAATAATGAAATTTTAAATGATATTGGTCATATTTTACAAAATGGTAAAATTAATATGGAAAATATATCATTTATGATTTTATCAAAAATATATTCAGATATTCCATTAAATCATGTTCATAGTCTATTTTATAATATTAAACATCATAATAAGAATAAAATAATTAAAGATACAATTAATATTGGAATTGATTATTTATTATACACAATTCCAGAACTTAAAATTATTCAATATATTTTTAAAATTAAAAATGTTATCAAAAATATATTAACTAAACAACATCAATATCATATCAATGATATTAGTATTCGAGAATCAGATGAAATAAACCCATGGAAAGTTGGTCATAAAGTATCTATTCATAATGATTATTTTAATATTCATATTTCAGCATTTAGAAGACATCATAAGGATGGTAAGGCAGTTGCTTTAGAACAGTTTGAAAAAAAAGTTAAAACTAAAGTTTTTAGAAAAATTGGAAAACCATATGAAATTTTAAAAACACATGAAATTCTATCAAGATATGATAATTATAAATTATCTTTATTGACTCATAATTGTTCAAAAAAATGGGAACAAGTTAATCATATGAAAATTAATCATGATAATTCAAATAAAACATATTATCAAAATCATAAAGATGATAATGTTGTTGAATTTTTTATGAATTTAAAAAAACATCACCCACATGATAATTTTTTAAAAAAAACTATCAATATTTTTAATGATAATCAATATGTTAATAAAAAACCAGATCAATATAATAAAGCTGAAAAAATTAGATCATCTAAAGATAATAAAGAATTAGATCATTTTATTAATAATGAATTGTCAAAATATGATAATGGATTAGATGGTTATCAAAGACATGATATTATCGTTCATGCTAATAGAATGGTTCTATTAAATAATATTTCTATTGGAACATTTTTTAATATTTTTTCAGGAGCTTGTTTATCATTATTTTGTAAATCAATTATTTATATTGATAAAGAAATTGAACAAATAAAACAAAATACTCACAAATATTTCTTTAATAAAATAAAAGAATTTGGAGCTATAATATCTCAATCATATATTATTCAATGTATTACATCTCATTCGATTGTAACAATGGGATTATTACCATTATTAGATCATATTTCTAATGAAATTATAAATTATTATTTATCCCCATTTTGTTTTTTGGGAACATCATTATTACTAATGAACCATTGTAATACAAATCCAATAAGTAGAATTATTCCATTAATAAATACAACTAGTCGAGTTTTATTACATGCTATAAAACATAATTGGAGTCATATTAGTAAATTATTACATCTTGAAAAAATAACAGCTGCTGTTAAAACATTATTTGCAAAAACATCTACTGCTATCGCAACTACAACTACCGCAACTACTACTACTGCAACTGCTGCTACAACTGCTGCTACCGCTACCGCAACTACTGCTACTGCTGCTACAACTGCTACCGCAACTACTGCTGCTACAGCAACTACAACAATTAAAGTTAGTAGTATATTCGCATCTGTATCAAAATTAATATCTGGAGCTATTGCTAAAATTACAACAGTTTATAATGTTATTATGGTTAAAGTAAATCTATTTTTACATACTGTTATTGGTGTATCATCATCAATAACTGTATCATTTCCTCCAGCTTTAATTATTTCTATAATTGCTTCATTAGTTATAATGGGAATAACAAGATTATGTTTTTTCTTATACAAAAAATTAAGAAATAATAGTATCCCATATGTTAGTGAAAGATTTATTCCTGGTCATTTAATTAGTCCATTTATTCCAGGACATAAAGTTAGTCCATTTAAACCAGGATATAAAGTTAGTCCAAATAAACCAGGACATAAAGTTAGTTCATTTAAACCAGGACATAAAGTTAGTCCATTTATTCCAGGACATAAAGTTGGTTCATTTAGAAGCAATGTTATTATTGAAAAAAAAGAACCAATAGTTGATAATACTGTTAAAAAAAATTATTTTTCTTTTGATGATACTATTGATCATAAATTACCAGAATATAATTTATCATTTGGTGATAAAATAGATTATTCATTATCATTTAATGGTGGTTTAGATTGGTAAAAAAATTGAATTATTATTTTATAAATATAATTAAATATTAATATTAATATTTTGATATACAAATAAAGTTCAAAAATCATGGATATTGCTAAATTTATCTCAGCAAGAAAAATGCAACCATTATCTTTTAAAAAATTTAAATATTGTAATTCAAAAGCAACATATTATAACATACAAAGTTGTAAAAAACAATTGGATATTTTTAGATTAATTATTGTTATCAAAAAAAAATTTCCATTTGTTATTACATCAATTATTAATATAATATATTTTTATTATCATCTTAATTATCAATTTAAAACATCAGTTGATAAATTACATTTTCAAATCAATACTTATTATAGGATTCCAGCATTATATAATAATTTTTATAAATTGAATCATGTAGCATTATCTAATAAAAGCAATGTTTTAAAAAATGTTTTTTATCAACAGAGTTATTTTTTAATAAAAAATTTTACAAAATTGGAAAATTATAAGAATATTAAATTACTCAAAATACATTATTACGAAATATTATCTACATTTCCACAAAAAAAAATTAAAGTTATTGAAATAAATACAAGTAATATCAACGGATTAATTAAAATTTTTTATGATTTTTTTAAACAAAATAAAAATTTTATTTTTGATATGTCTTTTAATCCACAATCAATAATTAAAAATAGAGATGAAAAAAAAGAAAGTTGTATTTCTATTACAAATAAACCTCCTTGTGATATTGATAATATTCAATTATATGGATCTTTTAAATCTGTTCTTTGGGTTAAAAAAATATTAGATGATGATTATAGTGTAAAACAACATATCAAAGATCCATCAAGTGATGATTTAGTTTTATCAATTAAATTTAAAATGAATGTTGAAAAGATTAAATACAATATTAAAGAAAAAATTGATTTTTTATTATTTCATACATTCGAATGAATAAAAAAATTGAATAAAATATTTATTGTTATAATTAATATATTTATATTAAAAAACATTAAATTTTATTTTTAATCTATTGAAATGGCTTCTACTGAGATGGTTGAATACTCTGATAAAATACCGACTCTATTTAAAATCGATCAAATATTAAATAAAAGAATTCAGGGATTTTTCGAAAGAACAAACTGTTCAATCTTAATAAATGAATATGATAGATGTGATGAATTTATAATTTTTGCTAAATATTTATTGGATAAATATGATTTAACAACAATGAAAACATATTATTTCGCAATAAATAAATTTCATGATAAATTAAATTTTATGTTAAGAATGATTGAAAGAAGTAAAAAACTAGATAAAAAATATGATATTGAACCAGATATGGAACAAATAGCAATTCTATGGTCTAATATCATAGCTTTTATTATAAGATTTGATAAAGAAGATGAAGGAATGACCATATTTATGTTTGCTACTATAGAAGTAAATCAAACATTGGCTAATCTAGATATCCTAATTAATATGGATCAAAAAAGTATTTCATCTTTAGGGATGACTTGGAAAATGAGAAATATTTTAATTGAAGAAAAATATTTAGTTTTAGCTAAAATCAAAAAACCTAAAATTAAAATTAAAAGAACTTTTTTTGGTGGTGTAAAACATAAAAAAATTCCTAGACTTTTATTGCCAGGTATAGATAAAAGTTCTATTAATTTTGTTATAGATTTTCAACAAAATTTACTCAAAGGATTTCAACAAAAAATGTTATTATTAAAAAATTGAAATAAAAATAATTTTAAATAAATATTATATAATATTATATAATATTTATTTAAAATAAAATAATGGGAGCACGAAATAGTCATGGAAAATTTGAAAATAATAAGCAAGAAAAATCCATTCAAAAAATTAATATTAATATTTATAATAAATATAATCATACTAAATCTAAATTTCAAGTAGATGAATCTTATCAAAAAATAATAGATTTTTTTGTTCTCAATAAAGATTTAAAAAAAGGACATTATCTAACTCGAATTAAAAAATTTTTAGAAGAATTAAGAACAGATCCATCTAAATTAGTATGTCATAATTATAATTTTGATACTACAAATATTGCTATTGGGAGTAATATTTATATAATGGATGAATATAATTATTATAAATTTCAACAAGCTATTTTTGTTAAAAAACAAAATAATTATTTTTTTGTTAATATAGGTGGTATAGTAAAAAAAATTAAATGGTTATATATATATAATGATAATACCATTCTTCATATACTACATAAATTAATTGATAATATGATTTTAATTACTAAAAATTATATTATCAAAAATAATAATAATATTATTAATTCTTATAATTATAATAGTAAATTAAAAAGTATTACAAATCATTTTGAATTATTTGGAACTATTCCTACTTATAATAAAATATCATATAATGATATTATTAATCATTTACAAACTGATTTAAAAACTATTAGGAAAAATACAACTACTAAAATGGATATGCATCATTATAGACATATAAATTGGAAAATATCTTGTGGTGAAAAAGAAATGGCTAACATGTATAATGTTTTTTTAACAAATACACTTACTCCATTTGAAATTGAAGTTAATAATACATTAGATAAATATAATACATTATTAATAAATTTGAATACTATAAAAGAAAATATAAATTTTATTAAAACTGATATTATTGATAGAAATTTAACTAGTAATCAACATATATCAATCAAATTAAAAGAATTTTGCATTCAAATTTCTACTACAATTAAAGAAATTAAAGGTAATTATCCAGGTTTTGTAAGTATAGATTAAATTGGCAAAATTTGTCTTTTACATCAACCTCTTATTTTATAATTATTTATTTCCATTATTCATATGATATATAATAATATTAAAATTACAATTTTCATCAATAACATTGGATCATATTATTTATTTTGGTTATATTCATACTGGATAAATATCTTTATTATTAATAATTTTTGGTTTATAAACCTTTTTACAAAATTTAGATGAACAATTAAAATATATCGTTAAAATAATAAATATTATAACAATAATTAATGCAATTGTTGTTCCTTCAAATAAATCTGATATATATAATTCTATATTAGTTGAAT
>ERZ807291.9367-NODE-9367-length-10610-cov-4.036476_pt1 | contig 10610 bp, 2 predicted proteins | sample MGYA00521257_ERZ807291 | MGnify/ENA primary metagenome ERZ807291 (study PRJEB31413, sample SAMN03169783) | marine metagenome | biome: Marine; feature: Water; material: Subsurface seawater | place: North Sea | collected 2011-04-28 | depth 1 m m ... | reverse complement strand
GATCCCAATAAGGCGTTGAAATTGTATGAAGAAGGATGTGATTTACTTTCAGGTCCAAGTTGTGGGATTATAGGACATCGATATCTGAAAGGGTTTGGTGGGGTCATGAAATCCTCAAATGAAGCCGTACGGTATTTTGAAATGGGTTGTGAACATGGAGACCAACGTTCTTGTAGAGAAATGGCAGATTTTTATTATGAAGGCAAGTTGATATCTCAGGATACTGTACAAGCACTTCGTTTGTACAAACAATCGTGTGAGTTGTTCAATGCAGGGGCCTGCCTCAAAGTCGGCGAACTAATTGTAGGTGGTGCAGCAGGCAATCCAAATTATTCGGATGCTCTCCGTGCTTTTGAAGCAGGGTGTAAAATGGGCAACGAAGAATCTTGTGCGGCAAGTTCTCCCATTATGTTTCAGGGTCGATATGAGCAGATCATGGAGAATGCATTTAAAAGTGCGAGATGTGAAGTGTGGACTTATTACGAAGACAGACCAGACAAGAATGCTCAGGTCGTTCGCGTTAATAAAAATCAGTTTTCTGTGATGGGTGGCGAATACAAAGATCAAATATTCACGGTTTCTCATCAAACGACGACATACTCTGAAAATGGTCCGATCAAAGTTGCTCAAAGTATGTGGGAAGCGAAGTCTGATCAGAAAACGTTTGCTGTAGAGCACCATGAAAATTGGGCATATAAACGTGTCAAAGCATCACAGTTTCCAGGAGATGAATCCTTCTCTAGAGATCCGAAAGGCAGCGAATCGGTGTATTATTCTCGCGAAAATGAGACGATGCGTCGAAACACCGCCAAACGTTGTAAGTATGTTGATGGTGCAAAGATTTTGACAGGGGAACACTGTTCAGAAGTACAAGCCCTGATTGCATCTCGTTTGGTAACCAAGTGTCGATAATTGGTGTGTGACAGATGGTGGTTTGACGGGAATGTGTCTATAGGTACGATGAAATTGACACATACAATGTACTAAATACCTTTTTGACTGAAGAATGCCAGTCAATTGTGTTACGATATTAACGGTTAGAATACGCTGGTTTTATTAGTTATAGAGGGGGCCAAATGCTTTCTATTTTTCGAGTGCAACGAATAATTTGGTTGATTGGAGCAAGTTCAGTGATGGCTTGTTCTGGAGAAAAGGTGTTGGAAAATACCAACAATTCTCCACCGGCGATTACGATTCTGTCTCATGTGAATGGGTTTGAGGCTCTTGAAGGATACTCACAATCTTTCCGCGCGACAGTTTCTGATGATGACTCTGAATATTCCAGTTTGGAAGTGGCATGGTTTGTCGGAGAGGAGAACGTCTGCGATTGGACCTATGTGACTGCTGCAGGAGAATCGTATTGTGATGTGATTTTTGATTTGGATGACAGTAATATTATTGCACAAGCTCGTGATGACCGCGGTGGAGCATCGATGGCGGAACTTAGTGTGGTTGTATTGCCCACAGAAGTACCGACTGTTTCGATTGAAGAACCCACAGGACTATCTCAATACTACTCAGATCAATTGATTACGTTTAGAGCACTGGTAGCAGATGTTGAAGATGATGTTCAAGAATTGACAACAACGTGGTCATCCAGTTTAGATGGTGAACTGTCGTTGGATGGAACTGCTGGGAGCGATGGTATTGTTGAAGACGCGACCACCCTTCAGGCAGGTGCTCATTTTGTTGAAGTGACGGTGACCGATACAACAGGAAAGTCAAGTACAGATTCAATTACCATTGACGTACAAGGCCCCAATAGTGTTCCAACGTGTGAGATAATGAATCCTCTCACCGGAGATGTTGCTGTTCAAGGTTCATCCGTTGTCTTCTCTGGTCAAGCAGGAGATGTGGATATTCCTGTGACGGATTTGTCGTTTGACTGGTTGTCAGACAAAGATGGACTGTTGGGGACAGGTGCCATTGATTCTCAAGGAGAGATTACGTTTGCCCATCAAGGTTTGAGTGTCAACACGCATACCATTTCTTTGGAAGTACGAGACGAGGTTGGTGCAACGTGTTCGGATACAATTTTACTTACGGTAGACACTCCACCAGCAATTACCTTGAACGCTCCTTTGACAGGTGATGTTGCAACGGTTGGTCAGAGTCAGTTCTTTTCTGCAGTGGTTTCTGACAACGAGGATCCGGCTTCTAGTTTGACTGTTGAGTGGACGGACAGTTTGGATGGGTTGATCTATTCAGGTGCACCAGATTCTACAGGACTGGTTGAATTCTATGATTCATTGTCTGCTGGAAATCACAATCTTCAAGTGGTTGTTCAAGATTCGAGTGGATTGACGGCAACGGCATCCCGTTCTTTTTTGGTTAATTCTGAACCACAGGTAGATTCTTTGACGATGACCCCAGTTGTTCCGGTGACCAGTGATACCTTATTGACGTCTGTATCAACGAGCGATCCAGAGAATCACTCTGTTTCTACCGCGTACGCATGGTACAAGAATGGTGACTATGGAACAGTTCTTCATACGGCGAGTACTTTACCGAATACGTTGACGGCAAAGAATGAAACATGGTCGGTACGAGTTACCCCAAATGATGGTTACGTGGATGGCCCGTGGGTCGAAGCAAGTGTGGATATTGTTAATTCGGCTCCTCAGATTACCTCAACGTCAGTTACGCCAACCCTACCACTGGGGAACGATGTATTGACATGTACTGTATTCGTTACAGATGCAGATGGAGAAACGCCTACAGAAACCTACAGTTGGCAAAACCTTACAACTGGTCAGCAGTTGGGGAGTGGCTCGACGTTGAATCTTGCGGCAGTAGCTTTGGTTGGCAATGACAGTATTCAATGTTCTGTAACGGTTACGGATGGTGATGGTGCCACAGATAGTGATCAAACGACGGTTATTGTGCAAAACACACCTCCAATCGTTTCGAATGTTCAAGTTACGCCTAGCAATCCGTTGAATGATGAAACGTTGGTCTGTTCTGCGAGTGTGACAGATCCCGAGGGTGATCCCGTGACAACTTCCTATCAATGGGAAGATGCCAATGGAACAGTATTGGGCAGTGGGACATCTTTGGATCTCACACAAACGAGTGTTCTTCCTACTGATATAGTAACGTGTGTGGTGACATCCGTAGATACATCGAACGCTATGGGGACAGGGCAAGCCAATGTGACGATTGCCAATCGCAGTCCTGTGTTGACTCAAGTTGCCATTGTTCCAACCCCATCCTACAACGATTCAACGTTAACCTGTAGTGCGGTTGCAACAGATTTGGATGGTCAAACACTTTCGACATCGTATGTATGGCAAGATGGTTCCGGAACACTGGTTGCTTCAATAGATACACTTGATTTGACAACGTTGTCGGGTGTTCAACCGGCAAGTACATGGACTTGCATTGTAACTGTCAATGACGGAGTAACTGTTGTTAGTGATACAGTTTCCACAACGTTGGACAATCGATTGCCGACAGTCTCTTCTGTTGGTATCACACCCAATCCGGCATCGATTTCAGATGTATTGACGTGTACTGGTACTGCCACAGACCCCGATGGTGGTACGGTTGGTCTGAATTATGAATGGGATATAGCGAGTAATGTTGTTGGTACGGGAACAACGTTGTCCTATTCCTTTTCACGAGGTGATGTGGTCACTTGTACCGTTACTCCAGATGATGCCAATGGTGTTCAGTGGGGTCAAGGACCATCCAACTCAAGTACGTTGACTATTGGAAATACAGCACCACAGATTACCTCGTTGACACTGTCACCAACCACAGTGGATGTCACGACACCGGTTGTGGCAACCGCCCTCACATCTGATGCTGATGGGGATGTGGTAACCGTATCGTACGTATGGTATGTGGCTTCTTCGGTCGTTACTGGGCAAACCACTGATACATTGGACCCAGCGTATTTTTCTAGAGGGGATACCATTATGGTGGAAGCTACGCCAAATGATGGTTTTGACGATGGTGCTATGGTTTCGGTGAATCTTTCTGGTACCGTTCAAAATACAGATCCAACTTCTCCAGTTGTGACCATCACTCCAAACGGCGCTATTGAATCAGATGGATTGGTTTGTGAGATTACAACACCTTCTGTTGACGCGGATGGTGATTCTATTGTGTACAACATATCTTGGATGCTGCAAGGGGGTTCCTATCAGGGTGTTGTTCTGACCACGAATGAGATTGGAGACACCATTCCAGCAGGTCAAACGCTTGATGGAGAGGTCTATACGTGTTTGGTTTCTGCTTACGATGGTATTGCCAGCAGTGCTACTGCCAGCGATGTAATCACAATTTTACCACCGTTTAACGGTACGGGAAATTGGTCTGCATCGAGCGCAAGCAATCCAAATCCTGCAGTCTATTTGAATGGATTGTACGATCAGGACAATCATCGTGTCTTGACGATGTCCGGTCAAAGTTATTACCGTTTGGTTGAAGAGTTGCAATCTTATGATATTTCTGCGGAGACGTGGAGTACCATTGTGCCATCAGGCATCTCCCCAGCGGCATTGCTTGCTTCTTCTGGGGCTTTTGATACGGCAACGTCTCGGTATTACCTTTTTGGTGGCCAAAGTTACTATACATTGCTCGATGAATTCTTTGTATTGGACACAACCTTTGGTGCTGAGCATTGGGAAATGTGGACAGGCTCAATTGCTCCGGAACCACGTCGTGGCCACAGTGTTGTCTTTGATGATCTGAACAACGATCTGTATGTCTTTGGTGGCGAAGGGTACTACGGTTTATACGATGACATGTGGCTGTTGGATTTGGATACAGCAACCGCCAGTGCAGCATCGTGGACTTCGGTCAGTACAGGTGGCACAAGTCCAATGCGACTTGGAATGGCCTCTGCAATGGATCCCGATTATGGATTGATTTATGCCTTTGGTGGTCAAGAGTATTACGCGTTGTCCGATTCGACCCAGTGTTTTGATGTTGCTACTCAAACTTGGTCAGAAGCGACGTTGACTGGAGACAGTTTACCAGCATTTACCGAGGCCTCTGTTTCATGGAACAGTCGATTCCATGGATTTTTGTTGGTGGGTGGTCAGCAGTATTATCAGCTTAATTCAAGTGTCTATGCTGTAATCCCAACGGGGGCTTGTACAGCAGAGGTGACAGAAGTTGTGATTAATTCTGGTGTGACGGATCCTGTGAAAGGCGCTTTGTTGGTAGACAATCCGGTAGACCAAACGATGCTGTTGTTGGGTGGTCAAAGTTATTATCAACTGTCAGATTGGATTTCGATCTTTTCATTGTAAGCAACGGTTGCGGAATCATCACTTGTCGGTTTGAGACAATATTGGAGGGGATATGTGGAAAAATCTATTGGGGTGCAGTGCCTTGTTGTTGGCCGGTTCTATTTTTGTTCAAAGCATCACAAACGCACAAGCCAATCAAGGTTTTGTGTCTTTGGGGCAAAATCCAATTTTTTCGAAGGGTGGCGTTAACAATGGTGCTCAAACCATTTACACGATTTCATCCATCGCGAATCAAGAGATTGTGGTCACAGATGTTTCCATTTCTGGACAGTACAACTATGACATGGAGATTGTATTCATGACATCCGGCGGAGAAGAAATTGGTCGATACAAGACTTGGAATTACTCTAATTATCCAGGTCCAGGAATCATGAATGCCAGTCTCAACAGTGGACTTCGTGTTCCTGCAGGAGAAGACTTACAAGTGCTTGTAAGTGGAAGTGGAACCTTTACTTTTGCTGGTAGATACGTACATCCATAGTCGGTATCACTATTCTCCTCCAGACCCTTTTCGATCGGATAAAATACCCTAACGTGTATAGAGGTTTTTATGATTCGTCGCTCCATTCCAAAACGCCGGTCGGCACCGAACAATCCCAACAATCCAAATCAGCCAGAAGTGGACTCTGAGATTGAGTTCGATGAAGAGCAGGAAACAATGGGCAACGATGCTGCTGTCCAGCGCATGCATGCGAGTCCTCCTCCGTCAGCCAATCCAAACGAAGGTGCTCCGATAGACCCATGGGCATTCGATCTTTTTGGGGGCTCTTATGGGTCACAGATTGATGATTTAGAGTGGGACAATGGATTAAAGATGTCTTCTGAAGTAGAAGGCGGCATACGTTCAAAAAAGAAGACCACCCAGAAGACTCAAAAGATTGCAGATGGGAATGAGCATTTCGGAGATGTTAATTGGACCAATCAACGCCACATCAACACCTACAAAGATAGTGACATTGACTTAGATGTTGGTGTTGATGCTGAGCGTACTCGTTCTGGTGCCTTCGATGGAATGGAATACAACAGTTCCAATACCCGTAGTGTTGATTTGGGGGGTGGACTGGAGCACAAATCTGGTCAGGAATTGGCAGATGGTCATGTTGATATTTCAATGGCAACAAAGCATGCCGAAGAAGGCAAACTCAAGCAAGGAAACTTTGATATAGAGCAATCGCGCCGAAGAGGCCACAGTTTAGATGCTGATTGGAAAGACAAGCGAGGCCGAGCTGTAACTGGCGGAAAATACACTCATTTTCAAGACGATCGCCAAACTGTGACGGAAAAGCACGATGATGGAAATCATGGCCGAACCATTCGCAAACGTGATCAATCTTCTCGTTCAAAAATAGCAGCGGAAAAGGGGAAAACAGGGTATTCTTTTGACCTCGAGCAACAAGCGGGTGGTGGTAAATCGATGGATCGAAGATTCACGGATGCCAATGGTGTGAAGCATGAAGATCAAATCGCTGGTGATTATGATGCAAAAGGAAAAATAGCCCGTCATAAAAATGGCAATCTCAAAGCTTCTTTTGATGCTGATTCCAGCGGATCATTTTCTCATGGTCAGACAAAACAAGTCGCTGATGGAACTCAGAAAAATGTTGTGCATGGAGCTGGAAGTTTACTACAAGATTTTGATATATCCAAGACGAAAACAAAAGGGGTACAGTGGTCCAACGATACAGATGCCAAAGGCGATGTGGGTATGTCTCGTTCAATGACGAGTAATATCGACAATGGTACGAAGACAAATACAGTGTATGGTGGTCTGGATGGTCGAGTTCAACTTGAACGAGACAAAAAAGGAACTGTAGATCAACAGTACAATTTGGGCGGGAATGTTGGATACAAACATGAAGATTCAACGTCGATTGGAAATCAAGATTTTGATCGAAGTGTAGATACCAATCTTTCAGTGGCTGGCGAACGGTCTATTGATGCCAAGGGCAAAAAGAATCATAGTTTAGAAACCGCTTTGTCGACCAAAGGTAAAAGTAAAACGACCACCAAACTTGATGATGGAAGTCATGCTCGCACGTGGTCTGGTGAGGCTGGTATGTCTCACGAGGTTCAAGCGAAGCCCAATGGTAATGTACAGATTATCAAAGCAAATGCTGGTGTGGATCGAGATGTTCGAACGGTTAAGAAACTGGATGATGGTAAGCGAACCAACGACTTCAATGTTGGTGGTAGTGTTTCGGATAGGACGCGTATCAATGCGAAAGGAAAGCAAAGTCATCGCATAAAGACAGAAGCCCACGCCGGTGCAGGAACAAAGCGTGTAATTGATTTGGATGACGGTACACGAACCAACAAAGTCAAGGGCGAGGTCGAAAGTTCTCATCTGTTGAAATTGAATCAGGACGGTACGCGAACTCAAGAAGTGAAAGTGGGTGCGGATGCTGAGGTAGGAACCAAACGCAAAACCAATTTGGATGACGGTAAAAGAACCACTGGTATTACTGGTAGTGTTGGTGCATCGGATTTGGTACGCATAGACAACGATGGCAATAAAAGTCACGAATTACGTGGGAATGTAGGCGTTGAAGGTCTACTCAGTCGTGAAAAAAATGTTGCCAATGGTGTCGATAAAACAGATGTGAAAGGGGATGTGGGTGTATCCAAATTATTGAGAATCGATAAAGATGGCAATAAAGGCCATGAGTTGGGTATTGGCATGGGTATTGATGCGGATCATACTCGAAATCGGACTCTATCAGATGGAACGCTCAAAGAAGGGGTCTCAGGTTCCTTTAATGCCGGCGATACAATTAAGAGAGATAAAGATGGCAATAAAAGTCACCTGATTGATATCAACGGTTCTGTTGATCTCAAACGCGATCGAATGCGAAACATTCAAGATGGTAAGGTTGATACGAATCTCAAAGGACGTCTTGAAGGTGGTGATAAGATAGCGGTGGCTGCTGATGGTAGTAAAACACACACAGTGAACGGAAAATTAAGTGGTGAGGCTGGACGAACCCAGACTACCAATTTGGACGATGGAAAAAGAACCACCAATCTTACCGGAACGGCTTCGGCATCCGATACGTCGGTATTTAATTCAGATGGGACGAGTACTCATAAGATCAAAGCAGAAGTGGGGGCCGCCGGTAGTATTAAACGAGAACAAGAACTGGCTGATGGTTCTAGAACGCGTCAGATCAAAGGTCAGGTTGGTTTAGGGGATGAGTTGTCGATTGCAGCCGACAATCAACAATCGCATACATTGACTGGAAATGCAGGTGTCTCTGCCGAGTCTAAACGAATCATCAATCACAATGATGGCAAAGAAACCGTTAAACTGAATGGTGAAACGGGGACGCGCGTTAAGCATATTTTGGGTTCTGGTGAAACCAACTTTGATCTGAAGAGTAAGGTTGGACACAGCAGTTCAAGAGAACAACAATTGAGTGATTCGGTCAAAGAAACGAACACAATCGGTCACACGGCAACGTTGAACAATGATCTTGATTTGCAACATGCCGATGGCGTTGACGCTGAGTGGGCGTTGAAACACAACAAAAGTACTGCTGGGTATACTTTTGATAAGGGTACCACTCGGGCGGAGACTTTTGAAGACCAAAAGGTCACCACAGGAAGAAATCATCAGGTGAAGATGGATGGTTCATTGGCAAAGTCTACTCAGAGTGGAAGTCTTGGGTATACGTTGGGTCGTTCAGAGAAAGTAGAAATGGACGGTGGTTCCAAAACTGTTCAAGAAGAAAAGTTGGGTATCAAAGGTGGTGTGAAGCGCGATGTGGCCACTTCGGACGAGGGGAGCAAAAGTTCATCGTACAAACTCAGTACAGGATTTAGCAAAGAGACCAAAGATGAGGTTACGAAAAAGTCGGACGCGGGTACATTTTCTGAAAAACGAACTCAGAAAGATGGGTTGGATTTGGGATTTCACACAAAAGATCGAACTGGAACCGTAGGGCTTTCACGAGCCAACACGTTGGTTCGAAAAGATGAAGAAGGTATTGAACGCCACGAAAAAAATAAAACTGGATTTAACTTTGATACGAAAGGAAATCGTTCATTGTCTCGAGACAGCGAAACCATTCGCTATCGTAAAAAAGAAAAGTTGTCTGATAAAGTTAGTTTGACAACAGATAAAAACAAAACCACTTTGGGAACGGGTGTTTCAAGAACGGTTGATAAAGAAAATGGAGAAGTTGCCTATGGCGCGAATGCCAAAGCCTCTTACACGATGTTGTCTCAAAAAATTAAGTTCAATGAGAAAGCGACGTATGAAAAAATCAAAGGCCTGAAGGTTGGCGATAAAGACACCGATGACTCTGGTCAGGTTCGAACACTGCAAAAATCCCTGAATAAGTTGGGGTATCGACTGGTTGAGAATGGTGAATACGATCAAAAGACATTGCAAGCTGTTCGAGATTTTGCCAATAAGAAAGGCATTGGTGTCGATGAGAAAGGTACCATTACTGAAGATTTGGGATGGGCAATGCCAAGAGTTGGTTTACTTGGAAATGGTGTGAAAGCCGAAGCCAGTTATGAGGCTGGAAAAGCTGAAGCCAATGCCAAAGCAGACGCTGTATTTACCAAAGATCAAATCAAGGTAAAAGGGGCTGCGGGCGCAAAGATTACAATGATTGGCGGAAATGCCAAAATTAATCTTCCAGTATACAGTTTCACTTTGGGTGGAGAACGCCTACAAGCGGCCGTCACAATGGGTGTCAACGCATCGGTTCTGGCAGAATTGGATGGTAAGGTTGAAGTCGGTCTAGACAAAGGGTCGGATAAGTTCAATGCTGGATTCTCCGGCGGGGCTGAGGCTTTTGTTGGCGCCAAAGGTGGTGCTGAGATTGGTGCGGAGTTCAAGTGGCTTCGTCGAACAGGGGACGCTTATGCAGAGGATTTCAAACGATTTGCTCGCTCGTTGCCTGGTAAAGCCGATGATTGGATTGTTGATCAACTTCCGGAAGAGTTTTGGCCTCAATTGTCAGGGGTTCTAATGGGACAAGGTTCATCACGTGTACTGTATGCAAAAGCGGGGGTCGAAGGGCGAGCCGGCCTTGGTGCTTCAGCCAACTTCAGCGGTGGTTTCAAAGATGGTATGATCAGTTTCTCCGGAAACATGAGTGGAACGGTTGGACTGGGTGGTGGTGTGAAAACTGACTTTGGAGTCCATGCGGTAGACGGTGCGAGATTGGGTGGTATTTGGAGTATTCGTGGCATCAACTACATTTCCGATCATTTGGAAGGCGTTGCAACTTGGACTGAAGAAGCCATTGATGAAGTACAGAAGAAAATTGATGAATATATGGAAGCCAAGAAAGATCAAGGCGGATTCAGTGGTATGGTCGCTGGAGCAATAGACTTTAT
>ERZ807291.9363-NODE-9363-length-10615-cov-4.504167_pt1 | contig 10615 bp, 9 predicted proteins | sample MGYA00521257_ERZ807291 | MGnify/ENA primary metagenome ERZ807291 (study PRJEB31413, sample SAMN03169783) | marine metagenome | biome: Marine; feature: Water; material: Subsurface seawater | place: North Sea | collected 2011-04-28 | depth 1 m m ... | reverse complement strand
GTGCTTACTTTGTATATTATCGTTTTTTTAAAAAAGTCCTCGTTGTCTACCGAGATTAGCGTCTCTTTACGATGTTTCGGACCAATAATTTTGCATGGAGAATTAGCTGTGTGCATGGCACCATTTCACCTAACGCCTCGGCCACAGTATTTTAGATAGTCGGCTAAGCGGCATGTCAAATAATCATCTAATATCTTTTTTGAACAATTTTCACTTTGTTCTTGAGCCTTAGCTTTTCTTTACATTGCCAACCCCTACTTTATACGACAGCGGGAATCCGTGTAATGGAAATAAATCTGAGTGATTGTTCGACTTTAATACGACATAATTTCATACTCTTTGGTAATAGATAGCAAATATATAGATTTTTATAAAAAATAATGTTCTTTTATCTTTCAAAATTTCTTTGGTTTATTGTTCAACCGGGCAATTTAATCTTTATCGGCCTTATTGTCGGAGTCGTTCTGCTTTGGACGCCACTGCGCAATGCCGGGAGGCGATTACTTACAGTAACCACAATTATTGTAATCTGCATTGCTGTATTTCCAATCGGCCAGATCGCCTCGCAGTTTTATGAAGACCGTTTTTCGAAACCTGCCGCCATGCCGACAAACATCGATGGTATCATCGTCCTTGGCGGTGTCATCAGTCCCGCGCTCTCTGTATCTAGAAATGAGCTTTCATTTGGTTCAGCGACCGAGCGGATCACCGCATTCGCCGCGCTCGCACATCAATATCCCGACGCAAAGCTTATCTTTACCGGGGGCACGGGCGACCCATTTAACCCAAGCTTGAGCGAGTCCAAAATGATCAGGCCTTTTCTCGCTGATTTGGGCATGAACATTGAAGGCATTATCTTTGAAAACGAGTCACGCAATACAGTTGAGAATGCACAACTGACCTATAAGCTCGTTGATCCAAAGCAAAATGAAACGTGGCTTTTAATTACTTCAGCATTTCACATGCCGCGTGCTATGGGGTGCTTTCGCAAAGCAGGTTGGCGAAATATAACAGCATATCCGGTCGATTTTGGCACCAGCGTCAATGCAGATACACCGCTATTGCAATTTGATTTAACCCGTGGCTTGAATTATTTAAATGCTGCGATGCATGAAGGCTTGGGCCTTCTATTTTATTATCTTACTGGAAAGACGGATACTCTGTTGCCAGGGCCTCATATTGATAACAAAAACACTGAATAATGATTTTCACGGATATCCATTATTCCGTATTTTTGTTGGTTGTGCTCACCGCAACACTCACAGCGCAACAGTTAAACAGCACGAACCTTCGCAATGCATTACTATTAATCGCCAGCTACATTTTTTACGGTTGGTGGGATCCACGGTTTTTACTGCTTCTGGCACTCTCATCAGGTGTTGATTTTGTAGTCGCGCTGGTGATGGACGGACGGGTCAAGAGCTGTCCCGAATGGCTAACCCGCAAGCGCGCTCTAATTGCGAGCATTTGCGTTAATTTATTGGTGCTCGGCGCCTTCAAATATCTAAATTTCTTTGTCGACAGTGCCGAAGCCCTGCTCGCGTCAATGAACATACAGGTAGACCGACTTTATCTCTCCATCGTGTTGCCCGTGGGTATTTCGTTTTATACCTTCCAGTCCATGAGCTATTCGATTGATGTTTATCATCGACGACAACGCGCAGAGCGCAACGCCATTGATTTTTTTCTCTTTGTAAGTTTCTTCCCACAACTCGTGGCTGGGCCCATTGAGCGTGCAGGTAATTTGTTGGCACAAATCAAAAAAACACGACCGATTAATCGCTACGAAATTCGTGCAGGATTAGAATTGATTGCATTCGGCTTAGTTAAAAAGTTGCTGATTGCCGACAATTTGGCCAGAATCGTAGATGAGATATTTACCGCAGACGGTGTTGGTGCGTTGACGCTTTTGTTTGGTGTCTATGCGTTCGCATTTCAAATTTATTGTGACTTTTCCGGTTACACGGATATCGCGCGTGGCAGTGCGCGTCTGCTTGGATTTCGTTTACGCCTGAACTTTCATATGCCCTATTTCGCCGCAAGTCCCCGTGACTTTTGGCGCCGCTGGCACATTAGTTTATCAGAATGGTTCCGCGACTACGTCTATATTCCACTCGGCGGTCGCGCAGATGGTTACGCGCGGACTGCCTTCAATGTTTTGCTCACCATGGCGCTATGTGGGCTTTGGCATGGGGCCGCCTGGACGTTTATATTATGGGGAATTTATCATGGCGCGCTTCTAGCTTTCAGCCCGCGGCCAGCAGGCTTAAGAAAACCGCACGGAAGACGACTGCGTGAGTTTCGTATCAACTGGACGCGGCAACGCATATTGATGGTGATCTTTACCTTTCATCTCGTGTGCTTTGGTTGGTTGATCTTTCGGGCGGAAAATGTTGGGCATCTGCTTACTCTGCTCAACAATGCATGGACCCTGCCTACCGACTTAGGTCTGGATTTCACAGACGTGCGCTTGTTTTTGATCCTCATCTCGCCCTTGGTTGCGGTCGAGCTTTTCAGCTCAATAACCGCGCAACGTGATATGCGCCAGCTCAAGTCACATGTTCGCTGGGGACTTGTGATTATCATGTTTTATGTCTCACTGATGGGGCAGCCATCGGGGCTGGCGCCATTTATCTACTTCCAATTTTGATCGTATTGAACAGCACATGACTTCCGCTACAAATCGCCAAAGACAAAATCTTAGTAAGCTCATTGCTGCTGTTGTGCTAAGTTTGATTATCGCGGCTTTACTGGGTGAAAGTGTGCGGCGGCTTCTCGATGGGTATGCCTTTGACAGTCTCGCGCTAGGTCAACGCAGCCAAGCGCAACCAGCAAGACGAAATGTGAGCAACGAAGAAGTAAAAGCGCTCGCAAAAGCAATGATAATCGCGGATGGACCTGGCTTGCCATTGTTTGAGCACAGCCCCACCCCGCCTACAAAAGGCCCGGTAAATTCTACGCTGTCCGCCCGGGCCATAGCTGCAAAACAAAGCCGGTATCATGTCAATTTCGTCTTCAATGAGACCTTCATCCGTAGCGATGACGGCCTCAGTTACCTTCAAGATGATTACCCGGAAGACATCTTTGTCTTCACGTCACCAAATGGTACCAGACACCCACGTTACCGTCATTATCCAGCCAGCCATCTGTCGATCGGATACAAAACCAACAGCCAAGGCTGGCGCGGCCTGGAACTCAGTCTAAATAAGCCGAAAAATACAATTCGGCTGGTTGGTTTAGGTGATTCCACAACACTGCATCAAGGTGGCATCGGCATTACATACCTCGACTATGTGCAACATTGGTTGCAAAGTTGGGTTGATACGAATGGCTTTGATATTCGTATTGAAACGCTAAACACAGGGCGAGAAGCGATTTCCAGCGAAGATGTGAAGTCAATTTTTATTCATGAAGCGCAGCCCTTCGAGCCTGATTATGTGCTCTTCTACGGACTTGGGAATCAGTGGGACATACATAGACTGGTCAATTTTTCAGAAGACGTTGATCGCAGTTGGGACGGGGCAACATCGTATTATCAGCAATCCTTCGTGGACCGTTTCGCACAGCAAATTTTACAACCTTTAACCCCATATTCAGCCAGTGCAAAATGGCTGTTAGATCGATTTCAGGCGAATATCACTGAGGCCGGGCGTGAACCCCGAAAACCCAAGCAAACATGGTCTTTTCCCGTGGGAATTAGCGAATCCAATCCCACCATAGAGACACTGATTACACATAGCCCAAACGCACGTGTTGTCTCTGATTTATCAGAATTACGTCAACTTACAGATGAAAGTGATGCGCGATTGTTTGTGCAAACTTTTAAGTATTTTGTGTACGACGGCATGGAACTTCCCCTTCCAAAAGCTTCAGGCATTTTTAATTATCTAAATTACGGATATTTCCCCTACAGCTACAAAAATCTGCGTCGCGCCATTGATTATCTGAACCGAATCTATGCAGCATGGGCAGCACAAAACGATGTCACATTAATCGACGTTGCCCAGCAGATACCATATGACCATCGCTTTTTTTTGGATGCCATGCACAACACCCAATTGGGCGTCAAACTCCGCGCGTGGGCGGTTTTTCAAGGGATATTTCCGCAGTTTAAAACTGATTTGGAAAATGGCCGCTTACCCAGAGCAGACCAGCAGCAACTAAGCGAACATCCGTTTCCGCTGGTGGTGCGTACCATTAAGAAAAGCGATCTTTTCAATTAAACAAAATCGCGTGGGCTGAGCTAAACGATACCTTTACTCGTCGGGTTTTGCTTTGCCTTACCCGCCATTTAGATTATCCCTAGCACAGCTATTTTCGAGACGAAATTTTTACGCCTCAACAAGACTAGGCCGCATCGGGTTCCAGACGGGGCCGGCAAGTAGTTGGCCGACGGCCGCAAAAGGCCGATTTGTCGCACCATCGCTAAGCGATCGTCGACAGCGCCCTACATCTTTGGGTGATGTTTAACATGACTGCTTGGCACAATCAGTGGATACACAATGCTGCCTAAAATAATATTTCAATTGAAACACTTCATCCGCTTTGGCCTCAAGCTTGCGCGACGCGTATACCACAAATCACCGCATATCATTGCGATGTATATCTGGCGTAAAATCAAAGAAAAACTCGCATCAGGACGGCTACCAAGATTATCGAAAAAGCTAACCCCACAAAAGGTCGCCGACGCATTGGCCTTTGCCGACACAGATGCAATCTTGACACATGCGGCAACCCATCCACCATTTCCAGTTTTCCGCTCTCAGCGGTCACATCTTTTGATGCGGATAAATTCGGCAAGCAAACGTATTATTTTTAATAGAGCTGACCAGGCCATGCGTCGCGAGGTCAATCTGTTGGGGTCAGGCATTACTAAATTAGGCACGCCCATCGATTGGTCCATAGATTTTAAATCAGGCGTATCTTGGCCAATGAGAAGAATCAGCACCCCGGAACTTCTTGATCTTGAACGACCAAGCGACATTAAAATTCCATGGGAGTTGTCACGCCTGCAATGGCTTTTGCCGGTCGCACAAGCATACATGATCGACGCCGATGAGCGCCGCGCCGAATTTGCCCGAGAAATAATTGAAGAATGGTTCGCAGCCAACCCTGTGTGCCAAGGACCGAACTGGGTTTGCGCAATGGATGTTGCAATGCGGGCAATATCGATCTGCTGGATCTTTTTGGCCTGCCGCGATAGTGAGGCTTGGCGCTACACGGCATTCCGTGACCAGTTGCTCGTACAGCTTTATTTGCACACGGCCTACGTCGATCAATTTCTTGAATGGTCCGATATAGCCGGCAACCACTTAACCACCGACTTGGCGGGATTGGTCGTTCTAGGTCTTTTCTTGGGTGGTAAGGGTGATGCCAAAACCTGGGCTGACAGAGGTTGGGAGATGTTGCAGACTGAATTCCCAATGCAAGTGCCAAACGACGGAGTCTGCCGGGAAGCCTCAACGCCTTACCATCGACTCGTAGGGGAGTTGTTTTTGCTTCCAGCGCTTGCGCGCCGCGACGCCGGTCTGCCGGTCGAAGATGCGTACTGGCAGCGCCTTCAGTCCATGGCTCACTTTATCGATGCCTACACCCAGCCCGATGGCGGCCTACCAATTTGGGGCGATGCCGATGATGGGCGCGCTCTTCCGTTAGGCACGCAAGCATTAAACGATCACCGCTATTTGTCTGAGACACTAAGGTCTATCTCATATTCACTGGAAACACCCAGATTCGATGAAACGCTATGGTGGTTAGGGCCTGGCGATGGCCCAACGCCTGACGATATAAAACCAACATCGTGTGCTTTTACCTCTGTTGGTGTGTATATTATGCGCAACGGCGACGATCATATTTTTATCGATGCCGGTTCCGTTGGTATGGCAGGGCGTGGTGGGCACGGCCACAACGACTGCTTATCGTTCGAGGCTGTGTTGAACGGGACCAGGCTGGTGATTGATCCAGGTGCCTATGTCTACAGCGCCGATTGGCGTGCCCGAAACAGCTTTCGTGGCACTGCAATGCACAACACGCCCCTCATCGACCAACAAGAAATAAACCGCATACCACGTCATGACTGGCTTTGGTATTTAGAAAACGATGCTGAGCCGGATGTTCGTCACTGGTCGAATACCGAAGCGGCCGATACATTAATTGCGGCGCATTCTGGTTACCAAAGACTGGACGAACCAGTGACCCCAGTGCGCACCATCATTTTAGACAAAGCCCGTCACGGCCTGCTTGTGGTTGATGAATTTGAGGGGTCAACGATGCTTAGTGTGGAAACATGTTTTACATTTGCACCCAATATAAAGATATTAGAAAAGCACGAGAATTCTTGGGAGTTGACTGATGGCAAGCGTTGGTTTGTCATGCAACTCATTGCGTCAACGGGATGGTCTGCAGCAATAAATAAAACCACCTTCTCACCGTCGTACGGTATCAAACTGCCGACCCAATCCGTTGTCTTCCATCAAAGAGATGGCCTTAAGCCGTTGACATTGTCCATCCTTCCGAAAGAGCAACACCCGGCAGACCTAGAAGATTGGGCGAGCATTTTGAAAGAAACAATCTTAAGACCCACATAGTCTTGCTGATAAAATGCCAGGCTGCTCTCCAGCCATCACTCAAATTTAAATTTTTTACACACTTTGCTAAAGGTTGTTTCCGATCTAACCGATGCATTGTTCGTTGTTCACGAGGATTAGCTCTTTTAGTGTTTTGCATTTCTAGTGTTCTTTCCCGTTGCCTCGTCAACCGCAGTTAACCGAACAGAATTCATTTTCCTCAAGGAGATTCTAAACTTAGTTGGAACGCTATAAGGGAATTTCTTTAACAAAGGCCCTTTGCATTTAAGCCTCCAATTTTAAGTTCCAAAACACACGACATATTATCGAATGCTTCAAATCGTGAGACAGCATCTCTACAACGAAAATAATTTTCCGATTCTAAACCAGCTAAGACAAAGAGTGCTCTCCTGCAAATGACTTTATCCATCGAACAGGATCGACGCCGCCTATCTCTTGCCACCATCGTCTCTCATTTCCAAAGTCGTGTAATGCGCGATGATGAATTAGGCAAAGTGGCACTGCCCATTGGTCTCCCGCTTTCCTTCCTAGCGCTTTAGGCTGAGCATATGTCAAATGATGCGCTTGGGAGGGAGTTCGCCCACACAATAAACACGGCTGCCCCCTTATAGTTTTAAGATGCTGCTCGTCGCGTATTCTCTGAGGCCCCTTCTCCAGAGTTAAAACACGGCTATTTTCAGAAAGGCATGAAGTCTCAGTTTTTATAGAGATGCTCTTGAAACCCGGATCAAGTGCCCCCTCTTTAGACCCATTCGATTTGGTATAAACATCCTCACTTTTCTGCTCAGAAAATTCTAGTAGCCGTTTGGTATAAAGAGCACTTAATATCTCAGAGTAGTGCCGCCCTTTCTCAGTCAGCAAATTTGGTAAATCTCGACGAAGCTTAATTACCGTTTCCTCGTTCTGTTTCCATGCCGCGATCAAATTTTCATGAGAACCAGAACTTTCGATTACTTCGCGCAACTTTGCGCAAAAGTTTTTTGGGTCGTCAAAAACACCTAGGCCACATCCTTGTGCATCTCTTACAGGCAACTTACTAGGCGCTCTAGATTTAGCCCCGACTTTGGTCACACCTTTTTGCTGTTTATCATAAAGGGCAAGTCCAAACGTATTTCCGAAAGTGGAAAGCGCCCTTTTTGTCGCATCGGTCTCTGCTTCCTTCATAGCCCTCTCGTGCGCCTCTCCAGGCTCCGACGCCATTGCACGACCAGCACCACTACCCTCCCGGCGAACACACCCTTCTCCGGCTCTGACCGTAATGCGCACCTTGGTCGTATATGCACATGCAAATTCACCGCCTTTATTACCCTGCCAAATACAGCTCATATCAATAGTTTCTCGATCCCACCCCTCAAACCCAAAAATACGATTAGCTTCGAAAATCGCATGCCAGCCCTCAATGTAAGACAGCGATAAGTTACCAATGGCTCTCGACCTGACATGCTTACGGTTGAGCTTTTGAGCCAATTGCTTTTTTTGAGTATCTGTAAATGCCATCTTATCGAACCCTCACACTGAGGCTAGAACCGCCATTATCTAAGACTGCACCGGGAACCGGCATACTTTTCTTGAGATCCCGCAACAAAAGCTGCTTGTCCAACTTCGGCGGTTGGGGCCTCCAATAATCTTCTGGTACATTCGATTCGTTAATTATCATGACGCAGGGGACTTTCGGACGGATGCTCGCCGTGAAATCAGGTTCTTCTATCTTTTTGATGCCCGCCCTCTCCATGACCACGCGGATCAGGTCTTTCTTGATATCCACTTTCGTTTCGAACCGTTTAAGCCGCTCCTGCATTTCGCCAATCCGCGCCTTTAAGCCGTCAATCATCGGCCTATCATCTTGCTGAGAGCGGATGAGCGCCGTAACCTTTTCATGGAGGGTCGTTAAGCCCTCTAAGGTGTCGGCTAAACAAACTTCGTCTGCGTCGGGATATTCTTTAATCAGTCTCTCCCGAAGATATTCGTGTAGCTGAAGTTCTAACATAATTGGGTGGCTCATGGTTTTCTCCTATCTTTTTCAAAATTTCTCGAATTCTGAGGACCCGCGACAAAAATTCGGGGGATTGCTTAGCAAGTATTTGCAACTGCGCAGCTTCATTCTGAATATTTCTAGAGTTCAATTTATCTTGCATGTTTGCCCCATGCCATCTTCATTCGATCTCAATAAAAGTATACATATATTATGCAATAATACGATTAAAGTAAACATAAAAAATGCAATAATGCAGAAAAAATGCATATAAATGCTGATCAATGCCGTGCAGCCAGAGCATTGCTCAACTGGTCAAGAAAAGTCTTATCAGTTCAATCTGAGACGGCAGAACGGACGATAATAGATTTTGAGCGCGGCGCCCGTTCACCACACATAAGCACTATTAAATCCATTGTTCTCGCCTTCGAGACGGCGGGTGTAAAATTCATCGATGAAAATGGCGGCGGGGTTGGTGTGCGCTTTGAAAAGCCGACCAACTCAAAATAAAGTGTCGTATATATTGTTAAAAAATTGAGCATAGGGTCCAAATATGCTAATGCATCAATGCAGAATCTTTAGTGAAACGGTTTTCTAAATGAAGCAGGCGCCAAAGTGAAATCAACAACAAAAAAGCAGGCGTCCGACACAAGAGAAATTACTCTTCCATCCGCTTTAACATCATTGCCTTTACTCGACGGCGAACTTAGCGCCGATTATGAGAACTTCCAAATTGCATGCTACTCGGACCTAAAACCAAAAGGCATGATCGAGAACATTTGGGTCGATGATTTCATTCAATATGAATGGGAGATTATTCGATTAAGACGGATGCGGGTCTCAATTCTTCAGTCATCTAGGCAAGACGCTCTCAGCCGATTGCTACAGTCAATTTTTCCATATAACGAAATGAACCGCGACGAACGAAAAAGCCTCGCATTCGATTGGTCAACTGGTCAGACGGATGCTGTCGAACGAATAGACACAATACTCAAAGCCCACGATCTTTCATCAGATGCGATCATCTCTGAAGCGTTCAAAACCCACATCGACACCTTCGATAAAATTGATCGACTTATAGAAAACTGCACGCGGCGTCGTGATGCGGCGATCCGCGACCTCGACAAAAGGCGAGACGATCTCGCAGCGCGCATGCGAAAACTAGCGTCAACCGTTTCTGATGCCACGTTTGTTGACGTTGACGAAAAACGCACTGAGCCCGATCACTAAATGCCGCGCACCATCAAAATGGCCACCAACCGGATTAATGCGCAAAAAAGTACAGGACCCAAATCTGCCGAGGGCAAACAAACGGTCTCACGCAATGCTATAAAGCATGGCCTTTCAGGCTCGGTCTCTTTTTCTGAACACGAGCGTATACGTATCGACTTTTACACCAACGCCTTTTTGGACGATTGTGACGTTACGTCGGAACAATCTTGGATGGCACGCGAAGCCGCCGAAGCTCAAGTAACTCTTGAACGAATTAAAGGGTTAAAGGACGAGATATGGCAAATCGCGTCGGCCAATTCCGGGCGAACGATAGTGGAGACGCCAAACCCATTTGCCAACAAGCGCATCCGAAATGAATTGTTTGAAATTTACGACGAGGCTCCCCCGCATATTCAGAAAAAAATTCGTTCGTTATATGACCGCGTGAATCGCGCAGGCTCAAACGGATCGAACCTGATTGAGGACTATGCTCTTTCAGAGCTACTCAAACTTAGGCGTTATGAGCAAAAAGCGGTCAATCGGCGCGACAAATGCCTAAGGAAACTCCAAAAGAATATTTAATTAATAATGATTATCATTCTCAATTAAATAAAAGTGACAAAACAAAGCCAACGAGCCCTGACGAGAAGTATTGAACCGACGGGATGGTTTCACTTTCCGACTTTAACCCAATGAAGTATTCCTCTACTCCACTTAAACCGATGTTTATTTCAGAGGCGCTATAATCTATGTGCGGCATTGCAGGTATTTTTGCTTTTTCATCTTCCACCCACGTGAGCGAAGAAGAACTCGTGCGTCTTAACGACGCTATGGAGCATCGTGG
>ERZ807291.9357-NODE-9357-length-10617-cov-5.676008_pt1 | contig 10617 bp, 7 predicted proteins | sample MGYA00521257_ERZ807291 | MGnify/ENA primary metagenome ERZ807291 (study PRJEB31413, sample SAMN03169783) | marine metagenome | biome: Marine; feature: Water; material: Subsurface seawater | place: North Sea | collected 2011-04-28 | depth 1 m m ... | reverse complement strand
GTAGACAAACATATCCATGTCCTCGCTCATGCAGGCCCAGGCAATTCCGTACTTAACAAACATGTGACACAGTTTGTCTGCCTCGGTAGCGGAATAGAAGAAGGAAAATCCGAAATGGTCAATCATAGACTGAATGATGGCCACGTCGGTTTTGTGCAGATACACCATTTTACGTTTCAGTGTTTGCATTTTACACGTGAGTTGCTGTCTTTGTGTGTCGTTTGCGTTATCTTCCATATGCTGGAGCTGGTCGCACAGCTCGCCGTACTGCGACTCCGCCTTCATTCGTTCGTGGTACCGTTTGTTGAGCAGTTCTCTTTTTTCGGCAGGCGCCTTGCCATCAAAGATGAAGATGGGGTGGATTCCGTTTTGCTCGAATAACGTCAGCATGATGTACATGTTTTCCACGAGCGACTCGCTCATCTGGAACTTGTAGAGGTAGATGCTGATGTCCACGACAACCGTCTTGTTCCGCAGCTCGCTGAATTGCATGGTGCGCACCCCCGGCTTGCATTGGTCCACAATGTATTTGTTGAGATGCTTGATTCCCATGTTGATGGAGTACGCTGGTTCTGAGACGCATGTTTCATTTTTCATGGTAATGTTGCGGCAACGCGTTTGTCGCAACATTATCTGGCTGGTATATGTTGATACGCATTCATAATACTTCATGATTTCAAATTATCTGCATGTTGTGTCGCATGTCGTGTTCAATATCTGCTTTCTTTGTTCAACCATAAGCTTATTGTCGGTGGCGACAATGGGAACAAGTACGGAGACACGGAATAACCCTGTGTATAGTTTCCATACAGACTCCATCCTGCATTTACTTCGGTATTATTATATACACTGTTGCTCAACATGACATTCTTTATGTTCTCGGGAGATGCAAAGCCGGTACCCTTGTCTGGCAGCTGTATAAAAGTATAGAAATACAGCGCATAGGCGTATATTCTCTTTTGCTCACGACTAATTCCTAGCCCATCATTCACGCTGCTACCGGTATCGGCGAAAATGGGTTCTGGAATGGGAATGGGAAACGTGCCTTCTCCCGTGGAATTCCAGGATATCGGAAGGAAATTTTTCGTCGTCAGATCATACACCCTCGCACCTGCACATGCACCATTGGGCAAAACAATGGAACTGAAGGGGAAGTAATGGATCCAAATCCTCGATATTCTGCTGGTGCGTGGTCCGGTTCCTGCATTGGCCACAAAGAGGTTCCCGTACTGGTCAAAGACAGTATAGGCCGGTTTCACAATACCGTTCACTGCCCAGTCTGTTACGGTCGTGCCATACCCAGTCACATCCAGTTTTGTGATGGAATGGTTGTCCTTGTTGTTTATATAGACATACCCGTCATCGCTGGCACGAAGGGTGTATGGTTTGTACGTGAGTCCCGCGATAGTGAGCGGGAAAGTTGCGGGCACATACCCGTTCACATCCACACCCACGTCCACGCGGATAATGTTATGTACGCCCAAGGCGTCGGTGTTTGAGATATACACGACATTTCGCGAGGTGACGTCCACGGACGTATCTAGTCCGGACTCATAAGCTGGTGTGAGCCGACCGTTATAGGGAGACGACGTCACGCCCTGGATATCGTACAAAATACCAAAATCCAACCCGACTCGTTGCACCGTAGGCGCTGCTCCGTTGGTCTGTGACAAGGTTACCGCCACCAACCGTTTGTTGGGCGTAACACCCGAAACGACGTAAATCTGTCCCGTTGCCTCCATGTAGGTCATATCTATCGGATCGTTCAACAATGCCTCCACCAACCACTCTGCCTCCACGCTAATGATGTTGTTCTTCAATGTGACATAGGAAATGTATCCCACCGACTGGTTGTTTTCGTCGGTTGTTTCGCACAAAATGTACATGTCAAAGCTCGCGTCAAGCAAGATGGCTTTGATGTTCTTCACGCCTATGTCCATGATATAATTATTAGCCACCGTTCCGTCCTTTTCCACGCGCGATATGGTATCGTTCTGCAGCGCGACGTATAAATTCTTTGAAAATGTACTGTACGCCAACGATATGGGAAACGTACCTGATAAAAACTTGGACTTGTTGTAGGTGCAGTTATTACAGAATATGTTGCCTATTTTGTTATCACCGCAATATAGTTGGTAAGAATTGGTGGGTTCAGGGTCAACCTCTTCCGTGACAAACCGGAAGATGGCGTCGGTAGGCCCCGACTTATAGAAAAACTCGGGATTAATCGTGATGTATCGCGAGTACACGTCAAATGGAGTAATATATTCCTGTAAAGTGAGAGAAGTACCTAATGTGGTGTCCACAATCAGCTGGTTATTTGCATAGGACAGATCCACCGATGAATCAGCGTAGGGAGTTCCGTATTCGTTCTCATAACTGAAATGAAATCCTACGCGGTACCCCAAGATTCCCCTGAAATCGTCGCCAAATTCGGGGCTCTCGGTACCTGCGCGTCTATTTGTCAGCAAGACACCGTTCCAGTTGGAATAAATAAGTTGTTTTGTCTGTAAGGTGGATGAGCTCTTATAGGGATCATATGCAGCATCATCAAAGGGAAGACTGATGACGTTCAACGAGGAATCAACGCGAATATAGGTATCGCTTGATTGACTATAAGAAATATACATATTCTGGAAGTCGTCAAACGCCCCCATAGATCTGGTCGTTGTGGAAGGTGACGTGGTGGGGTAAGTAAAATATCTCTTGAAAAAGAGATTCGTAGGGTCCTTGTTTTCTCCTGGTAACTCGCACCTATACACATACTTATTGGTCGATATAAATAAAGCTTCCGTGGCACGTCCTGATTGGTAGGGTGGATAGGCACACATGAAAGATTTTGACGCCTGTTCTCCTGACGGTAGTTGTGAAGATAACACCATTCCACTTGCATCTCTTGTAATGTAACCAGGCTCGTCAATAAACACACCACATACCATGGGTAGAAAGACCACACCCTGTACAACCGCGGTAATTTCAAATGTAGTAATGTGCCATCCTCTTTGTGCATTTAACGGAGAATATGTAGTTACAATATCATTGTCACTTTGCACATATACGAAACCTCTTATTGAATTTGTGTAAGGACCTGCACCACTTGATGAATTGGCAGGTATGGTTGGAACAGCGAATCGCGTATAGATCGCATTAAACACGTATTCACTAAGAGGCCTACCAGGATAATTGGGTTGTATTCCTCCTGGTGCAATATACCCTACGATCTGTTGTGCATTGATTGGATCCGTTATTAGTTGCTCTACCTTATATAAATACGCCCTGAGACGTGTAAAGGTCAGGACATACTCTATATCACCTGCTGTGGGGTCAGTGACCATCAAACATGTACAGTCACTGTCTTCAATCGTTCCGCCGACAGAAGGCCCGCGCCTTGAAACAATTCCATCAGGAGTCAAGTTCAATATCTGTCTTGATTGATTACCTGAAGGTAGGAAACGAAGATCTTGGACGAATACAGTTCGGGTACTCAATCCCACCGCAATTCCGTTAGAATACCTAACCACATCACCGCGCGCATAATTCTCGTCACGATTGAAATACTGGTGACACGATAAGATAGACGGTTCGTCGTTGATATTGTTATCGTTGGCGATAATCAACCATTCCGATACGTCCGTGCTTGCGTCAGGATTGCCTATCTCAATGTCGGTGGGGTTACCGAATTTCGTCGTGGGGTTATACACAGTGTCGTTCAAGAGATACACGTAATTGTTGTTGGTGATACCGCATATAGTATCGCTTGCCTTGTTACAGAAATAAATCATGTTCATAGACGCATCGTACCGCAGTCCAATTGGATAATTGAATTGAACGTCTCCGGTGGTAACCAACTCGTTCAATTCGTAGGTTAAGCTTGTTTTGTTTCCCAATCCCGCATAGTATATCTTGTTTGTGTTGCTGTTTGAAAAGTAAAGAATCTCGTTGCTGGCATCCATTGTGTTTATGGTACAGGAAACAGGGTTACTCACTGATTGGTTCGTGAATGCAAGGGTACGCGCAATTACGTTGTTGAATGACAGAAATTCTAACTGTATGATACTTCCGCCGTTTGCAAAATTTGTTACATAAGCAACTGCCTTGACACCGGGGGACGACGGTATTCCTGTTCTAGTAAAGGCAATGGATGTGGGCAATTCTAACGGATTCGCTGTTGAGTTTTGAACTGTAACAGTAATACTTGAGAATGCAGAGGTAGTTGTGTTGAATGCAATGAGAGTATTGTTTCCGGTCACGGTATAGATATAATCAACACCGTCTATCGTTTTAGACCGACAACATGTCCCGAGAGTTAACAAAGAATCTGTATAAGTTCCACCGACAGCATTACCTGATGCATTTACAGTAGGAGTGTTAAATTTTAACAGATAGCTTTTGCCGCTGTTCAAAGCGTATAGGGCTGTTTTGTCACTATTGTACGTAACGCTAATAATTTGCTCTTTCGCTGCGGTCGCCGTCATAAAATCTTGAATGTCATTCACGGGTGTATTGGTAGAAACAGTGAGATCTCCCAACAGATCAATAACAAGATCCCCTACATCTACAACAATAACGGATCCTTTTCCATAGACATTAAGAGTATTCCCGCTCGCATCAAGCTGGCCGGCACACGCAACTATTCCGTATGGCGCTGGAGACTCTACGCTAGCGTCTGCCCCGTAAATCTCCACGTACCCCCCCTGGTTGCATTTATACACGACGGGAGTAGTAGACGGTGATATTTTGTTTGTGGTGACATACAAGTATTGGTCGCCATACAAGTTGTAGGTGAGTGATATAGGTGGATTCGGTAGCCCAGAGACATATACCGTTGTGGTTCTGTCCACCGGAGAAATCTTGACCACGCTGGAAGATCCCCTATTTGCAACATACGCATTGTCGTATTGGTCAAACGTGATATCTACTGGATCATAGAGACCACTAAACACCCCAGCATAGATATCTGTCGTCGTCTGCATAGTTCCTTCCATAGCACCGTCTGCTATTGTAATGGGGCCAGGTGTGATTTGTACAATCTCGTTATTGGTATTGTCAACCACATATATCAAGTTATTACTGTCAATGGCACATCCATAAAGCGCTCCGTATGTCTTGGTCGCCGAGACCAAGTTGTACTTTTTGAGTGTTCCGATATCAAGAAGGATTACTTTGGATTCTGTCACAAGTTGCCAATCTCTGCTGTTGTTTTCTGTATAGACCAATCCATCTATCGGTGGAAAGGGGGTGGTTTGACTGGATTCAGGAACTGGATAATAGTAGCATGCCAGACCGTATGGGCTCCAATACCCACCCATACCATTGTCTTCAAAGTTTATGTTCAGTGCTCTAAATTGCAAGATGATGTCTGGATTATTGTTCGCGTTTGGTGGCGCACTCGTCACTACGTTCAATTGACTTACCTGAATAGTTGGCTCTTTTGATTCTTTCCTGTCGGTAATATAAACATTGTTAAGGTAAATGGATTGCAATATCGTGTTTATAGCAAGATAGGACTCCTGGGCAGCTAAATTACTTGCACTAATAACGGTATCCACCGTACACTCCGCTATCTTTTCTGCGTTTTCGTTTTCAAGAATATACGTGTGGTCTTTCACAGGCAATATATTACTGGAGCTATCCGTTAGCCAGGTTGTGCTTTTTAATTCGGGTATAAACGCTCCGGAAGGATCGGTGCGGACGCTGTAATCTCTGGACATGTATGACATATAGGTAGATAAAAAAGTGAAGATACTACACCGTGAACATGTCCAGCTTGGGTTTGTACCCAGTCAACATACGGTTGTAAGGAGAGGCGGGTTAGTGGCCAGGTATTGTATATTTCAAAAGGATGGATGTCGATAGAAATACACATTTGTTTCCCCAAAGTTTTTCTGAGGATCCGAAAATGGACAAAAATAAATGTCCACTTTCGAGTTCACAGAAAAACTTTTGGGGAAAAATATGCGTTTTTTCGATGAGACCATAATGAATTTTTATCGTCTGGAGGCGATTCACGATTTTTTAATTTGTGACGATAAAAATTTTACATAGATATTCAACCTAGTTTGCGTAGGTTTTAGGCATTTTTTCTGTTCTATGAATATAGAACATTTAGAACATTTTTTGATGCCGAAAATGCCGAAAAATGCCGAAATATATGAATGTAAATCTTGTGACTTTGTATGCAACAAAGAAAGTAATTATACGAAACACTTATCCACACGCAAACATCACAATAGAACAAATAGAACAGATTTAGAACAAAAAAATGCCAAAAATGCCGACATTCGGTTTGGCTGCGAATGTGGTAAGACATACAGTGCCCGAAACTCGTTGTGGTACCATAAACAAAGATGTACATACCACCCGATGCAGTCATTTGAAGACGAATCCGGCACAGACGAACAGACGAATATACATGCCATTCCTGCTGCCTCTCCCGACATTGACAAAGACCAGCTTATTCTTGACCTGATACAGCAAAATCGCGATTTATCTACACGCATCATGGAGTATATGACGACATCGGGCAGCGGTGGTCAATATCATACGAACAGTCACAATAACACAAACAACAGCCACAACAAGACGTTCAATATGCAAATTTTCCTGAATGAGACCTGTAAAGATGCGATGAACATCACCGATTTTGTGAATTCTCTCAAATTAACGTTGCAGGATCTGGAGCGTGTGGGGGAGTTGGGGTATGCCGAGGGCATATCGCGCGTGTTTGTCAAGGGTCTTAACGACTTGGATATCACGAAACGACCGATACATTGCAGTGACGTGAAGCGTGAAGTGTTGCACATCAAGGACCAAGACAAATGGGAAAAGGACACTGCAAACCAGGACAAGCTCAAAAACGCCATTAGACATTTGTCTAACAAGAACATCATGTTACTGGACGACTGGCAGAAAAAGAATCCGGGGTGTACAGAGTACGACAATCGCAAGAACAGTCTGTACTTGAAAATCCAAAGCGAGTCTATGGGGCCGATAGACGAGTACACCGAGAAACGAGACTTTAACAAGATCACTCGGGCGGTGGCCAAAAGCACCATTATCAAACGCGAACAGCTTGAAAACCAAACGTATGAGTGATGGCATGCAAAACCCAAAAACCCAAAAAATGATTTGTTTAATATTGTCTTTTGTTATCTAGACAATATTCACAAGTTATAGGCGCCACAATGATACATATCATTCAGGAACTACTCATGCACATGAGGACGCTTGTTCTACTGGTAACACTACGTCCGTCGCTCAACAAGATGTTTACTGTGCCCATGTACCCAATACATATGGACCCACTAAACACGGCTTCTCCGCCCAAGATTATTTCAACAGACAAAAGTCATGTAAATACGAATAAAGATAAACCCCGTTATCGTTACCATTTAAGGTCGCGATATGTATAAATTGGCAAGCACCGGTGTTTTCACATATGAGACAACACACGCACCTTACACCAATTCATAAATACTCATCCGTAAATTGTATAACATGTAACCTAACGATTCTTTTTCCTTTAGCTTATTTGTTCCCATTCTTTTCTTGTATATCTCCCCCACCTTTGTCTGGATGCGACCGATAAACTCGGTAGTGTCTCGGGTATTGTGATGGTTTGTAATGAACTGACAGAATCGCCGCTGATTCGTGATTGTTTTTTTGAACTGCAACAAAGAGGTGTTGTTGTCAATACACCACTTGAAAAAATCGTTGTAATTCACCATAAGAATGGATTTAATCACGAAATATGCAAGCACGTTGGCGTTTTCTTTATATAATGTTTTACGCAACGTAATGTCTGTCTTGCTCTTTCCGTGCATATTGTTGTATGAAAGACCCATATATCCCAATGCCTTTACCATTTGCATGACGCTATATACGCGCTCGTTCTCAAGCAGGGTTGTGCATTTGGTCAAATAGGACCGTGTATCCCCTTTGCTTTTGATGGTGGCGTAACTACAAAAGCATATGTTCATTATCTCTGCCCAGAATTCGGTGTATGCTTCAAACAGATTCATGTCGCTCTTCACCGAAAACGTTTTTTTTATGGTGTCATGACACTCTTTCGTATCCATGCCAGAGAAATCAAGCGCGAAATTGTGAAACGTCTCGTGAATAAACACTTTAAACCACTCCTCTTTGCGAAAAATAATAATCTCCGAGTTGGCAGGACAAGTGCTCGTGAATGCTGTATTCACATGTTCTTCGCTCAATATGTTCATATTACCGTCGGGAATGCGTTTTGTTGTGTCTGTAAAATACAAGTAAACCACGAGGGTTTTGCCACAGTTGGGCGAGCATGCATACTGGTCGGCAATATACAGCCATGTCAACATGAGCCTGGCATATTCCATATATTTCTCCACCGACTCTTGGTCAATATCGTTCAGGATGAACTGAAATGTGATTGTTCTCTCCAGGACGTTGTTGAAGGTTATAGACACTACTTGGTGCGTTTCCACTTCAATTATATCGCGCACGCATTGAGGAATGGCGTTGACCGGGAACATTTTGGGATAGGGGATTTGCATGACATGTTGAATTTCTTCTACAGATACAGACGGACCATATTTGAGAGATTTTACATAGGCGGTGCCATCACAGATATCATTGTACAATTGCATAAACACCCTGCTTGTAGGACTGCGGGTATTCGTAGGAATCGTGTAGCCGGCATCCTTTTGAAACCAAGATCGCACGTATTTGTCAATAAGTTTAGATTGTCTTGATATCTTCATAGATATTCTACAGAAATAATTCTATATAGTATTGAAATGTTATTTAGTGGTTTGTATATGGGCGGTGTATTCGGTATTTGTCTTCTCTGCTGTATACAACCTACCTAGTTAGCAACCATGTACAGTCTTTCGGTATTGACTATTCTTCCGGACAATCTTCTTCACGTGAAATCGTGGATAGACCATTATCTGTCGGAAGGCGTATTCCACTTCTATTTTGTCGCGAAAAGAAGCATACAGCACCAGCTGGAGGCGCTTGATTATTATGAAAAGTTCATCACCACTGTTCTGGTGGACGACCATGATATTGAGAACGACAACGTTCTACACAACGCGTTCATTGAGATCATCAAACAAGAAACAGAGTGGGTTATTCTCGCAGGCGCAAACGATTACATTTACGCGAGAGACAAGTACCTGAAGATAATGGATGTACTTTCCATGCTTAAACGACACCAAGAGAAAGTGTGTGTTCCTCGCAAAACATACGGTTCAAAGAACATAGAGTCTGTGGACGAGACGAAAGAACTACCCCATTCATTTCCACATCGGTCTTTTGATTATAGCATGCACAGCACCGAGAGACGCATCATTTGCAAAACCATACATCTGGTTAAGATTATTAGCAACGGAGACGATGTTAGGTTTTACAACAATGACGGGTATTACTACAGCAACAGCAAACTTGTCACGCCAGTACCGCTGACACAAGAGGAGAACGATAGTATGTGGATACATATGAACACGTATCCTTTGACGGCGTCTGGTGAGATTGACCAAACAAAAGAGGACGACGTTTTCAATGCAGTGGAGGACACCGAGCTGGCAATCAAACCAAAGCTATATGATGCCAGAATATACAAGATGTGATCATACCGAACCGAACCGAATCGCGTTGGGTTATATTGAATCAATGAATGTGGTTCAGGTTAATGGAAACGTCCTTGACCCTATTCTCTTTTTCATGAAACACGCGAACCATGTGTGAAAACGTGGAACCGCTTGCAGTGATAAGCACATGTGTGCACATTTGTCCAACGACCATGTCAATTGCAGCGTTGACTTCGCGATATTTTGACAGTTTAGGACACATTTGTAAATTGTACCCCGACTTGCGCATAAACTTCAACACATCGTTGTTTGTGTTTCCCGAGAGAATAAAGGTGGTTTCGCGAGGAGGGATATGTTCTTTGATGAGACGAATGTAGTTGTTCACGAGTCGCGTCCTAAATTTTTCCGGCGATAGTTTGTTCATTGCAGACCAATGTTGAATAGCGTCATCTTCCAGACGCAAGTGTATCACGTTGACACACCTGTCGTGTTTGGGTATGAATTGGTTCATATGCCACATCACATGAGTTGTTATCCTGGATGAGAATTGTAGATGTGTGGTGATATGTTTCCCCAGTTTGCTGTTGGTAAGTTTTGTAGCCATATCAAAATTACTCGGCATCGTGATGGAGTGGAAAGACATTCGGGGTATGGTTGCTTTCTCTTCATCAACTACAAGCACGTTGTATGGTCGTAGCATATTGTTTAACACGTCATATTGTATAATATTGGACAAGGGTGTCATGAGTGGAGAATGTATTTGTGCTCTAAAACCAGAGACTAAGACAAACCTTTTATTGTTAGAAATTGCATGTACTATGAGCGATACAAACACGTACAATTGATTACATAACCCACAATTTTGTTCGGGAGAGATGATCCCACGTATTGTATTCTTTACATTCATTGTGCGATATTATGTTGGTATTGATATTCATTGACAACATAATAAATTCACGAGAATACGTTAGTTACCTGTGAAGAGTAAGAATTATACCGATGAGTTTTCCTTGTTTATTTCGTCGCGCAATAGCATGAGTGTCTC
>ERZ807291.9356-NODE-9356-length-10618-cov-4.329168_pt1 | contig 10618 bp, 10 predicted proteins | sample MGYA00521257_ERZ807291 | MGnify/ENA primary metagenome ERZ807291 (study PRJEB31413, sample SAMN03169783) | marine metagenome | biome: Marine; feature: Water; material: Subsurface seawater | place: North Sea | collected 2011-04-28 | depth 1 m m ... | reverse complement strand
TCTCGGAAGTCTACCAACCATGGAATATTCCGTGTTTTTTTAAGCCGATACCCTATCATATGAGCACTGTGAGGAGGACCTGTTGTAATAAGTGCATCGATCTTATGGTGCGTTGCGTATTGTTGAACAAAACGAACTACAGGAGCAATCCAAAACATTCGCGCATCGGGGAAAAAATATTCAGCTCGCACCCAACGCTTGAAAGAATGCCAAAGTCCTTTTTGAGTAAGCAAATCTTGTTGCCTACTTGAAGCGCCTATCTGTGCAATTTTAAAAGGCTCCCAACCCCTTACCCTGTGGACTTCTATGCTTTTATCAATTTTATCCTCAAGGGATTCATCGCGAAGCGGATAAGCCGCATTTTTCTGGGTAACAATCACAGGATTCCACCCCAATTGTTTGAGTTCGTTTGCAAAATACAGCCAGCGTTGCACCCCCGAACCACCGGCAGGCGGCCAGTAATAGGTAACAATCAAGACTGTTTTTGCATTAGTGTCCATAATATGAAATCAATTCTTTGGTAGCTTCTTGTGCATTTAATTGCTGTAAAATAGCCTTTTTTCCATGGCTGGCCATTTTTTTTCTAATTTCTGGATTTTCATACAAATGCAATACCTTTTTGGAAAAATCTTCCACATCTTGTGGAATGTGACTCAACCCTGAGGCATATGTATCAATCAAAAATTGCTGGGCTTCTACATTGCTCACTAACATCGGCAATCCTAAAGACATATATTGAAACACCTTATTGGCATAGGTTGTGTCATGATGTAAATTGGAATGAAGCGGAGAAATTCCTACCTCAGCAGCAGCTATATAGGACGGAAACGTATTCTCAGGTTGCCAACCCATAAGATCCACTGACTCTGAAATGTTCAACGCATCAATTCTTTTTTGTAAATCCTTATCAAAAGAACTGCTTCCCACAACAACCAGTTGCAACGAGGCTATTGGTTTCAAAAGTTTTGGCATTGCCTCTAAAACGGTCATCAAACCACGACGCTCGGAAGTGTTTCCCAAATACAAAAGCACAAATTTGGACGCATAACGATCTACAATTTTCTTGTCAATAGGATATTCACTATAAAAGGCTTCTCGAACCGTATTGGGCATTACCACTACCCTTTTGGGGTTTATGGAAGTGCGTTTAATCAATTCGTTTTTGGCAAAGGATGTGACAACAACTACCGCTGTAGCTTGACGAACATAGTATTCTTCGGCAAGTCTCCAACGTTTGATGGAAATCAATAAATTTCCTGGAAAGCGTTGCACGTGTCGGTAATATTTCATGATTTCGGGTCGATTTTCATGAAGGTCCAACACAATGGGCAGTGAAAAAGAGTCGTTGGCATAAAATGCCGCAGAAGCCACCTGAAGGTCATGAACGTGTAGGGCTTCAATTCCGTTGCTTTTGATAAAATGGCGAATTTTTTTGGCGACACTAATTTTATAAAAAGGGATCGAATAGGCAAGCGCAGATAATTTATAGAGCAGTTTGGAACAATAATACCGACGCACTTCAATGTTGAGAACTGATTCGTTGGGGATGTATTTTTTTTCAAACGAAAAGCAAAATAAAAACACCTCATGTCCTGCTTCCAGAAGCGCTTCAGCTTCGTGAGTTACCCGAGGATCTGTGGGATACGGAGCGTCTAAAATCATTCCAATTCGCATGATTAGTTCTGTTTTCGTTCTGCATACACAGCGTAGTAGCGCGGTGTAATGTTGCGTAACAATGGTCGAATTCCTATTTTGCTGGATGGGTTTTTCCAGTAAGCTCGTTCTTTAATTTCCCATCCTGTTTTTTCCAAAAGCCAATCAAATTGCCAATCTTCAAACTCATGGTAATGACGATCCCATGGATCTGTTTTACTACGATAGGCAGCCGCAAACCATAGTTTTAGAGGGACTGTAACTAACAATTTGTCGGCAGGTAAATGTTGTAAAACTGTAAACGGAGATAGCAAATGCTCAAAAATCTCAAAAGAGGTTACCAAGTCTACTTTGGGCGATACTTCGATTTGAGGATTGAAATCCAAATCCTGTCCTTGTGTGTTTTGCACTTTGTATCCGTGCTGTTGCATAATTTCTGAAAAAGGATTTTTGACTCCTAAATCCAATATACGAGCAGGTGCTGGAAGAATTCGCTGAAGCATTTTCAAAGTAGCATCGTATCGTTTTTGAGGGATTTTTTTATACACGTAACGCTTTTTTAAATTGAAACAACACAAAGAAAAACAATATCAAGTATGCACTCATAGAAATCCACCAGCCTGTTTGAATGACTTTGGGGCGAAACTGGAATCGAATTGTATGAGTTCCCGGAGGGATTTCGAGGGCTCTTAATAGGTAATTTACCTTAAAATAAGAAATCGGTTTGTCGTCAATAAAAGCGTCCCAACCCTTTGGGTAATACACTTCTGAAAATACTGCCAACTGCTTGTGGGTGGTGTTTGTTTTATAAATCAATTCATTGGGCTTGTAAGAATGTAATGTGATTTGAGCAGTGCTATCTTTTTGGTAAACCTGACTATCACGATCTCGTGTAAGTGCCACAAGTTGCAAATCGGTATCCTTTAATGCAAGCAATTCAGTATTTGCATCGGGAACAGCTTTGAGTTGGTTTACAAACCAAGCATTGCCGTATGCGTTTGGATTTTTAGAAACCCCCAATGGATTGTTTTCGGAGGGCTGAATGATGTATTTGATATTCATCATATTGATCACCTGACTGTGATTGTTGGCAATATGAAAATCATACAACTCCTGAAAACGTTGAGGCTTAGCAGCATGATAACCCCCAATTGCGTTGTGGAAATAAGCCGTTCTGGCATGAGACAAACGCAAGTTAGGCTCGTAAACCCTATAATGTGTAGTGTCATTTAGAATTGCTCTATCAGCGCGAGTCGGTTGAAAAGCTTGTTCAACTTTTCGTTTGGAAACAAATTGATCAGCGTTTACATACTCCTTATTCACTCCCACCAAATCTAACAGCAACAACAGTACTACACTAGCAAAAGCAATGCGTTCTTTGATAATTTGCCTTGTCCATAAACCCAATGCAACAAAGATTGCAACAACAAATCCTAAGGAACGAAGTGTATCCGACAGTAAAACTTGTTGCCGTTCTTCAATCAACGGTTTTAATATTTCAGGATAGGCAGCAAAAATTTCATTCGTAGAAACAAACGAAAATAAAGAATTTCCTAACAAGGCAATTCCCCCTAGCAATCCAATTAGAATTCCCATGGTGGAAAGCAATACTTTTGTTTTTTGTTGCAAATCAATATGTTTTGAAAAAAAAGATTGCAATCCAAAAACAGCTAGAATTGGAATGCAAAACTCTAGCAAAACCTGTATTGAAGAAAGCGCGCGAAATTTATTGTAAAGTGGAAAATAATCAATCATTGCATCGGTGAGAAGTGGAAAATTTTTACCCCAAGAAAGCAGCAAAGAAATCACCGCTCCTGCAATTAACCATTTTTTTAAAGATCCTTTATAAAGAAACAGTCCAATTACAAAAAAGAAAACTACTACAATTCCTACATAGGCAGGAGCAGCAACAATGGGCTGATCTCCCCAATACAAACTCGCATATTGTATAATTTGCTGGGCACTTTCCGGGTCAATGCTTCTTAAAAAACTCACAAAGGGACCTTCGCTATCAAAAGAATCTGCATTTCCGCCTCCCATAAACCTTGGAATAAGGAGGTTCATACTTTCCAAAATTCCGTAGCTGTATTCGGTTATGTAATCGTACGAAAGTCCAGAGGAAACAATCGTATCGGTTCCGTCAGGCAAAATGGTGAGTTCGCTCTGTCCTCGTGTACTAAACGGCGTATATTCTTGAGTTGCGAGAATCAAAGGAGCATTCATCATTACGGCTAATAAAGCAGCTACAAAAAGTCCTGAAAGTGATTTTAAAAAGGGTTGTAAGGTGTTTTTTTGAAGAGCATTCCAAAGCATAACAGCACCTATAACCAATGCCAAAAGAAGTAAATAATAAGTCATTTGGTAATGATTGGCATGGATTTGAAGCGCCAAGGCAATCGCTGTTAAAAGCCATCCCCAATTTCTGTGAGTTCCAAAAGACATCAAAATACCTGCTACAACCAATGGCAAATACCCAATGGCAAGGGCTTTGGTATTGTGCCCCACGCCCAAGATGATGATTAGATAGGTTGAAAATCCAAAAGCCAAAGCCCCAAAAACGGCATAGCGCATTTTGACCTTAAGTGAAATCAGTAACAAATAAAAAGCAAATAGGTATAAAAAAAGATAATCTGCAGGGCGCGGTAAAAAACGAATGCTTAAATCCAATGCTCTTAAAAAATCAGAAGAAAATCGAGTACTTACCTGATAAGAAGGCATACCTCCAAATGCATTGTCCAACCAATATGGTTCTTCATGGTATTGATTGCGATGTTCTGTAATTTGACGTGACATTCCCGAAAATTGAGTGATGTCAGATTGTTCGATGACCTTTCCTTCCAAAACTGGATAGAAATAAACGAGAGACACTACAACAAAAGAAAGGATGCACAAAAGATGGGGTAGTAGAAATTTCAATTGTTTCATATTACTCAATTTCTTCAAAATCAATGTATTCACCAACTTTCTCGGAAGTCTTTGTTTTCTTTTTGGGAGGTTTTGCAGAAGTCGATTGATTTTGTGAAGCCTGTCTCATTTTTTTTTCCAATCTTCTAAAAAAAAATCGCATTGCATAGGGGAGCAACAATTTAATCAAATAATAAATTGTTAGAACAATAAGTATGAATTTTAAAAGCGCCATAATCGTTCCCGCGGTTTTGTCTTTCAAAAATACAATTATTGATAAGAATAGCCTATTGGGTGTTCCCTTAAAATCAAAATTCTAGTATCTTTGGTGATAAATCATCTTTTTAGAAACAATTGTCTAAACATTTAGTCATCACGCAAAACTCATGAAAGCAAGGTCTTATCTTTTTAGTATTTTTTTGGCAGCAGTCTCATTTGTAGGATGGTCGCAATACACAGAAACCATTAATTCGAATCGTCCTGGAGTCTCTTTTGGATCATTTTCAGTAGGTAAAGGCGTTCTTCAAGCCGAAGCGGGTTTTGGATTTACGCAATGGGAACACGAAAAATTTAACAACGCTACAGTTAGTGGGCAAGAATATGAGATTGCTCTGCGTTATGGATTTTGGAAAGAAGAGCTTGAAGTAATATGGGAAGCTACCTATCTCATGGATGAGCTAACTAACACTACTTTTTCGCCTGCTTTAGTGTCTAATCGAAAAGGGTTTCGAAAACATACAATTGGATTCAAATACTTAGTATTTGACCCGTTTCGAAATGTGGACCGTTACAAACCCAACTTGTACAGTTGGAAAGCCAATCAAGGAATAAAATGGGTTGATTTAATCCCTGCAGTAGCTGTGTATGCCGGAGCCAATATTGTTTTGGACGAGACATATCCCTTTGATGATGTTTATAACGAATTGTTTTACAATCCGTTTGACCCTTTGGTTGAGCCTACTATCAGTCCAAAAGTAGCCGTTTCTACTCAAAATCATTTTAAAGAAACCTGGGTGTTTGTAACCAATGTAAGTTATGATCGAATTGGAACCGATTATCCTAGTTTGAGTTATATATTAACGCTAACTCATAACCTTTCAAATCCTCAGTGGTCAGTTTATTTAGAACACCAAGGAATTCGAAGTGACATTTATTCCGACGTATTGATGCGAGGAGGAGTCGCCTACTTGGTATCGACAGACTTACAGCTAGAAACCAGTGTAGGAAGCAGTCTCAAAACAACTCCAAGTATGCTAACTGCTAATATTGGCGTTTCATACCGATTGGATTGGCACAACAGCGAAATTCCTCAAGATCGAAGAATCGCCAAAGAAATGCGTAGCAAAGCAAAGGCAGAAAAAAGACTGGATAGAAACAATAAAAAAGCACGGAAAAAACAAGAGAAAACAGCCAAAAAAGCCGCTAAAAAAAGAGCCAAAGCCGAACGAAAACGACAAAAAGACTAAGCCAATGCTATGATTTCCGTCCACCCCATCAACAATCAAACAGAACTAACCGAATTTATAAAGTTTCCTTTTAAGCTCTATAAAAACTGTCCTTATTGGGTTCCTACGATAACAAAGGAAGAAAAGGCGTTTATGGATCCTTTAAAAAATCCTGTTTTCAAAAACGCAGAAGCCTCTTTTTTTGTTGCCAAAAAACAAGGAAAAATAGTCGGAAGAATAGCCGCAATCGTAAATTGGGTTGAAGTCAATCAACAACAAAAACGGAAAGTTCGTTTTGGTTGGTATGATGTTGAAGATGATATTCAAATTAGCCAAAAACTTTTAGAAGCTGTAATCTCCTTTTGAAAACAAAAGAAACTGGACTTCATAGAAGGTCCGGTTGGATTTTCCAACATGGACAAAGCCGGGCTGCTCTGTGAAGGATTCGATAAACTCAATAGCATGAATACTTGGTATCATTATCCCTACCAAAAGGATCACCTGGAAACACTGGGATTTTCGACCGCATCGGAATGGTTGGAATTTGCAATAACAATTCCGATTTATGCAAATTCTCCAGAAAAAGTAAAGCGAATATCAAAAATTGTTTTGAAACGATACTCGTTAAAAGTCCTTCAATTTAAATCAACCAAAGAGTTGATTCCGTTTGTAGATAAAATGTTTGACTTACTAAACAACACCTATAACCAACTCGAATCGTTTGTTCCAATTCAAGAAGAACAAATCAATTATTATAAAGAAAAATATTTTCAATTCATTGATCAACAATATATTAAATGCATCACTCGTTCGGACGGAAAACTTATCGCTTTTGCTGTGATATTGCCCTTGTTTTCAAAAGCATTAAAAAAAGCAAACGGTTCGATGTTTCCGTTTGGGTTTTTTCACATTCTAAAATCACTGCATTTTCACGATACTGTTTCGACGTATTTAATTGGAATTTTGCCAGAATATCGTCAAAAAGGATTGAATGCTATACTTTTTGACGAGCTACATAAGACATTGGATCGCAAAGGAATTTATAAAATCGAAACCAACCCCACACTAAAAGAAAACAAAGCCATGCTTTCGCTATGGAAAAAATACCCACATCAATTAACCAAACGTCGTAGAACCTATCGCAAAGAAATTTAGGTGTTCAGAACCTTTGTTGTATTTTTGCGACTATGAATCAACAAGACACTATAATTGCGCTAGCAACTCCCTCAGGAATGGGTGCCATTGCAGTCCTTCGTATTTCAGGAGCACAGTCCATTGAGTCGGTAGATAAAGTCTTTCGTTCGATTCATCAGAAAAAACTTTTGGATCAAAAGTCGCATACTGTGCATTTGGGACATTTGTATCAAGATAATCGTGTGTTGGATCAGGTATTGGTTACCGTTTTTAAAAATCCTCATTCCTATACAGGGGAAGATGTGGTAGAAATATCCTGTCACGGTTCGGTTTATGTGCAACAACAAATTCTTCAACTGTTTGTGTCCAATGGGATACGCTTGGCGGATGCTGGGGAATTTACATTGCGTGCGTTTTTGAATGGTAAAATGGATTTGAGCCAAGCCGAAGCAGTTGCAGATTTGATCGCGTCTGAAAACCAAAGGGCTCATCAAATTGCCATACAACAAATGCGAGGAGGGTTTAGCAATCACCTAAAAGTATTGCGTGACGAATTGCTGCATTTTGCTTCTATGATTGAATTGGAGTTGGATTTTTCTGAAGAAGATGTGGCTTTTGCAGACAAAGACACTTTTTACAAATTGGTATTGAAAATAAAGGAAATTCTCCAAAATTTATTGGACTCATTTTCCACAGGAAATGTTCTCAAAAATGGCGTTCCTGTTGCTATTGCGGGCAAGCCCAACGCAGGAAAATCGTCGTTGCTCAACGCCTTACTCAACGAAAACAAAGCCATTGTTTCTGATATTGCAGGAACTACTCGAGATAGCATTGAGGATACGCTTATAATTGAGGGTATTGCATTTCGCTTTATTGACACTGCTGGACTTCGAGAAACTTCCGACACCATTGAAGCTATTGGAGTTGAGCGAGCCAAAAATCATATTTCCAATGCGCGAATTTTACTTTATTTATACGATCAACTGGACAACCAACCTGATGAAGTAGTTGCGGATTTAAAGAAATTTTACAGAGAGCATTTAACAATTATATTGGTGCAAAATAAAAGCGACTTGTTGGATAAAAAGACTCCAAATGATTTTACAAATCAACTGGACAAAATGGGTGTAAAACAATACATTTCAACTGCAATTCAAATGAGTCTTAAAGAAGAGCAATCCTTGGATTCATTGAAAAAATCATTGGTTGATGAAATCAATGACCGCCCAACAATTGGAAATACAGTGGTGAGTAATGCACGACACTTCGAGTTGTTACAAAAAGCACTTAAAAGTATTGTTCTTGTTCAAGAAGGTTTGGAACACAAGCTTTCAGGCGATTTACTCGCCGTCGATCTTAGAGAAACTATTCATCATTTGGGAGAAATTACAGGTGAAATCACAACCGATGATTTGCTTGGAAATATCTTTTCGAGTTTTTGTATTGGGAAGTAAATTGACGCAAACTTTCACAAAATAACTCAATGACAAGTGATGAGAGTATTCAAACTTATGTAATTGATTTAACCCAATTTGTTGCTTGGACTGGAGATGTAACCCAATTTAGAGTTAGGTTTGCCGATGCAGATCATGCCACTGCAGGAAGATCATCAGGTACTGGAAATATTATAATTGATGACATTGTTTTTGAATTTGATGCTTCATTAAGCACATTTGGTCTGAATTGGTAAAAGAAATCTAGAACGGGTATTGAATTATTGTATTTTGTACCACAAAATGGACAATTTGTATTTCTTGTGTTGGTGTAAATGAACCATTTTTGCTCACATGTTGAATTACTACACTGTAGTTTTAAATCATTTGTTTTTATTAAAGCATGTTCCCAAGCATCTGCGGTAGGACGTTGATTTGGATTGTGAAGACCTTTTATAAAAGCTTGATCAAAAAGTTCTTTTAAATAAGGACCAGTAATAGTATATGGTGTCTTTTTTAAATCTGTCCAAGGCGTAAATTTTTGAAGATTATCGCCTTACTCTCTTTTAAAATTTTTATTTTTATCGTCCGTTGGGTGTTCAATAAATAACGCCTTTTCACCCATTAACAAATCTTCTTCTTTCTCCGTTTCCATAGATCCAAAATAATTACCACCACGTAAAGGATGTCTATACAGTAAATACATATAAATCAACACTGCTAGAGCGTGTAGATCAGTAAGTCTATTGGGTAATTTTCTATTTGGATCGGTTTTGCTTAAATTTTTTGTTGCCAAAACTTCTGGTGCAATAAAATCCGCCGTTCCTATAACATCAGGCGGAAACAAGCCTGGAACTACTAAACCGTCAAACAAAATAGGGCAAGTATATAATTAGAATAATGATAATGGAAAAAAATGCCGCCAAAAACACAGCTCCAGCGCCGATATCTTTAATAATCCCGATTTTTTTGTTGTGGTCAGGATGCACAAAATCGGAGATATCTTCAATGGCAGTATTGAGCGCTTCTAAACCCATAACCAATCCAAAAGTGAACAGTTGGAAGATCCATTCGATAGCTGTTATCTCAAAATAAAAGCCTGCAAATACAAGTCCCAGTGCTATCAAAGATTGGAATTTGATCGCATCTTCTGTTCGAATTAAATAATAAGCTCCTTTTATTGAATACAAAAGACCGTTAAAACGACCCACTAAAAACTTTTTCATTCTAACTTGATTATGGAATTATAAAAGTCGATAAAAAATCAATCCTATACAATTTATTTACAGCAATATTTGAATTCATTTCAACACCAATTCAAAAACACTTGTATAATTTAGTATCTTTATAAGAAATACTTTTTGTGAAAAATTACAAACACATATTTCAACTCTGCCTCCTTTGTTGGTATAGTATAATGTTCTCTCAGATTAATGTTAAAAATATTGAAATCGTAAGAGATGCGTATGGAGTGCCTCATATATTTGGCAAAACCGATGCTGAAACTGCTTACGGATTGGCTTGGGCCCATTCCGAAGACGATTTTAAAACCATTCAGCTTGCTTATATGGCTGGAAATGGATTGCTAAGCAAGCACAAAGGTATCAAAGCAGCTCCTATTGATTTTTTAAGTCAAGTTATTGAATCTCAAAAAACTTCAGATAGTTTGTATCACACCCTTCATTCCGATTTTAGAAAGGTTTTGGAGGGATATACTGAGGGAATCAATCGATATGCTAAACTTCATCCCAAGGAAATATTGGAAAAGGATCTGTTTCCAATTACTCCCCAAAAAATTGGCGCTTATACGTTTTTTCAGCTTTTTATTTCAAATCAAGCTGATGACCTTATGGTTGCCATAGTCAATGATAAAATTCCTGTTTACAAGCCCACTATCAATGAAGACGTAAAAGGTTCGAATACATTGGCTTTTAATTCTTCGAAAACTGGAGAAGAAGCTACTTATCTGGCAATCAATACGCACCAACCTCTGGAGGGCCCAACCTCCTGGTACGAGGCGCATTTGGTCAGAGAAGAAGGTACCAATAT
>ERZ807291.9355-NODE-9355-length-10621-cov-5.349707_pt1 | contig 10621 bp, 10 predicted proteins | sample MGYA00521257_ERZ807291 | MGnify/ENA primary metagenome ERZ807291 (study PRJEB31413, sample SAMN03169783) | marine metagenome | biome: Marine; feature: Water; material: Subsurface seawater | place: North Sea | collected 2011-04-28 | depth 1 m m ... | reverse complement strand
TGCAATACTTTCAGTAACACCATATTATAATAGACCGAACCAGGAAGGTCTTTACCAGCATTTCAAGGCCCTTTCATTAGCCACACCCTTGCCAATTATTCTTTATAATGTCCCTGCTAGAACTGGAGTTAATTTGGAACCTGAGACTGTTGTCAGATTGGCACAAGATTTTGATAATATTGTTGCTTTAAAAGAAGCTTCTGGAGACTTTCAGCAAGCCCAAACACTTATTAAAAGTGTTCCTTCTGATTTTTTAATTCTTTCTGGAGATGATGAAATTTCACTTCCAATGATCTTGGCTGGTGCCAAAGGAGTTATCTCTGTAATTGGAAATGCGATACCCGCTGAGTTTTCAAGAATTATCCATTCTGCGCTAGAAGGGGATTCAAAATTAGCCTACAGCTATCAGTATGCGATTTTAGATTTGATCAGAATGATCTATTTAGAGGGAAATCCTGTTGGGATTAAGGTTTTGATGAACGCCCTGGAGCTGTGTGACAATGCTCTTAGGTTACCGCTTGTGAAAGCTTCTGAAAGTCTTGTTGAAAAACTAAACCATGAATTAAGCTTATTACAGCAATTTCAAAACGATTAGATCTGTTGCTGAAAGATTAATTAGTTTTTTCTTAACGCATTTTGAATCAAATATTTATTTCCTTAGTCTCCAAATTATTTAGTAATTTCGCGCCATGCAAAAAAACCATCAGTACTTCTTTTTCTCTATTTTATCAGTAATGCTGTTATTCTCTTGCAGTGAGTACCAGAAAATTCTTAATAATGATGATTTGACGGCCAAGTATAAAGCAGCTGAAGATTATTACAATACCGGCGAATATCGCCGTGCAAACCGTTTGTTCGAACAGTTGGTTCCTGCCTACAGAGGAAAACCGCAAGCCGAAAGATTGGTTTTCTTTTTTGCGGATTCATATTTTAATACCAAAAATTACCATCTAGCAGCCTACCAATTTGAAAACTTTATAAAATCCTATCCCAAGTCTCAGAAAATTGAAGAGGTTAGTTTTTTGGCAGCAAAATCATATTTTATGATTTCCCCCAATTACAGCTTAGATCAAGCAGACACTTTTAAAGGTTTGGAAAAACTCCAGATTTTTATAAATAATTATCCAGCTTCTGAGTATTTAGAAGAGTCCAACAAGTTGATCAGTGAACTTCAAAATAAAATTGAGAAAAAAGAATTTGAAATTGCCAAACAATATTATACAATCTATGATTATAAAGCTGCTATAACTTCTTTAGATAATTTTATTGGAGAATTTGTAGGAACTAAATTCAGAGAAGAAGCGCTTTTTTATAAATTTTTATCTTCCTATGAAATAGCGATGAACAGTGTTGATTCTAAAAAAATCGAAAGATTAAATGAATTAATACAATTACACGGGGCTATTATACGTTATTACCCTGAAACATTATTTGAAAAAGATCTTTCGAAGAAAATGAAAGCTATCGAGAAAGAAATTAATACTTTTGCAAATTGAAGCTCAATAAATAAAAATCATGACAAAATTTAGAAATTCAGACGCTCCAACGAGCACGACTACTTACAACCGGAATATAATTGATGCTCCGACTGAAAACATCTATGAGGCCTTATCGATTATTTCGAAAAGATCAAATCAGATCAACTTGGATATTCGTAAAGAACTCCATGAGAAATTGGAAGAGTTTGCAACCCACAATGACAGTTTAGAAGAAATTTTCGAAAACAAAGAACAAATCGAAGTTTCAAAGTTTTATGAGCGTTTGCCTAAAGCACACGCCATTGCTGTCGAAGAATGGTTGAATGATAAGATTTATCATCGTAATACAGAGGAACCTAACTCTTAAGAAATGAGTGTTTTAAGCGGAAAGAAAGTCCTATTAGGTATTTCTGGGGGAATAGCCGCTTATAAATCACCATTGATAGTCAGATTACTTAAAAGTATTGATGCTGAGGTTCGGGTTGTCATGACTCCTTCAGCGAAAGATTTTGTCACCCCATTGACGCTTTCTACTTTATCCAACAACCCTGTTTTGTCGACGTTTACAGCCACCGAATTGGATAATCCTGTCTGGAACGATCATGTGGAACTGGGGAAATGGGCAGACTTATTTATTATCGCCCCAGCAACTGCCAATACGCTTTCTGCCCTAGTGAATGCAAAATGTAATAATCTATTAATTGCCACCTATCTTTCCTGCACCAGTCCAATTTATATTGCTCCAGCCATGGATCTGGACATGTATGCACACAATGCCAATCAAGAAAATCTTAAAATCTTAAAATCATTTGGACATCAGATTCTACCAGTAGGAGAAGGGTTTTTGGCAAGTGGATTACACGGTAAAGGTCGGATGTTGTCTCCCGAAGAGATTGTTGATTTTATTGAAAAAGACTTAGAAAAAAGCCTGCCACTTTATGGTAAAAAAATACTAATAACGGCAGGGCCAACTTATGAGGCCATTGACCCTGTTCGTTTTATTGGGAATCATTCCAGCGGTAAGATGGGTTTTGAATTGGCAAAAGAAGCTTCAAAACTTGGTGCAGAAGTTTTGCTCGTTACAGGTCCGACGGCTTTGGAATTAAAAGACAACCGGATTGATGTTCGTCGGGTAACTTCAGCAAGTGAGATGTTTGAAGTTGTTATGGAAAACTTTTCTGATACTCAAATTGCTATTGCTGCTGCTGCAGTTGCTGACTTTAAACCCGATAATAGTCATGCCCAGAAAATAAAAAAAGAGACAGATTTTAATACGATAAATCTGGTTCCCACCAAAGATATTCTTGCCACTATGGGTAAGGAAAAGAAGGACCAGTTCTTAGTTGGTTTTGCCCTCGAAACGGAAAACGAGTTAAAGAATGCAATCAAAAAATTAAAGACTAAAAATTTAAATGCAATAGTCCTAAACTCGCTAAATGACAAAGGGGCTGGTTTTTCCGGAGATCAAAATAAAATATCCTTTATTAATCAAGAAGGTAAACCAACAGATTTTGAGTTAAAATCAAAAGCTTTAGTGGCCCAAGACGTCTTCTCCCAAATCTTAAAATATTATGCGTAACCTATACTTATTGTTCGTTATTTCACTTTTTTCTTTGAATGTTCAAGCTCAAGAATTGAATGCTCAAGTGATCATAAATGCAGATTTGGTGAATCAAACCAATCAACAGATTTTTAAAACATTAGAGCGTTCTTTGAATGAGTTCATTAATACGAGATCATGGACTAATGTAGAGTTTTTACCTCAAGAAAAAATTACATGCAGTTTCGTGATTAATCTTACTTCCTACAATGCTTCTAAGTTTGAAGGAACGTTACAAGTTCAATCTCAGCGACCAATATTTGATTCAAACTTTGACAGTCCAATTTTGAATTTTTTAGATAAGGACATTAGTTTTAACTATGAAGAATTTCAGCCTTTATTTTACAATCCTTCTGCTTTTGAGTCCAATATCGTTGCGCTCATCAGCTTTTATATTTATACCATTTTGGGATTGGACGCTGATACATTTAAGTTTAAAGGGGGAAGCTCTTATTTTGAACAAGCACAAAAAATTGTCAACCTATCTCAGTTGAGTGGTCAAAAAGGATGGAAGCAAAATGAAAGCGTCAGAAATCGCTTTTGGTTAATTGACACGATGCGTTCTAACACATTTAAGGAGTATAGAGAAACAATGTATGCCTATCACCGAAAAGGAATGGATGTAATGACGCAATCTCCGGAAAAAGGTAAAAAGGAAATGATGCTGGCCTTGTCTGGTCTTGAAAAATTATTCATGCGAAGACCCAACGCTTTGCTTTTACAACTTTTTTTTGACGCCAAATCTGATGAAATTGTAAATGTTTTTTCTAGTGGTCCAGAAGTTGATTTTGATCAGACCGCTGCATTACTGAAAAAAACAGCACCATTCTTTCTTCCCAAATGGAAACAAATTAAATAGTCAGATTACTTGAAATTATTTTTAATCTCGGTTATCTTTGATAACTAACCAATAATAAACATCTTTTTTTGATTACAGGTCTAAAGATTACCAATTATGCATTAATAGAACATCTGGATGTTTCTTTTCTGGATGGCATGACCTGTATTACAGGAGAAACCGGTGCGGGTAAATCTATTCTGATGGGTGGACTTTCACTAGTTCTGGGGAAAAGAGCAGAGCTTAATGTTCTTAAAGACAGCACAAAGAAATGCATCGTTGAAGCATCATTTTTAATCGATAAATACGATTTAAGACGCTTTTTTGACGAAGAAGCCCTCGATTATGAATCGGAGACCATCATAAGGAGAGAGATCGTCCCTAGTGGTAAATCAAGAGCTTTTATAAATGATACACCAGTTACGCTTGATAAAATCAGTCGTTTGAGCGAAACGCTAATAGATGTTCATTCACAACACGAAAATCAATCCTTGTTTAAAAGTGAATATCAGTTTTTAGTTCTAGATGCATTGGCTGGAAATGAGCATTTATTAAGTCAGTTTCAAGACAAACTGAAAGTCTATAATGATGCGAAGGAGGAACATCAGCGCTTGCTCGATTTGAGTCAAAAGGCCAGTAGTGATCGAGATTATAATCGTTATTTACTTGAAGAATTAGAAGCAGCAAACCTCAAGGCAGGAATGCAAGCACCTCTCGAAGAAATGATCAGTCAGCTTTCTAATGTTGAAGATATACAATCCTATTTGTCCCAAAGTATTCAAATCATTGAGGAGGAGCGAATGGGTGTTTTGACACAACTATCTTCTTTGAAATCCATTTTAAATCAAGCTGCCGAAAAATCGAAACAATTCGAGACTTTTAAAAATAGAACTACAAGCTTGTCAATTGACCTTAAAGACATGGCAGATGACTTGCAAGCCAAGTTGGAGCTACTTGAGATAAACCCCAGACAATTAGAGGAGTCAGAAGAACAACTTAAATTACTCTATGCACTCTACACCAAACATAAAGTTGATGATGTAGGTGCTTTAATTGAGATAAAGAATAGTATAGATTTAAAACTTCAGGAGACTGAAAATCTGGAAGTAAATATCAACAAACTCCAGGATAAAATAAATAAAAACCTAACCGAGCTGGATACTATTGCGCTCAAATTACATAAAAACCGCCAAAAAGCAATTGCTGGGCTGTGTTCCGAAATGGAACAATTGGTTGCTAGAATGGGCATGCAGAATGCCAAATTTAAAATTGAACTTATAGAAAGTGAAAAATTTTTGCATAATGGAAAAGAACGATTAGAGTTTCTCTTTTCTGCCAACTTAGGATCCGAATACAATCCCTTAAAGAAAGTTGCTTCAGGAGGTGAAATGTCAAGAATTATGCTCTCCATAAAGACAATTTTGTCTCGTTTTAAAAAGCTACCTACGATTGTATTTGATGAAATTGACACTGGCGTTTCGGGTCAAGTTTCAAATGAAATAGGGAACATCATGTCTGACATGGCAAAATACATGCAGGTCTTTACTATTACTCATTTACCACAAGTAGCAGCCAAAGGTAAACAGCATTTTAGAGTTTATAAAGAAGTAAACGGACAAGATACGTTAACAAAACTAAAAGATCTAAATCCACAAGAGAGGGTAGAGGAATTGGCACAAATGTTGGCCGGAGAGGGAATGACTAAAACCGCTTTGGAGCACGCCAAGCAATTACTCAATTAACTGTATATTTGTCAAACTAATCATAAAAAAAATCAAGCATGTCCCATAGGATATTAGAAGGAAAAAGAGGTATTATTTTCGGAGCGCTAGACGACCAGTCAATTGCATGGAAAACAGCCAAAGCAGTAGCTGATGCAGGCGGAAAATTCGTTTTAACTAATGCTCCTGTTGCAATGCGAATGGGAACGATTAATAATTTGGCTGAAGAAACGGGCTCAATTGTCATTCCTGCCGACGCAACCAATATGGAAGATTTGGAAAACCTTGTGGACAAGGCCGTAGAAAATTTGGGAGGCAAATTAGATTTTGTATTGCACTCTATAGGGATGTCTATTAATGTCAGAAAAGGGAAACACTATACGGATCTAAACCATGATTGGATGGCAAAAGGATGGGATGTTTCTGCAGTTTCTTTTCATAAATTAATGCAGACTTTGTATAAAAAAGATGCCATGAATGCATGGGGAAGCATTGTGGGACTCTCTTATATTGCTGCTCAGCGAACTTTTCCAAACTACAATGACATGGCTGATAACAAAGCTTACTTGGAGTCGATAGCAAGAAGCTTCGGATATTTCTTTGGAAAAGACAAGAAAGTTAGAGTGAATACCATTTCTCAGTCTCCTACTTTAACTACCGCAGGCAAAGGAGTAAAAGGGCTGGATGGTTTTCTCCACTATGCAGAAAAAACCGCTCCCTTAGGAAATGCAACAGCCGAGGACTGTGCAAATTACACGGTGATGATGTTTTCTGATTATACGAAAAAGGTCACACTACAAAATTTATTCCACGATGGAGGTTTTTCTAATGTTGGTGTAAGTCAAGAAATAATCGACGCTTTGGATCAGAGTTAACTTAGTCCAATGTAATTCCCTAAAAAATGACAATTGTCGATCGATTACTTAACAATTTCAGAAAAAGTTTCCCCGAAAAGAATAAGTTTCGGTTTTTCATATTCTTTGTGGTGTTGTCGACTATTTTTTGGGTAATAACCAAGCTTTCAAACACCTATGATTCTAAAGTAGCTTTATCAGTAAATCTGATCGATCTACCTGTTACCATTGTGCCGGTTTTAGAAAAGGATTTAGAACTTAAAGTCGATCTCACCGCCAGTGGTTTTCAATTGCTGATTTATCATTTGTTCAATAAAAAGGTGGAACTGTCATTTGAAAACGCTTCTTATGCTTTAGGAACAGCATTGATCAACTTATTCGATCAAAGGTTTCAAATTCAACAACAGCTTTTTGCTAATGCAACAGTAAACCAAGTGACCCCAAATGTGTTAAAATTTAGTTACGATCAACTAAAAAGAAAAAAAGTTGCGGTTCGTCCAATCCTAAATATCACTTTTATGCCAGGGTATGACATCAGTGATGGTTGGAAAGTTGAACCCGATAGTCTTTGGGTTTCAGGCCCTGAAAAATTAATTGATACAATAGAGAGACTGAATACGTTACCCATAAAACTTATCGATGTAAATAAAGATATCAAAAAAGAAATTGGATTTGTGATAACGAATCCCTTATTGAAATTCGAGGTAAACAACACATCAATATCAGCGAGTGTGAGAAAGTTTACTGAAAAAACAGTCTCCGCTTTTATTAATATTAAAAACTTACCTGATAGTCTTGCCATAAAGTTATTTCCTCAATCTGTCGCCGTTACTTTCTCTGTGCTTTTAGATCAAGCTGCACGAATTGACGCTAAGGATTTTGCCTTCAGTTGTGACTTTGCCACCTCCGATGGAGGAGATAAAAGATCGCTTATTGTCAATATAGAGAAGCAACCTCAAGGAGTTCGCAAGGTCAGATGGAAGCCCTCACAAGTAGATTATTTATTAAGACAATGAAAATCATAGGACTTACAGGGGGAATTGGAAGTGGGAAAACTAAAATTCTAAATGTTTTTAAAGCAAAAGGAGTTCCCTGCTATGAAGCTGATCTGGCGTCTAGAAAACTGATTGATTCAGATCCTTTTTTGATTTCAGAAATTAAGAAAATATTCGGTTCAGAAATCTATTTAGACGCAAAGTTAGATCGTAAAAAAGTTGCTGACATAGTGTTTAATAGTCCCGAAAAACTTAAACAGTTAAACGCTCTAGTTCACCCCGTAGTCGCAGCGGATTTCGATGAATTTTTAACCCATCAAAAATCTCATTATGTCATAAAAGAAGCTGCTATATTGTTTGAAACGGGCGGTGATAAAAAATGTAATGCTACGATTTTAGTCACGAGTCCCCTGGAAACAAGAATAGCGAGAGTAATGAGACGGGATAATATTTCAAGGGAAAAAGTATTGGAGAGAATTAACAATCAGTGGGAAGACAAGTTGAAAATTCCGCTGGCTGATTTCATAATTAACAATACTAACTGGGAAAATACGTTATTAGAAATAGCAGCTATTCACAAGCACTTGATGAAAATGTGAACCTATTAACATTCTATTGTGAATAGGATTGATGTTTTTTAAGGAAATTTGTATGTTTAAAAATGCTTATCTTAATAAATAATTAAACAATAATATTCGTTGAAAAAAAATTTCTTCTTAACGTTAGTCAGCTTGATGATTATTTCTATTGTGGCAATTATTTCTGTACAAGTGTATTGGATAATATCTGCATGGGAAGACAAAGAAGAGGAGTTCAGCCTTGCCGTAAGTCAGTCTTTGAATTCAGTTTCTGTGATGATTGAAGAGCGGGAGATGTCTGATTATATTGCAGCATTCGAAAAACTTCTCGACTCTGTTGGGACTCCTAACGATTCAAATTTTACTGATGTTTTTTTATTTATGGATGACGACATGACGTCCAATTTAACTTCTTTTTATGCTTATGGTATTTTAGAAGAAAATTATATTCTTAATATTGACACCAAATTGGGAGAAGAGTCAAATGTTAAGGATTACAAAAAAGTAAAAACAACAACGGTTTTAAATAATGATAAAATCTTTAATCGCGAAAATAAGTTGCCCTCTTCGATCGATAAATTGAGATCTGTTGAGCGGATCAACACTTATGATCAGGTCAAATATCGCGCAGCTTTTTCTGACTACTCAAGCACCATTCCGATTCACAGAAGATTGAATGTTCAAGAACTTCAAACACTTTTAGAAGAAGAATTTAAGGATAAAAACATATTAACTTATTTTGAATTTGGGATTTATAATAACGGTTTGGCAACAAAGGTCAAGTCCAATAATTATAAAGAGGAACAAAAAGGACCTAGATATGAAACTTCAATTTTCACTGAAGATGGTAAAATTGAAAGTCCTTATAGGTTGGTAGTTTCTTTTCCAGAAAAAAATAAATTTGTTTTTTCATCAATTATTAGCGTTGCTGGACTCTCAATTTTGTTGACTTTCTTTATAATAATTGTTTCTGCAACTGCAATTTATCAAATCATTCAGCAGAAAAAAGTTTCGGAGATGAAGTCTGATTTTATTAATAACATGTCTCACGAGTTTAAAACCCCAATTGCAACCATCAACCTTGCCCTGGATGCAATTTCAAATGCAAAAATACTCTCAACCCCTTCCAAGGTGAAACAATATGTTCAAATGATAAGAGAGGAAAACAAACGTATGTTGACACAAGTAGAAAGCGTCTTATTGATCTCAAGACTTGAGAAAAGTTCAGCACCGATCGCATTTAGTGATATTGATCTTAATGAAGCCATTCACAATGCAATTCGTCATGTTGATTTGTTGGTGAAAAGTAAAAAAGGATCCATAAGCACAAGCTTTGAGGCATCAGACACAATTTTTAGAGGAAATTTAAACCACATTACGAATTTGATTATTAACCTCTTAGACAACTCCATTAAATATTCTGACAATCCTCCAAAAATTAGGATTACTACATCGAATACCAGTAAGCATTTAGTTTTTACAATTGCAGATAGTGGAATTGGAATGGATCTGACGACTCAAAAATTTGTGTTTGAAAAGTTTTACAGAGAGCAGAGTGGTAACATTCATAACATAAAGGGACATGGACTAGGTCTTTCTTATGTTAAAAAAATTGTAGATCTGCATAACGGTTCAATCGACTTATTTAGTAATGTTGGGAAAGGAACAACTTTCACAATTAGTTTCCCTAAAAAATAATAATAATATAAAACTAAGCTATGAACACAGACCCTAAGAAAATATTAATTGTTGAAGATGATTTCAATTTCGGTAGTATATTAAAAGATTATCTGGCTTTAAATGATTATGACGTAACCCTTGCAAAAAACGGAATTGAAGGGTTTCAAAAGTTTAAGAAAGACACTTTTGATCTTTGCATTCTAGATGTAATGATGCCCTATAAAGATGGCTTTACATTGGCCAAAGAGATACGTGAAAAAAATGAAGAAGTCCCGCTGGTTTTCTTAACAGCAAAAAACTTAAAAGATGATGTTTTAAGAGGTTTCAAGGTTGGTGCAGACGATTATTTAACCAAGCCTTTTGATTCAGAAGTACTTTTGGCAAAAATAAAGGCAATCATCAATCGTAAGAACATTGTCAATATTCCAGAAACAGACACCTTCGAATTTACTATTGGGAAGTTTAGCTATAACTCCAAACTAAGATTTTTAAATATCGCATCGCAAGAACCTCTTAAACTTTCTCCAAAAGAGAACCAGCTGCTCAGGTTGCTTGTGCTCCATGTAAATGATCTTTTACCAAGAGAAGTCGCTTTAAATAAAATTTGGAGAGACGATAACTATTTCACTTCGCGGAGTATGGATGTCTATATTGCTAAACTGCGTAAATATTTGAAACCGGATAGTAATGTCGAAATCCTTAATATTCACGGAGAGGGCTTCAGATTGGTTGTCAAGTCGTAGTCTATCTATTTCTAGGATGAAACTTTTGCATCACTTGCTTGAGGTGCTTGTTATCCAAATGGGTGTAAACCTCGGTAGTGGTTATGCTTTCGTGTCCCATCATCAGTTGAATTGTTCTAAGATCAGCACCATTT
>ERZ807291.9350-NODE-9350-length-10626-cov-3.900766_pt1 | contig 10626 bp, 11 predicted proteins | sample MGYA00521257_ERZ807291 | MGnify/ENA primary metagenome ERZ807291 (study PRJEB31413, sample SAMN03169783) | marine metagenome | biome: Marine; feature: Water; material: Subsurface seawater | place: North Sea | collected 2011-04-28 | depth 1 m m ... | reverse complement strand
CCCTGCCATCAGTAGAAATATCGGCTTCCAATTCAACAACCGCACCATATTTCATACCAAATTCATTAATTCCACCAACTTTAATATGAATCTCAGAATCATTGGCAAAATCAGCAGAATTGCTATGAGGATTTACCGTTCCTCCACTTACTTCGCTACCCGAAACAATAGCATCAGGTAATCTATCTTGATTAAAAATATCCTTATTATCACGAGCAGCCGCTGTAACATTAATAAATCCACCAATTGTAACAGTAGGTTTGTTAGTAAAGTTATCAAAAGAGCTAGATGCTTGATTAGAAGACTGTGCCAGAATATCAAAGCTGGTTAAAACCATTAAAACAGATAGATAATGGGTTAGATTTAATTTTATTTTTGGCATATTGTAATTTAATATTATTGTTTGAGCATTAGTTAAAATGGTATTAATGTAATTTTACAATCAATTAAGTTTAATTGCAATTATTATTCACAAATAATTTTACAATATTTTTTTCATCAAATGGCAAATATTTATCGCCAATTATTTGGTATTTTTCATGGCCCTTGCCAGCAATAATTAAAATATCATCATTTTTTAATAAAGAAACAGCCTTTTCAATGGCATTTTTTCTATCAGAAACCTCTATCATCTTATTTTTATTAGATATTCCCTCTATAATTTGTTGCCTAATTTTTAACGGATCTTCGCTGCGCGGATTATCGTCGGTAACAATAATAAAATCAGCTAAATCATCAGCTATTTTGCCCATAATTGCCCTTTTTTTAGCATCTCTGTCGCCGCCACAGCCAAATAGAATAACCACTCTATTTTTTGCTTGCTTTTTAGCAATTGTAATTAAATTTTCCAAAGCATCGGGGCTATGGGCAAAATCAATATAAATTTTTGCGCCATTTTTCAAAGTAGTAATTTTCTCCATTCTGCCTTCAACTGCTTTTAAATCAATTAATTTTGCTGTTAAATCAAGTAAATCTTGGTGCTTTAATTCCAAATAAGAAGCCACTAAACTCAAGGCACAAATAATATTTATAACTTGAAAATTCTCAAGCAAAGATAATTCAAATTTATACTCCTCATCATAAATTTTTAAAATAATATGTCTTTTTTCATCAATCTCTTTTGATGAAATTAACTGAAAATTATCTCCTTTTTGACCATAAGATATTGTTCTTAGGGAATTTTGAACTGCAATCTTAAATATTTGACTATAATTATCGCTATCAGCATTTATAATTGCTAAGGCTGATTTATTTAGCATTCTTCTGAATAAAATCATCTTCGCTGCAAAATAATTAGCCATATTTTGGTGATAATCAAGGTGATCTTGCGTAAAATTTGTAAAAGCCGCAGCCTTAAAATCAATATTATCAAGACGCCCTTGATCTAAACCAATTGAACTAGCTTCAATAGTTACAAAATCAACATTATGCTGCTTCAAAATTGCTAAATTATGATATAAACAAATAATATCAGGACTTGTTAAAGAACTGGAGATTAAATCATTTTGTAGCGCAATATCAGAGCAATTAACACCTAAAGTTCCAATTGTCGCTGCTTTTTTGCCTAATATTTCTAAAATTTGCCTTGAAAATTCAGCAACAGATGTCTTGCCATTAGTTCCAGTGACGGCAAAAATATGATTAGGAAGCTTATTATGATAAAATTTTTGCAAAATAGAACCCAAAAACTCTTTTACATCAAATGTCTTGATAATTGTAATGTTTTTATCATAATTTAACTGCAAATCTTGATTACACACAATGATATGAGCACCATTTCTAATAGCCTCATCAATAAAATTAGCCCCATCCTTTGAATTTCCAGATAAAGCACAAAATATTGAATTCTCTTTGATTCTTCTTGAATCTATATCAATATAATCAACCCTTTTTGCTAAATCCTGATCAGATAAATTATAATCACTAAAATCCAATAAATCTTTTAAAATCATCATAAATTTATATTACTTGTTTTTTAAGTTCAAATATATAAAATTTGAATATAACTTATTAAATTAGAAAATACAAACATTATATGTCAAAAAATCAAGATTATCTAGAAATAGCAGGGAAAAAATTCTCCTCTCGTTTACTAGTTGGAACTGGAAAATATAAAGATTTCCAAGAAACAAAGGACGCCATTGAGGCTAGTGAAGCTGAAATTGTCACAGTTGCCGTTAGAAGAGTAAATATTGCCACTAAAAACGAGCCAATGCTACAAGATTACATTGATCCTAAAAAATATACTTACCTACCAAATACTGCAGGCTGTTTTACAGCTGATGACGCTGTTAGAACTCTTAGATTAGCTAAAGCTGCTGGTGGTTGGAATTTAGTAAAATTAGAAGTATTATCAAATGATCAAACTTTATATCCAAAAGTAATAGAAACAATCAAAGCCGCAGAATTATTAGTTAATGATGGTTTTGATGTTATGGTTTACACTAATGACGATCCAATTGTAGCTCAAGAATTAGAAGATATCGGCTGCTGTGCTATTATGCCACTTGGCGCCCCTATCGGCTCTGGTCTTGGCATTCAAAATCTATTAAATATTGAATTAATTGTTAATCAAAGTAAAGTTCCAGTTTTGGTTGACGCTGGAGTTGGCGTTCCTAGTGACGCTGCTAAGGCAATGGAAATAGGTTGCGACGGCGTTTTAATGAATAGTGCAATTGCTCACGCACAAAATCCTATCTTAATGGCTCAAGCCATGAATTACGCTGTAAAGGCTGGAAGAAATTCATTCCTTGCTGGCAGAATGGCTAAAAACTACCTGGGCTGCGCCTCTTCTCCTAACCAAGGAAAGATCGCTGTAAAATAATAATTGTCTTATTTTGATACATATTGTATTATTTTGAAACATATTTTTAATAATATTTGTGTTATTTTGACACATATTATACTATCTTGATACATAATGGGATTTTCCTATAATAAATATATAAATTAAAATGTCATATAAATTTCACAATTCAATATTACGCGCTTACGATATTAGAGGTATTATAGATGAAACATTAAGCAATGAAGATGCTTATTTTATTGGAAAATCATTTGCCGCACACTTAAACAAAGAGGGTAAAAATAAAGTTGTTATTGGTTATGATGGCCGACTCAGCTCTCCTGAACTAAAAGATCACTTAGCTAAAGGCTTAGTGGAATCTGGCTGTGAAGTCATTAATATTGGTCTTGGACCCACTCCAATGCTTTATTTTGGAGTACATTTCTTAGAATTTGACGCTGGTATAATGATAACCGGGTCTCACAATCCTGCAAATCATAATGGCTTTAAATTAACTTTAAAAGATTCGCCATTTTTTGGCGAACAAATATTAGAATTAGGTAAAATTTCGCAAGAAGGAAATTTTACTGAAAGGAAAGGTAGCTTAAAAAATAAAAATATTTTAGAAGATTATGTCAATAGAGTAATTCAAGATTCAGCCCTGTCAAGAGAAGGTGCTTTGATTGATGAAATTGATGATTTTTTTCCAGAAGAAAAAATATTAAGAGTTGCCTGGGATGCTGGTAACGGAGCCGCGGGTGAGGCCATGAAAAAAATTAGCAAGAAATTAAAAACTAAAGATTTCTTACTATTTGATAAAATAGATGGCACCTTTCCAAATCACCATCCAGATCCAACGGTAGAAGAAAATTTAATCGATTTAAGAAATTGTGTTGCCGAAAATAATTGCCATCTTGGCATAGCTTTTGATGGTGATGGTGACAGAATTGGCGTCATTGATGATGAAGGAGAAGTAATCTGGGGCGATCAATTAATGAGTATTTTTGCTAAATCAGTATTAAAAGAGCAACATGGGGCCACAATTATTGCTGATGTTAAGGCAAGTCAATCTTTATTTGACGCTATTGCAGAAAATGGTGGCAAACCATTAATGTGGAAAACTGGTCACTCTTTTATTAAATCTAAAATGAAAGAAATAGGCGCTCCACTAGCTGGCGAAATGAGCGGTCACATCTTTTTTGCTGATAAATATTATGGTTTTGATGACGCTTTATATGCCGCCATCAGATTAATAGATATTTTATTATCAAGTGATAAAAAATTAAGTGACATCAGGAAAGAATTGCCAAAAACATACGCAACTGCAGAAATTAGAATCGAATGCGATGATATTAAAAAATTCTCTATTATTAGCGATATTCAAGCCGAGCTAAGAAAAAATAATCAAGAATTTAATGATATTGACGGCGTCAGACTAAACAATGAAGATGGCTGGTGGCTTTTAAGAGCATCAAACACTCAAGCTGTACTTGTTGCACGCTGCGAAGGCAAATCTTTAGCAAAATTAGAAAAATTAAAAGAAAATCTGGCAAATATACTTAAAAAGAACAATGTTCAACTGCCAGAAATATTAAAAAATAATACTAATTTTAAACAGGTAACAGGATAGTATAAATGAGTTTATCGCCTAAATAAAAGCACTAATAGAAAGTAAAAGCCCCAGAACAAAACTATCCTAAACTAACTCTTAGAAGCACCCCTTAATTCTTCAACCCTTTTACTCATATCTTGTAAAAAGCCATCTAGGCCTTTTTGAGAAATTACTGAATTAAATTCTGATCTTTGGGTCTCAATTAAACTAACCCCTTCGGCAATTATGTCTAAAATAGCAAATTCATCACTATTTTTTCTTTTCTTTAATCTGAATGCTAAATTAATATCTGGATTATCTTTAGTAATTAAAGAGCATTTGACCATAAAATACTTACCTTGATTTAAAACCTCTTTTATTTTAAATTTCTCGCCATCATAACCCTTAAAAGATGGTGCGTAAGTATATATTACGAAATCACGATATAATTTTTGAAATTCAGTAAATTGCTCTTTAGTGGCTGAGCGATAATTTCTTGCTAATACAAAGCGTGCAATCCATTTACTATCAACAGCAGAATCAAATAAATCAATTATTTTATTTTTTCGCTCCTGAATTGAGATTTTCTTATTACTGGCTATTTTTATAATATCATTTCCTAAATTATCAATAAATTGCTCCGCTTTGATGTTATCACTAGCTGAACAATTAAAAGAAAGGAAACAAATTATAGTGGTAAATATAGTTATTTTTTTTATCATATTATTATTTATTGTTTATTTTAGCATTTCTATTTTGCATAAAAGCACTCCGCGCAGTAGCGTAAGGATCAAAAGAATTTTCTCTTAAACCAGAGACCATATTCAACAAGCCCTCTCTTTTATCAATCAAAGAAATAACCGTAAGAGCCAAGAACGCATCATCACTAACCAAATTATCACCATTAATAGTAACAGACTCAATAGAAATAACATCAAAAGCAATTCTGGCAGCAAAACCAGTAAAATCACGCAAATTTGAAGGACCTAAGAAAGGTATCACCAAATATGGACCAGGTCCAACACCATAAGAAGCTAAAGTTTGACCAAAATCCTCTTTATTATAGTCAATATCTTTTGCCGAAGCTACGTCAATAAAGCCAAGCAAGCCAATAGTGCTATTAATTAAAAAGGCTGAAAAGCTAGACATTGTATTTTCTGCACTACCCTGTAAAATTGAATTAAATATTGTAAATGGGGACGCTAAATTACTAATAAAATTTCTAATAGATATTCTTGCTTTTTGTGGTATAGATCTTCTGTAGCCACGAGCAATATACTCAAAGAAATAACGATCTGTTACATCATTAAATTTGTATATTTTTCTGTTAACTTTTTCTAAAGGATCATAAATCTCTAAATTTTGACCAACATCAAGGTTAAAATTATTAAAATCAGCAAAATCATCAAAGCTATCACTAGAAAAATCATTATCAATTATATTTTGCTGAGCACAGTAAGAATTGGAAGCATTAAAAAAGCATAGCAAAAGCGCCATTAGAATAACTTTTGACAATTTGGAGGTATATTTTAGCATCATATAATCTTTAAGTCTTATTATTTATTTTATTGTTATTTTTAGTATCCTCTTTAGGGAAAAAATTATCAAATATAATGTCAGATAATGATCTTTTTTCTGTATTTCTATCCTCCTCTTCTAGATCACGATTCCTTTTTGAAATATATTTTTGCGCTCTTAATCTTAGCTCTTCTACTCGATCTTGAGTGTTTTTATCAATTTTATAAAGCTCTTTAATAGCATTTCCTACTGCAGGCTCATCTTCTTCAATAAAATAACAATATATTAACCCAAAATGAGCTTTTTTATCATTGGGCCAAAATTTTCTAACTATTTTAAGTCTAAAAATAGCCTCTGAAATATTGCCCTTCTTGAAATGTCTATTGGCAAGATTATAATTTGATAAATGAAGATCTTTTATTTTTTCCGATACCGCGTCAATCTCAAGAAGAATATTTTTAAAAAAACCAGATGTCGAATCTGTAAATTTTGATAATTTTGAATTTTTTATGTCTTCTTTTTTACCTCCCGTGACAAGATTTTTTAGATATTTAAACATTTATTTATAATTTAGATATTTTAACATAAGCAACATTCCAGCTAGCTTTAATTTTACCATTAGAATTAAAATTTTTCAAATAAAATTGATTTAAATTTTCAAAATCAGATTTTTTAATAATTTTTATAGAATTTCTATTAGAATATGAAGCTCCAATATTTTTAATTGACTTTATTAATTGAAATATATCCTTGTGATATAGCTTAACTTCATCTAGTTCAATTATATTATAAGAATTAAAATTACTATTTTCCAGTAATTTCTCTAAATTTTTTAATTTTATAAAATTATTAATTGCTAAATTAACATTCAAAGACTTACACGACTTAGTAAGCTCCCTCAAAGTTCCATCTGTTAATATAGAAAATATAAAGGAGGATTTTGGCTTTAACACATGAAAAACATTATTTAATGCAATACCAAGATTATTAATCCACTGCAAAGACATTGAAGATAAAGCTAGATCAAAAATATCGGGCTTAATAGGTAAACTTTCTATATCAGCATTAATAGATAGCAACTTCTTCTTTTTAGAGTTGGAAAAAAGTAACGATTTTAACGCAAAATCAAGCTCAAAAATATTTTTATTAATAATTTTATTGGCAGAAATTTCTTTGGAAACAAATCCACTACCACTACCCAGATCAATTATATTTTTTGCAACCCCTACCTCTTCAATCGCTAGTCCGATTAACTTCTTTGCGACAATATTTTGCAAAATAGCATTCTTGTCGTATTTTTGAGCATGATTATTAAAATTTGACTTTATTTTTTCTTTATTAAAGAACATTATACGAAAAACTCCATAATCTATTTAGAAACTTCTTTTTCAATCAAAGAAACTATATGATCAACCAATTTATCAGATGTAACTTTATGATTTGGCTTGCCATTTAAATAGACATTATGTCTTTGATTATTACCACCAGTAATGCCAATTGTCGTATGGGCAGCCTCACCCAGCCCATTTACAACGCAACCCAATATTGAAATATCTAAAGATTCCTTAATATGAGATACTCTTTTTTCTACCTGCTCAACTGTTTTAATTACATCAAAAGCCTGTCTAGCACAAGAAGGACAAGATATAATATTCACACCCCTACTCCTTAATCCTAAGGATTTTAAAATATTATAAGCAACCTTGATCTCCTCTTTGGGGTCGGCAGATAAAGAAACCCTCATAGTATCACCAATGCCATCAAATAACAATATTCCAAGACCAATTGAGGATTTAATAGTTCCTGGCATTAACGCTCCAGACTCAGTAATTCCAATATGAAAAGGGTAGTCACATATTTTTGCTAAAGACCTATATCCAGCAATTGCAAGTAAAGCATCAGAAGCTTTAACACTAATTTTAATATCAAAAAAATCATTATCTTCAAGTATTTTGATGTGATTTAAAGCTGACTCAACCAAAGCTTCTGGAGTTGGAGTTTTATATTTATCAAGTACAGATTGCTCTAAAGATCCAGCATTAACACCAATTCTAATTGAGCAGCCGTAATCTTTTGCAGCTTTTACAACTTCTGATACCTTATGATTATTACCAATATTTCCAGGATTTATTCTTAAACATTTTGCACCTGCCTTTGCAGCTTCTATTGCTCTTTTATAATGAAAGTGAATATCGGCAATAATAGGCACATCACAATTTGGAATAATTTTTTTTAAAGCCTCACTGGAATCGGCATCTGGAACTGAAATTCGCATTAAATCAGCACCAAGCTCGGCACATTCATTAACTTGACGAATTGTAGACTGAACATCGGTAGTTAAACTATTGGTCATTGATTGAACTGATATTTTTTCACCACCGCCAACACCAACATTACCAACAAAAATCTTTTTTGATTTGCGCCTATCTATCTTGCGATAAGGTCTAACATCTTCTATACTCATAATTTAATATTTTCTAATTTTGTTAAGAAGTTAATAATATTTTCTTTATTTTTTTGCAGAATATCAAGCAATTCCTTGCTGTCTAAAAAATATTTTAAATAAAATAAAATAATAGTAAAGTCTTTAAATCCAGAGCCACAATAGTCGGCGATATATTTTAAGTCATCAATCAGAATTAAAGAGCTAGCTATTAATATGCTACAAATGATTAATAATTCATCGTCTTTTTTATAATTATAATTTGTTATATTGTCAAAATTGCCTTTATCAGTAATTTGTATGGAATTTTCTAATAAATTTAATATTTCAGAGTAGTTATTGTGAATAAAATAATCTTTAAATAAAAATAAATTTTGTCTATATTCCTTTAAATACTTATTAATAAAAGATTTATTGAAATTAAAAATATCACTCCATATTAAAACATTAGAATTTTGTAATCTGCTATGTTTTTGTAATAATACATTATCAGAATTATAATTAATATTAGTGCTTTTTAAATAGAAAGATATTAATTGTGGCAAATGAGATGTTAATGCAAAAATATCATCATGATCAGAGTCATTCATAATTTCAACTTTAGAGCCAATATTTTTCCAAAAATCAATAATTTTATCATTATTTTTAGTAATAATTACTTTTTTTTCTAAAAATAAACCAGAAATAGAATTTTGTACACTTGATTTCTCAAGACCGGCTATTGGGTGACAAGGTATAAAATTATTTCTAATTTTTGCATTATATTTTTTTAAAAGATTATTTTTAACAAAAGATTTGACTGACCCAACATCAATAATTAAAGGATTACCATCAATCAAATTACTTATTTTATCTAAAATATAGCCATAGGAAGATAATGGTGCCGCGATAATAACTAAATCATTTTCTGTTATTTTGTCATTAAAATCATAATAACTGTCAATTATATGGCTATCTATAGCATATTTAATATTAGATTGACTTATGTCGTAAGCCAAAATATTATTTGTAATTTTATTTTTTTTAATATCTTTAGCAATAGATCCGCCAATTAAGCCAAGACCAAAGATGATTATTTTATTAAACATAAAATTTTAATTTTAACATTTGTAAGAAATTAAGAGAATTTTAATAATATTTTTTAATTTATTAATTAAAATACTACTTGTAATTTTTAAATTAAATAAATATAATTAACAGAAATTATTAAAATTTGCATCTTACAAATGAAAAAAATTCTTATCATTACATTAATTTTATTAATAAATTCATGTTCATCAGCAAAAATTGTTGACATAAAAAGCCCTTGCGTTTCAAATGATGAAGGTCCATGCGGCCCTAAAAAATCAATTAATAATTGGTGGCTTAAATCCACCACTCAATCCTAATTTATAAATAAATATGTCTTTTGTAGAAAAATATGGTAAAAAAGCAGCAACAAACAGAACTGCAGACGTCTTACAGAAAAAACAATCTCAAGCGCCCATTGCAAAAAAAACTGAAAATAAAATAGATAGCAAAAAATCATCAAAAGCTGACCTAGTCTATCTTGTAAAAGGAATTGATGACAATAGAAATGCATGGTACTATGTTTTAGTTGAAAGATTGAAAGTTTCTTTATTTTTAAAAGCTTTGAATGACGACATAATTCACTTAGAAAATTATGGTAAAATTCTATATTCCGCATACGGAGAACATCCACCAGAAGACATAACTGACAAACTTAAAGATGAATATGGCATAGACGGTTAATTTCAACATTATAAAATATGCCAAAAGTCAATATTATTAAAAAAATATTTAAAATTATTGTGAAACACCCCATAAAAACAATATCCATTGTTGCTATAGCAAGCATTGCAATAAGTCTATATTCAAATATATCATATTCTATAGATAAAAATTCTATAGACAAAAATATTTACCAAATAACAAAATCTAAAAATAATTCTAAAAAATCAAACAAGGACTTAACTGAAATAAGTGATAGTGAAAAATTCATTCAAACTATAATCAAAAAAGTTCAAGAAAGTTATGTTGATGAAAAGACTGAAGAAGATCTTGCTAAGGCAGCAGCTAACGGCATATTAACATCTCTTGACCCCCACTCATCTTATTTATCTCTAGATAGCTTTCAGGAGCTAAAAGTGCAAACCAAAGGCGAGTTTGGTGGCTTGGGTATCGAAGTTACAATGGAAAACGGCTTGATAAAAGTTGTATCACCAATTGATGATACACCTGCGTTCCATGCGGGTGTGAAGGCGGGGGACTACATCACGCATATTGATG
>ERZ807291.9345-NODE-9345-length-10630-cov-7.918865_pt1 | contig 10630 bp, 8 predicted proteins | sample MGYA00521257_ERZ807291 | MGnify/ENA primary metagenome ERZ807291 (study PRJEB31413, sample SAMN03169783) | marine metagenome | biome: Marine; feature: Water; material: Subsurface seawater | place: North Sea | collected 2011-04-28 | depth 1 m m ... | reverse complement strand
TCAAAAACCGTGACGCCAACGCCAAGACGGCAAAAGTTGCAACAAGCAAAACTACGCCAAGCGCGCTTGCCGCGCCCCAATTGAACTGGTCTTCTAAAATAGCGGTAATCTGCATTGACACCATGATCACCTTGCCGCCACCAAGCACCGCCGGCGTCACATAAAAGCCAAGGCAAAGCACAAACACAATGAGCGACCCTGCCACCACACCTGGCAAGGATAGTGGCACGAAAACTTGCCAAAATGTCTGAATTGGCGTTGCCCCCAAATTCGCCGCAGCTTGAAGCGTGTTACGGTCGATACGTTGCATGGCAGCATATAAAGGTAAAACCAAAAATGGCAGCATGATATGAACCATGCCAATCAAAGTGCCATTTAGATTATGTGCAAGCTTGATTGGCGTATCCCATATGCCAAGGTCGATGGCAAAATTATTAATAAGGCCGTTTCGTTGCAGCATAACCAGCCAGGCATAGGTTCGAACCAAAAGCGATGTCCAAAATGGCAACAACACCGTCAGCATAAATAACCCGACATATTTGCGCGGCATCTGCGATAGGAAATAGGCAAGCGGATACCCAATTAAGATACATAAAAACGTGGTCAGAAAACTGACATTGAATGTCGTTCTGAACACGCGCAAATAGGATTTATATTCGATCATTTTCTGATAATTGGCCAAAGAGAATTGACCCGTCTCATCCAGAAAGGACAGCGAAAACAGCCACCCAACCGGAATGATGATTATCAGAGCAACGACAATAATTGCCGGTATCGTCAAGGCCAGCAGCATGGCTGCTTCCTTGCGTTCAGCCGCGCGAAGCTTTTTTGCCCCAAGCGCGCCGCGACTATTGTGATCACCCTTTGCCATTATGCCGCCACCATCATGTCGCCCCATCGGGAATGATGATGATATCCTTTTTATCAATCGACAATGTTATATTTTGCCCCTCAGCAAGCGAGTCAATATCATCACCCGAACGCGTATTCATCCGCGCAATCAGCGTTTCGCCTTCACCGGTTTCCATCATCATCAATGCGGTTTCCCCTTGATAGACAAGCTCGGTGATAATGCCCTTAAAATATAATTTGCTTGATTGTATTTTGGCCCTTGCCGCCACCATCGACAGACGTTCAGGCCGAATGACAAGCGACCATGCTTTGGCCGATTGACCGCTTGGCAGATCGGCGATTCTCACGCCGTCATAAACAAGCCCGCCCTTGGCATCGCGGACAAGCGGAATGAATGAGGATTCGCCAATAAAGCTGGCAACAAAACTATTGGCAGGGCGGTTGTAAATTTCACGCGGCGTGCCGATCTGTTTGACCTCGCCATCATTGATCACGGCAATGCGATCGGACATGGTCAATGCCTCACGCTGATCATGCGTAACATAAACAGTGGTAACCCCTAATTTGCGGTGAAGCTGCTTAAGCTCGATTTGCATTTCTTCACGCAGCTTTTTATCGAGTGCCGATAAGGGCTCATCCATAAGCAATATGGTCGGGCCAAACACAAAGGCACGCGCCAATGCAACACGCTGTCTTTGCCCCCCCGATAGCTGGTCAATGCGGCGGTTGGCAAAATCGGATAATTGCACGGTGTTTAAGGCATCCATCACTTTTTGGTTTTTTTCCTGCTTGGCGATTTTGCGAAGCTTTAACGGAAAAGCCACATTTTCAAAAACCGACATATGTGGGAATAGCGCATAATTTTGAAAGACCATGCCAACCTCACGCTGATGCGGCGGCATCAAGGTCACATCACTATCGCCGAAACATATCTGCCCGGAATCGGGCCGATTAAATCCGGCAATCGCCATCAGCAATGTGGTTTTTCCTGAACCCGACGGCCCCAGCAATGTCAGGAATTCACCTGCCTTCACATCGATGCTTACCGCGTTCAGCGCATAAAAATTGCCGTATGATTTGGTCAATTCAGTGACTGAAATTGACAATGAGGCCGGTCTGTCAGGTACCATTTTGTGACTAACCCTCTTTTGAAATATGTATGAAAGAGACGTAATACGAAGGCCGTTGCCTTCGTATTACCATTTGCTGTCGGATCACCATTTCATGGTGACTCTGGAACGATGCTGGCGTTTACTCGCTCAATAATTCCATATACATCTCGAGTGCCTTTTCACGGTAATTGGCATACCAATCAAGATCGACGGCAAGCATTTTTGACACATTTTTTGGATGTGACGGCAATGCCTCAAGAAGCTCTTTTGAAGCTTTTGTAACCTTATAAGCCTCTTTATTCGTCGGCCCATAAGTAATATGGAATGGCAGATTGGCCTGATATTTCGCCTTTGAGATTTCGCCAAGGAATTTCATCGCCATATCTTTGTTTGGCGCCCCTTTTGGAATGCCAAAACCATCATAGTCACGAAGCGCCTGATTAAAGGTATAGCCAACCTTTGCTCCGTCTTTGCGCGCATTATCAAAGCGACCATTCCAGCCAGTAATCATATCAACTTCTTGATCTTTCATCAGCTGCGCCTGCATCGCGCCCGATTTCCAATAAACGGCGATATGTGGCTTTAGCTCACGAATTTTTGCGATGGCCTTTTCGATACCACCCTTGCTTGCCAGAAATTCATAAACTTTTTCTGGCGGCACACCCATTGCCATGACCGCAGGTTCAAGAACACCATCAACATTATTCAGCCGGATGGCGCGCGTTCCGGGAAATTTTTTCACATCCCAAAAATCAGCCCATGAATTCGGCGCACCAGCCGTTCCCGGCGCGCCATATTTATCAGTGTTCCATGCAAAGACGGTGGCAAACACATCCGAACCAATACAATAATCGGTATAGGTGTTTGGAATGAAATTAGAGACATCAACAACATTGAAATCGATTTTCTCAAGCGCACCTTTTGCTGCAGCGGCAGCGCATCCGCCAGACCCGCTGACGACTAGATCCCAACTCACCGCGCCCGATTCGACCTGCAACATAACCTTCGACATGCTGGCGCCTGACTCGCGGTTAATTTCAATACCTGAATTTTTGGACGCATCTTTGAAAAGCGCTGCATCCTGAGCTTTGCCATAAGACCCACCCCAAGAGACGACAGTCACCGGATCGGCTTGCACGGAACCAACTGCACAAAGCGACAAAAATGCCGCGCCTGCAATGCCGAAAACCGAATGAGCTTTTGCCCGTCGTAATAATGTGAAAACCATGGTTTCCTCCTTTAGATTTTATTGATGCCGAAAGTTTACGCAAACCAACTCAATTTTCTCATAATGCCTATTTTAATCTCACCGATAAACCAATCCCTTCCTTAAAGACTATTTCAGCATTCTATGAGATATGTTCAGCAAACCTTTCAGCTGGTTTATTTGCCGAATTTTTAAAAGCTTGTTTCATTTGCCACTGGTCACACCAGCGATACCAACTCACCACTGCAGGCAAGAACCAAGGCTTGCCCGTATAGAGTGGCCTTGTTGGAAAGGGAATATTGTCAAAGGCTGTTTTGCCTTCGGGTAGCGCCAGCGTTTGCTGGCCAAGACGCATCCCAAGGTAACTCGCCATGCCAACCCCAGATCCGCAATATCCCATGGCGAAGTGCACGCCCTCATTTACCCCTATATGCATTAACTCATCAAAGCTATAGGCCACTGTTCCGCACCATGAATGCGACAGGCCATAAGCCTGCAATTCAGGGAAAATCCGGCACATATCCTGTTTCAGTTTCGGCCCGCTGATTGCCGGATTGGTCTCATTTGCCGATACACGCCCACCAAACAAGATACGGCTGCGATCCGGGGATGGCCGGAAATAATAGACAATTTTACAACTATCACTGATCGATCTATTTGTCGGAAACAGCCGATCCATAACCGGTTTTGGCAAAGGGTCGGTGGCGATGATATAGCTGCCAATCGGAATAACACGGCGGCGCACCCATGGCACCAAATCTCCACTATAGCCATTGGTGGCAATCACCACCTTTCCGGCTTTTATGTGACCCTTTGGCGTGGTGACAATGAATCCCGTTCCTGATCTGACGATGCTCATTGCCGGACAATGGCCCGTTACCCGCACACCAGCAGTCAACGCTGTTTGCAAAATACCGGCGTAATATTTTGCCGGATGAAGCGAGGCATGGCGTGAAAAAACAACGCCGCCAAAATACATGTCGGAACCAAGCTCTTTATGCTGGTCTTGACGCTGAATAACGGTTGTTGGCACATTTTCCTCATCGCCAAGCCGTGCCGCCTCGCGCACCAAGGCCGCAAAATGTTGCGGTGTATGCGCGGCGTGAAACCGGCCATTACGCCTGAAATCACAATCAATGCCATTGTCAGTGATAAAGCTTTCGATCCATTCAAGCGATGCCGTGCCTTCGGCGCGAATGGCCCGGGCGCGATCGGCGCCAAACCGTTTGGTAAGTTCAGCAAGTGATGGTTTTACACTGCTGCTAATTTGCCCACCATTGCGTGTACTGCATCCCCAACCGGGCGTCTGTGCCTCAAGAACTTGCGTTACTTTGCCAGCTCTGGCGGTGATGATAGCGGCATGCATGCCGGTATAGCCCGATCCAATGATAACAACATCTGCCGCGGGCAAAATATCATGGTCAGTTGCTGGCAAAGGCGCCATGCCATCAGCCCAATAGGCGCCATGATCAGCAATCGCCTTACACGTCTTTGGTGCGGCATCAACATCCATTCACTTGACCTCGTCAAAACCAAACCGCATCGGTTAGTTTGAAATTCTGTGACCGTGAAATTAACTATCTTGACTCAAAGCTAAAAAACAAATGAAATAAAAACAACATAATTTGTGTTATATATTTATTCGATTCTCTTATAGTGAAATAATGCTTTTGCATGGGGACAAAGCGGTTATGCAGGTCAAGCAGCGTCACCTTGAGGTGTTTGAAGCCATTATGGCAGCTGGATCAATTTCCCGTGCCGCAACGCAACTCAACATCAGTCAGCCCGCCGTTAGCATTGCACTTGCCAATCTTGAAGATTTATGTGGCTTTAAACTTTTCAAACGTGACCGCGGGTTTTTTGCGCCAACGCGCGAAGCCTTGCTTTTGCAAGATGATATGACGCAAGGGCTTTTGGCGTTAACGCGTGTATCGCAGCGCGTTTCTGAAATTCACGCCGGATCAACCGGCAGTATCCGCATTGCCACAAACGGCGCCATGGCGGTACATTTTCTGCCGCCGCTGATTGCCGCCTATCACCGTGACCATAGTGATGTCAGCATCGATATTATGGTTCGCAGTTCACGCCAAGTTGCCGATTGGGTAAGTCACCGCCAGATTGATATTGGCTTGATTGATACACCTGTTCCCGTTGCCGGATTACATGCCGAATTATTCAATCTGGAATGTGTTTGTGTGATGCATCAAGATGATCCGCTTGCTGCAAAACAGGTGATCACACCAGCAGACTTAGCTGGCCGGTCGGTTGTTGCCATCACTGGCCAACATATGGTTGACCGTCAATTAGATACGCTATTGGCCGAATCGAATGTAACCGTCGAACGGCATTTATCGAGCTATTTTTTTGCAATTGCCCGTAACATCATTGCAGCCGGAACAGCACTGGCGATTATCGATCCAACCAATGGTATGGCAAATGTAACTGACGGTGTGATCTGGCGCCGGTTTCAACCATGCATCACGCATGAACTGGCCATTATCACCCCTGCTGGCCAGCCGCTTGGCCACACGGCAGCTGATCTTTATCAACGCATCGCCACATCTTTGCAAAAACTGGCTGTCTAATTTGAAAGGATATCTTGCGATGACGCGCGCAATCAAAATGCTACTCACCTCAATGGCCAGTGAATGCCGCAAGTCGGATCTGACGATCTGTCAGACTCTATCAAACGCATTTGATGCCTTTGCGGCAACGCGCATTGAGCTTTTGCCTCTATCGCCAAAAGCTGTCCAAAATAGCAAAAATATCATGGCGCGCGCATGCCCCGAAACCGCATCAGATCACATCACAATCATCCGGCAATGCGCGGCAAATCTGGGCTGGCGAAAGCCCGGTTTCGGGCTTGTTCCAGATGCTGTTGTCGCCCATATGGACGTTTGTGAAATCATCGGCCCTTCGGGTCAAATCAAGGATGAATCAATCCGTGCTGGATTGCTATTTCAAGATGCCAATGTCCTTTACCCGCGCCATAGCCATGCTGCCGAAGAAATTTATTTTCCCCTATCCGGTCAGGCCGCATGGCAAAGAGATGATGATGACTGGCGGCTTCATGCGCCGGGAGACGTGATTCATCATTTACCATTTCAACCACATGCAATCAAAACCAGGACAATGCCGCTTTTGGCCTTCTGGGGATGGGCTGGCGACATTGGCGCAGACAGCTATCACATCTAGCATCGCTTTTGCAAAAATGCCCAAGCTGGGCGCAACTTTAACCAACATCTAACAAGCAGGTGTGACATGAAACTCAAATCAATTGAAACATTTTGCAATGAATATATTGGTTTTGTTCGCGTGACCGCTGAAGACGGCAGTCACGGTTGGGGACAGGTTGCGACCTATAATAGCGATATTACCTGTCAGGTCCTGCATCGGCAGGTCGCGCCTTGGACATTTGGCAAAGACACAACTGATCTTGATGATTTGCTGGCATTCATCTATGAGCGCGAACATAAATTTCCCGGATCATATCTTCGCCGTGCCATGGCTGGATTGGATACCGCAATCTGGGATTTGCGCGGCAAGATTGCTGGCAAACCAGTTGCCGCTTTATTGGGTGGATCGGCTGGCAGTATTCGGGCCTATGCAAGCTCGATGAGGCGCGACATCACGCCTTTGGCCGAAGCCGAACGGTTGAAGGCGTTACGCGATGAATATGGCTTTGACGCATTTAAGGTGCGGGCAGGTGCCGAAGTTGGCCGCAATCAGGATGAATGGCCCGGTCGCACCGAAGACATCATTCCCACCATGCGGCGCGCATTGGGCGATAATATTGACCTGCTGATTGATGCCAATAGCTGCTATACGCCGCAACGCGCCATCGAAATAGGCCATATGCTTGAAGATCATGGCTATTGCCATTTTGAAGAACCATGCCCCTATTGGGAATTGGATCAGACGAAACAGGTCACCGATGCCTTGACGATCAATGTCACTGGCGGCGAACAGGATTGCGAATTACCCGTCTGGCAAAATATGATTGATCGGCGGGTCGTTAACATTGTGCAACCCGATATTCTGTATCTTGGTGGCATCTGCCGAACCTTGCGCGTTTGCCAGATGGCGGCAGCGGCCAACCTGCCTGTAACGCCGCATTGCGCCAATCTATCGCTGGTCACGCTGTTCACAATGCATCTGTTGCGCGCCATTCCAAATGCTGGCGATTATCTGGAATTTGCCATCGAAGGGGCCGACTATTACCCTTGGCAGGAGGGGATTTTTGTCAAGTCACCCTATAATATCGATAACGGACATATTGCGGTAACCGACGATCCGGGCTGGGGCGTTGAGATCAGCCCCGAATGGCTGGCGCAAAGCCGCTATCAAGTGAGTGAGGTTTGAAGAAACGGGCTTTGAATTCAAGGAGGGTCTGATGACGACAATGCTGCAATGGGATGATCTTATCTCAAAGGTGGAACAAGGGCAGATTGATACGGTGCTTGCCTGTCTTGTAGATATGCAAGGCCGATTGATGGGCAAACGATTTCATGCACGTCACTTTATTGAACAAGCTTGGCAAGAAACCCATTGTTGCAACTATCTTCTGGCAACTGATCTGGAAATGGCAACACCCGATGGCTATGAATCAACCTCTTGGGAGGCAGGCTATGGCGATTATGTGATGAAGCCGATCCTTGCGACCATGCGCCCGATGCCATGGCTTGACCGAACCGTGATGGTGCTTTGCGATGTTCTAGATCATCATGGCCATGGCCCCATTGCCCATTCGCCGCGCGCTGTTCTTCAGCGGCAATTAAACCGGCTTGGTGACATGGGCTTTGACGCGATGATGGCAACCGAACTGGAATTTTTTCTGTTTGCCAAAAGCCATGAAGACATTCGCAAAGACGGCTTTCGCAATCTTGAACCGATTTCCGGCTATAATGAGGATTATCACATTCTTCAAACCAGCCGCGAAGAGGTGATTTTGCAGCCAATTCGCAATCATCTTTATGACGCTGGAATCCCGATTGAAAATTCAAAGGGCGAAGCCGAAGCCGGACAAGAAGAAATCAATATCAAATATGCTCCAGCGATGCTGACAGCCGACCATCACACGATTGCCAAACATGCGATCAAAGAGATTGCATGGCAAAAAAATCATGCTGCCAGTTTTCTGGCAAAATGGGATCATAAGCGCGTTGGCTCATCCAGCCATATCCATCAATCACTATGGAAGAATGGAAAAAATGCCTTTTATGACGCCGACGATGAATTAGGCATGTCGGCAATGATGAAACATTATCTTGCAGGCTTGTTGAAATATGCGCCTGATTGCATCTATTTTCTGGCGCCCTATATCAACAGCTATAAACGTTTTATGAAAGGCAGCTTTGCGCCAACGCGATGCATCTGGTCGGTTGATAACCGCACAGCCGGATTTCGGATCTGTGGCGATCGGACCCAAGCTGTTCGCATTGAATGCCGCATTGGCGGGTCTGATCTAAACCCCTATCTGGCACTTGCCGCACAAATTGCGGCTGGCATCGCCGGCATCGAAGAAGGGTTGGAACTTCGCCCACCGACAAAGGGTAATGTCTATAAAGGCAAAAGCCAATCCATTCCCACCAGTTTACGCGACGCCAGAACAAGGCTGACAGGATCAAATATGCTGCGGGCGGCGATGGGCGACAGCGTTGTCAATCACTATGCCCGCTGCGCCGAATGGGAAATTGAGGCATTTGACCAGATTGTCACTGATTGGGAAATTGCCCGCGGATTTGAACAAGCATAACCTTGCGACCAAAATCATCCTCGATAAAAAGGGATACAGCATGACGCAAATTGCCAACTGGTCTTATCCGACCATGATCCGGTTTGGCGCCGGACGCATCAAAGAACTTGCCGATGCCTGTATTGAGGCGGGCATTCAAAACCCATTGCTTGTCACTGATCGGGGGCTTGCCGATCTTAAAATCACCCGCCGCGCGCTAGATATTCTTGATGAAGCCGGTCTTGGCAGAGCCATGTTCAGTGATGTTGATCCAAACCCAAATGAGATTAATTTGGCCGCCGGAATCAAAGCCTTCAAAGATGGTCACTATGACGGGGTGATTGCTTTTGGTGGCGGATCAGGTCTGGATTTGGGAAAGATGATCGCTTTCATGGCAGGTCAAACACGGCCAGTTTGGGATTTTGAAGATATTGGCGATTGGTGGATGCGCGCCGATGCCAGCGCGATCAAGCCCATTATCGCCGTGCCAACCACCGCTGGCACCGGTTCGGAAGTGGGACGTGCCAGCGTCATCACCAATTCGGCAACAAAGGTGAAAAAAATTATCTTTCACCCCAAGATTTTACCAATGGTGGTAATTGCCGACCCTGAATTGACCGTCACCATGCCCAACGTCATCACAGCGGGAACTGGACTTGATGCTTTTGCGCATTGCGTCGAAGCCTTTTCGAGCCCGCATTATCACCCCATGTCGCATGGCATCGCGCTTCACGGCATGAAGCTTGTGATTGATCATTTACCGCGTGCTTATGCGGATGGATCTGATCTTGACGCAAGGGCGCAGATGATGAGCGCGGCGATGATGGGGGCCACGGGGTTTCAAAAAGGGCTTGGTGCCATTCATGCAATGAGCCATCCAATCGGCGCAATCTTTCACACGCATCACGGCACCACCAATGCTGTTTGCATGCCCGCTGTATTGACGCTTAACGCACCCGCAATCAGAGACAGGTTTGATGAAGCGTCACCCTATCTTGGCATTGCTGGCGGCTTTGACGGATTTTGCGCCTTTGTCCAGCGTTTCAATGATCAATTTTCGATCCCGCGCAATCTAGCCGATCTTGGCGTTGATGCATCACAGATCGATAATTTAATCACCATGGCGTTGGATGACCCATCTTGCGGCGGCAATCCGGTGCCATTAAACCGGCAGAATCTACAATGGCTTTTTGAAACGGCTTTTGATCAGTGACCATTCAGCCCGGACATCGCCCTAATTATAGATTTCGCTTGAATATTTGGTTGCCAGAAATGCGTCAAGACCTTCAATACCGCCTTCATAGCCATAGCCACTAAATTTCAATCCGCCAAAGGGCGTTTCAACCGAATGAACATGAAGCGAATTGACCGCCAGCATACCGGTTTCAATTTCCGATTTTAAAATTCGTACCGTCTTTGGGCTGTTGGTAAAGGCATAGGCAGCAAGGCCGAATGGCAGGCTGTTGGCACGCTCAATCACCTCATCAAGACTATGGAAACTTGTCGTTGGCGCGATCGGGCCAAAAGGCTCTTCGGTCATGATGCGCGCGGTTTCAGGAACATTGCCAAGAAGCGTTGGCTGATAGAATGACCCCGGGCTTTGCATGCGGCCGCCGCCAACCAATAGCTCGGCACCTTTTGACACGGCGTCGGCAACAAACCCGTCCATGATGTCGATCCGGCGTTCGGCAACAAGCGGGCCCATACTGACACCAGCATCAAGCC
>ERZ807291.9342-NODE-9342-length-10632-cov-12.146355_pt1 | contig 10632 bp, 8 predicted proteins | sample MGYA00521257_ERZ807291 | MGnify/ENA primary metagenome ERZ807291 (study PRJEB31413, sample SAMN03169783) | marine metagenome | biome: Marine; feature: Water; material: Subsurface seawater | place: North Sea | collected 2011-04-28 | depth 1 m m ... | reverse complement strand
TATCTGATTTCTCACACCCCAAAGTATAGGACATAAATCCTCCATTTGACATACCTGCAACAAAAACATTGTCTTTACTAGTTTTAAATTGTTGTTGAATCGTGGATACTAAATTGGATAAAAACTCGATATCATTTACATCACTCATTTGTAAATTTGCGTTCCAATGTGTTTGACCAGTTAACGGAGTTATTGAACCCAGAGGATAACATACCATAAATCCATTTTGATCTGCAATAGTATTCATTTTTGAATAAGTCAGAATATTATTATTATTACTAGTATAACCATGAAGAATCATAACAAGTGGAGCATTTTCAGAAAAATTTTTTGGTTTATATAAAATATATTTTCGATTTAATCCTCCATGATTTGTAGTAAATTCTTTTTGAGTCCAAGATGTATCATTGATTATAACGTCTACGTCATCTTCTTGATTACTACAAGAAAAAAATAATAATATAAAGAAAGTTATAAATATATTTTTCAATTCAATTGATTTTCGTGACTCCAGGCTTTGGAATTAAATATCTTCCTTTTTCGTTGGGTAAAGTTGGTGGATTAGAACTCCAACTTAAATCACTTGGAACTAAAACATGTTTAGAGTTTAGAGCCTGTTCCCATGTAATCTCTTTTCCAGTATAGGTAGCCATTCTTCCCATGATAGCTGTTAAAGTTGATTTAGCTCCATACTCTGCATCATTAATTACGCCTCCATTTCTAATTGATGCAAATAATTTATCGTGTTCGATTTGATATGGACTTTTATCGTTGGAAGGATCATGCTTGAATATATCATTAGCATTATGATCAATGATTTTACAATAATCACCTGAGGTGACTACATTAGCTTTAGTGCCTTGAAATGCCTCACTAACATTATATTTTGTTCCAGGTTGATGTCTACACTGACTTGAAACAACTGCACCACCTGGATATTTGAATTCTACAAAATGATGATCAAAAATTTCACCATGATCTATACCGTTTCTAACTTCTCTTCCACCCATACCAGAAGCTGATTTTGGATACTCACCAATAAACCAGTTGGCTACATCAATATTGTGAATATGCTGTTCTAAAATATGGTCTCCACAAAGCCAATTAAAATAATACCAGTTTCGCATTTGATATTCCATTTCAGTCTGCCCAGGCAATCTTTTATTTACCCAAACACCTGCACTATTCCAATAAACTTGACCTGAAACTATTTTACCTACTACATTGTTATTAATTTGACCTAGTGTATTATTATAACTGTTTTGATATCTTCTTTGCAAACCAACAACAACATTTAGATTTTTTTTCATTGCTAATTTTGCTGATTTTAAAACTTCTCTAACTCCTATCGCATCTGTTGCAACAGGTTTTTCCATAAATACATGCTTGTCATTTTCTATTGCATATTTGAAATGCAATGGTCTAAATCCAGGGGGAGTTGTAAGGATAACTACGTCAGCTTTATCAATCGCGTTTTGATATGAATTAAAGCCAACGAATCTGTTTTTTTCTTTAACATTTATAATTCTTTCCCCATCTAGTTCCTCAGAAATTGCTTTTAGACTAGATTCTAATCGATCTTTAAAAGCATCTGCAACAGCTATTAGCTCTGTATCTTTATCGGCTCTTAAGGCTTGGACAGCTGCTCCAGTTCCTCTTCCACCACAACCTATTAAAGCTATTTTAAGTTTTTTGTTTCCCGAACTATTAGCCATAGCCTCAAGAGAAAAAGATGGAGCCAATAAAACACCTCCAGTTAAAGCTGTTGATTTTACAAATGACCTTCTCGAAAATTGTTTTTTATTCATTTTAATTATTTAAAATTATCTACTTGCTTGTAAGAATTAATAAGCTTGGCTTCACCATCAATTCCTTCCATAGAATTCCCATGTTCCATGCCTAATATACCATTATATCCTCTTTCATAAATATATTTAAAAATATTTTTATAATTAATTTCTCCTGTTGTTGGCTCATTTCTTCCTGGATTATCTCCTATTTGAAAATATGCAATTTCATCCCATGTAGCTTCAATATTAGGAATTAAATTTCCCTCCTGAATTTGTTGATGATATATATCAAAAAGAATTTTGCAAGAAGGAGAGTTAACTGACTTGCAAATCTGAAAAGCTTGTGGACTTTCAGTTAAGAATAGTCCAGGATGATCTCTAAAATTTAAAGGTTCTAATACCATAGTTAAATTATGGCTCTCTAAAATTCCACAAGCTTGCTTTAATGTTTCTATAACATTTTTTGTTTGAAAATTTATATCAAGTTTTAAATCTAAATGACCAGGAACTACTGTCATCCATTTTGCATTTACTCTTTTCGCAACGATTACAGACTCTTTGATGTCATTCAGAAATTCTTTTCTTTTATTAATATCTCCACTTGCAAGGTTAGGTTTATTCCAATGAATTTTATGCGCAACAAAAACACCCATTTGCATATCATTATTAATTAAAAAGTTTCCTATTTTTTCTTGAGTTTTTGTATCTCTATTTTTCATCCCGTTATCTTCGAAAGCGCTGAAACCTTGATCAGACATAAATTTTAACTGATCAATAATTCCATTACCAGAATGACTTTTAAACATTCCAAAATGAGGTGCATATTTCAAATTAAAAGCATGCTTTTCAATATTATTACTTTTTGAGGCAAAAGAATTTAATGACAAAAAACTTGCACTTGCAACAGTAGAGTTTTTTATAAAATTTCGTCTTTTCATATTTTAATAATTAATTGTTCCAATATTCATTTTGTTCATCTGCTGTTGGTGTAATAAATGGTCTAACTACTCTAAACCCTACAAATTGAGCGTCAGTATGCCACCATTTACTTCTTGGTATTTGAGGATCTTGCTTTTTCCATTGCTTAGAAGATGCTTGTCTTGATGCACTTCTTAATCTATAGCTTGAACTTTTCCAAGAACCTCCTCTAACTACTCTTGGGTATAATTTTTCAGGTTTATTGTAAGGATTATCATCTATTTCATTTTTTGAATGACTATAAAAAGAGGCGTCATAAGCATCCAAAGTCCATTCCGAAACATTTCCGTGCATATCATATAATCCCCATTTATTTGGAAGTTTCTGTCCAACTTTTTGATATTTATTCTCACTATTATTTTTATACCAGCCGTATTTATCTAGATCGTTAGAATCATTACCGAAATAGTAGGGTGATTCAGATTCAGCTCTACAAGCATACTCCCACTCAGCTTCTGTTGGCAATCGATAAAAGTTTCCAGTCATAGCTGATAACCATTGGCAAAATTTTTTAGCAGCCAATTGAGTCATGGATATTGCTGGGTAACCATCAGTACCCATTCCGAAACTCATTTCTACATAAGGCGTAGTTGCGCCAGAAACTCCATCAACATCAATGACAACTTCGCTATTTTCAGAAAAGGGTTGTTGTAAGTTATCTAGTTCTCTAGACATAAACAAAGTATATAAATTCCAGGTTGTTTCATACTTTGCCATCCAAAAAGAATCAATTTTTACTTTACGAACAGGACCTTCATCTGCTAGTCTATTTTTTTCATAAAGTGAACTTCCCATTAAAAATTCGCCGCCATTTATTGGGACCATTTCAAGGTTGTAGTTTTTGTTTAAAATCAATTGATTGTAGTCAGCAAAATCATTTTGAGAATAAGAAAATCCAAATGAAAAAAGTACCAATAAGAAAGTTTTTTTCATATTAGTAAATTACTAAAAATCACCCTTCTTTACAATTGTCAAATTAAAATTCTCTGTATGGTGAATCTAAAAATTGGTTTGCTTCTTCTTCTTTAAATTTTGCTAATTTGTTATCCCAATTAAGAGTTTTTCCAGGGAACCTTCCAGCAATAACGCCCAAAAGAATAGTTTCTGTTAATCTTGCAGAATATGAAAATGGAGCTGTACAAGTATCTTTTCCTAAACATGCGTCTACAAATTGATGGTAATGTAAATAGGATTCTCCACCATAATCCCTGACTGGTTGATCTGTGATTTGACCAGAGTTTTCAAACTCTGATAAATCTAAATCTACATATTTTCCATCAACAATATGTTTAGGAAGTTCCATAAAGTGTGGCAATAGAAGCCTTCCTTTTTCTCCAATAAACATAGCACCCTGCAAAGGAAGCTTATCTTTATTAGGTAGTTTTAAATCTCTGTGATTTTTAGGAGCACCTGAACCGTCCTGCCAAATCCACTCTAATTTTTCTGTAGTATATTTTGTGCCTGGAAATTCATAAGTAACAATATTCTTTTCAGGAAAACCAAACGAGTTTGGTTTTCTGCAATTATTTTTAATGGTTAAAGGAACATCCAGTTCAAGAGCATTGTAGGGCGTGTCAAATATATGAACACCCATATCTCCAAGTGTTCCGCAACCATAATCCACAATTTTTCTCCAATTTCCAGGATGATATATTTTGTCTTTATATGGTCTTTCTGGAGCAGTTCCAAGCCATAAATTCCAATCTAAATTAGCAGGAATGTTATCTTCCCCTAAAGGCTTATCACCATCGTATCCCCAGTTTTTCGGGGACCAGGCTCTAACTCTACTAACTTTACCAATGATTCCAGATTGAATAAGTATTGTTGCTAACTTATAATCATAAAAAGAATGTACTTGAATTCCCATTTGTGTAATCAGGTTTTTTTCTTTAGCTAGTTTTTGCATTGCTCTAGCTTCACTAACATGATGAGTTAAAGGTTTCTGGCAGTAAACAGATTTGTTTAATTCCATTGCCATAATTGAGGCAGGGGCATGTGTATGATCAGGTGTAGAAACTACAACGGCATCAATAGAGTCAGCTAATTCCTCAAACATAATTCTGTAATCTTTGTAAACTTTAGCATTTGGATGTAGTTTACTTGCCTTAGAAAGAGCTTTTGAATCAACATCACAAAGTGCAGTTACATCAACTGATTTATGAGAAGCAATATCATTTAAATCAGCGGCTCCCATTCCTCCAACTCCGATATGTGCTGTTCTTAGTCTTTTATTTTTGGGCAAAGCCCAAATTGATGAGGGCAATACACTTAACGAAGCTAATGCAGCTGATGATTTAATAAAATTTCTTCTTTGATTTTTCATAATGTTTAATCTTATTTAAATTTAATTAAAAAAAAAATTAATTTCTTTAAAAAAAGATCAATACACAAAACTCAACTATTAATAACTATAAAACTAATATTAGTCTGTTGAAACTTGTTTTGAAACAATTTTACTATTAAATTTAAAAGAAATGGTAATCTTATGAGTAGTAATGATAATTCAAGAAGGAAGTTTTTAAAAAAATCTGTTATAATTCCACCACTTTTTATAGTTCCTAGACATGTTCTGGGAGGTAAAGGATTTACTGCCCCTAGTGATAAACTTAATATTGCCGGAATAGGAGTTAGAAGATGGGGTATGGGATCTAATAATTTACATCAATGCAGAAACGAGAATATAGTGGCGCTTTGTGATGTTGATTTTAAAGAAGCGAAACCCACCTTTGATAAATATCCAAAAGCTAAAGTTTACAAAGATTACAGAATTATGTTAGACAATCAGAAAGATATTGATGCTGTAATTGTTGCAACACCCGATCACAATCACGCTGTAATTACAATGAAAGCTATAAAAATGGGTAAACATGTTTACTGCCAGAAACCTTTAACTCATACGGTTTATGAAGCTCGTGAAATAACAAAAGCTGCAAAAAAATATAACGTTCAAACTCAGATGGGAAATCAAGGTAGGTCCTCAGATGAGATTAGAAAACTCAAAGAATGGATAGATGATGATGCGATAGGACCAGTAAGGGAATTATTAGCTTGGACAGACAGACCTATTGGGGGAAATGCATGGGATACTTTTGCGGTGAAGGCAAAATCTAAAGAAAAACCTCCTATCCCTGAAGGTTTAGATTGGGATTTATGGTTAGGACCTGCTCAATATCGAGATTATCATCCCGATTACCACCCATTATCATGGAGGGCATGGATTGATTTTGGAACTGGTTCCATGGGTGATATGGGTTGCCATATTTTAGATCCTGCTTTTTACGCTTTAGAATTAGGCGCTCCAAGCGAAATACAAGCTACCTCAACTCATTATATTCCTGAAATCGAATCTCAAACCTATCCATCTGCTTCAATTGTTAGGATGAAATTTCCAAAAAGAGGAAAACATCCTGAGTTAAATTTAACATGGTCTGATGGAAGAATTCAACCTGCAATTCCTGATGAATTTAAGGATGGCGAACAGTTTACTTTAAGTGGGGCATTATTTGTTGGAGACAATGGTAAAATTACTCATGATTCCCATGGTGCCAGTGGAGTAAAAATAATTCCAGAAGAAAAAATGCTAAACTATAGGCAACCTTCGCCTTATATTCCAAGAGTTAACACAACTCATGAGGGGGATTGGATTAGAGCTTGTAAAGATGGAGTTCCCGCAAGTTCATCGTTTGATTATGGAGGTCCTCTTACTGAAATGGCATTACTTGGTATGATTGCTATTCGTTTAAAAAATCAAAAACTAATATGGGATTCCAAAAATTTTAAATTTACAAACAACGAAAAAGCCAACGAGCTTTTACACAAGACCTATAGAAAAGGTTGGAGTTTGTAATTAGACTGTTTTTCAATTTGCATAATATTTGATCTTATAAATAGAAATAGATTTAAATTGTATAGAATTCTACTACCATTTCTTTTAGTCTTAATTGTTTCTTGTTCAAAGGATCCAGCTTTATTTCAAATTAATCTTGAGTCAAACCCAAAAGATGGAGGATCTATAAACTTAAGTTCAGATACTTATTTTGAAGGCGAAACATTAAATATAGAAGCAAATGCTTCAAAAAATTATGTGTTTGACAACTGGTCTGGTGATTTTTATGGCACTGATTCGACGGCTGTAATAAATATTAATTCTGATAAAAATATAGTAGCAAATTTTTCTAAAAAAAGATTTGAAATAAATATTTCAATTGAAGGTAAAGGGTCAGTTTCAAGAAAATTAATTAAAAGTGGAGTAAATAATGATTTTAGTCATGGAAGTATTGTTGAAATATTAGCTTTAGCAGATGATGGATGGACATTTGTTGAATGGAAAGGAGATATTTCAAACAAAACTACAAATCCTCAGCATTTAACAGTAACTCAAACAAAAAACATTACTGCTGTATTTCAAGAAAATATTTCTGGGAAAAATGCCTCTAAATTTTTAGCCCTTGGTGATAGTTACACGATTGGCGCATCTGTTACTGTTAATGAAAGATGGCCTGTTCAATTTTTAAATGAATTAAAATTATATACTAGTGCTATTGATACTTTACAAATTATCGCAACCTCAGGATGGAGAGTTGATCAATTAAAAAACGGAATGAACAATTCTAATCTAGAACCTCCATATGGATTAATTTCTTTATTAATTGGAGTTAATAATCAATTTCAAGGACAAAACGCGAATGGGTTTCGACCTGAATTTATAGAAATATTAGAAAAATCCTTAAAATTGGTTAATAACAGAAAAGAAAGATTTTTTGTTATTTCGATACCTGACTGGGGAGCAAGCCCTTTTGGTTCCGGTTTTGACAGAGCTAAAGTTTCAAAAGAAATTGATGAGTTTAATTCAGTGTTAAAAGAAGAGTCAGAAAAAAGAGGAGTGCGTTATTTTAACATTACAGCTATTTCAAGAAGAGCTTTAACAGATAGATCCCTTATAGCTAGTGATGGATTACATCCCAGCGGGAAAATGTATAAACTATGGGTCGATAAAATGATACCCGAGATTTCAAAAATTAATTTTGACTAACTATAATTTTCTGATTTTTATATTTCTAAACCATATTGGACTGTCATGATCCTGTAGGGCTATATACCCCTTTTTGTATTTACCATAATCAGGAAACTTATCCCACTTTCCTGAGTTTCTTTTTAAAAACCAATCTTCAGAATAAGGAACAAATTCCAACATTAATTCGCCATTTAACCAATGTTCTACTTTATTATCAGTATAAATAATTTTAGATGAATTCCACTCCCCAGCCGGATTTAACTTCTTTTTATTCAAATCTGCTTCATGCATAGCATAATTAGCCCCAGCTTTTTGCCATTCTTCAAGCTTAGCATTGTTCATCTCTTCCCAACCAATGTCATCTATTAGTTGGTATTCAGGAGAAATCGCATAAGGTGCTTCATAACCTTCTTGAACATTATAAAAAATACCGCTATTTCCTCCTTTTGGAAGTTTCCATTCTAAATACAATTCAAAAAATTCAAATTCTTCCTTATAATATATAATATCTCCACCGCCTATCCAATCTTCCTCAAGTTTAAGGTCGGTATTAAATGTTAACTCACCGTCAATAGCAGCCCATTTTTCAGGTATTTCTTTTCCATTATAGGCCCTCCACCCATTAGTAGTTTCACCATCGAACAAATAAATCCATTCTTTATCTGTATTTGAACATGAAACTAAAAGTAAAATGACAATAAAGAGTTTAAATTTTCTCATAATTATATGTTTTTTTGATTTTATTCAAAATCATAATTTCACCTAAGAATTGCCAATCAAAATTAATAGTTTGATTTGCAGGATGGTGGTGATGATCTTGGTCTAAGATATAATCTTCTGATTTATTAATTACTCTAGTTTTAGAATACACCCTTTCAAATTCATTTCTCATTTGTGTAAATTGATTTTCAATACCATCTAAATAACTTAAATCACCGCTTTTATCAACTTTTTCTAATTTCAAAATTAAATTAGCAGAAAATTTTGTGAGTTCATTTACTTGTTGGTATACCTCTAAAGTATATTTATTTTTAGGGTTCTTAGATTGGATTCTAGCAATTATATTTTCAACATCAGAAGAAATTTTTAAAGACTCAATTGCATTATTAATTCTATTACTATTATTTTTTGACCATTCTCCTTTATTATTTAAATCAGGTAAATCGATTATATCAGTATCCAGTGGGTTTTCTTTTTTTGATAATCCTGGTCTCCATCCATCTTTGGAAAGAAACATATTAAGCCACAATGAAACGGGTTTTTCTAAATGATCAATAAATTCAAATTCGTCACTCTTAAATAAATGTCCAAAATTTCTATATCTGTATAATGATTTAAATTGATCAATTGATAAGTTATCCCCAGACCAACTGTATTCTGAAAATCCTGCTATTCCTCTTTTGTATAGTTCAAAGTGAGGAGAATCATCATCCCAAAGTGTTAATAACAATCCATCTAAATTTTTATCTATAGAACTGGTGGCAAATGATTTTATTTGTGGAATATTACTTTGATTTTGAGGCATAAGAGTCCATCTTGTTTGGCCAGCAGTAGCTCCCATAACCTTCAGACCATTTTTAGAATACCAATCCATTGCTTTTAAATTTCCATAAGAATGTGATTTTTGATAATTCCATCTCATGTAGACGGCATTTTTAGGAAATTTTTCTATAAAATTCATAAGATTTATTTCATTTTTTTTCCAAATTTCATCAACTTCTTTTTGGGACATTTTATCATTAAACATAGGATTATATACTCCTGCATGTTTTAAGGGCATGTCATCCCAAAAAATTGGAATTCTGTTATGCTTTTTAGCAAACTCACATACCTTATTTAACCAAACTAGATTTAGTTCTAGTTCAGATTTGCCCTCTCTCTGAACTAGATGAACCTCATCACCTCCAACATGTAAATATTTTCCAAAAGGAGTAGCTTTAATGGCATCTAAATAAAGATCAAATTGTAATTCGTATGTTTTTGGATTTAATGGATTAAAAGCCCAGTCACTTTCAGGTTTATCCCTTAAATGAAAGTTCTTTTTATGTTTTAAGATAAATGAAGCATGACCTAAGCCCTGCACAAGTGGGTTAATACTGATATTTCTAGCATGTGCGTATTCACTTAATTCAATCCACCAGTCAATTGAAAAAGAATCAGATGATCCAACCTCAGGCCTTGTCTCGTATTTTAATTTATCTTCAAACTCAACTATAATACCATTGACTTTTAATTTGGCTAAGTGATCAATTAGATTAAAATAATAAGTTTTCTTTTCAGTATGATGTTTTATATCTATGTGTATTGGTCTAAACTCTAAGGAGGGAAAGTCTTTAATATCAACCATTGGTAATGTGGTTTGATTATTTTTTGAATCCTCAATTATTTGATCAAGAGTGATAAAAGCATAAAACAATCCTGCTGAATCTTTAGCCCTGATAGTTATTTTTTTATTATCAATCTTAAGAGTATATCCTTCTTTTTTTAAATCCATTTGTTCATCAATACCAAAATCAATAATAGATTTGTTTGAATCACTCAATTCAATTTGTTCAATATCCCCGTATCGAATTGGCAATTCATTATTAGAAATTGAATATGCAGTCAAAACATTTTTGGGATTTAAATTTGAAAATTCCTCTAAATTTGATAAGACTTGTACAGAGGGTAATAAATTTAAATTATTATCAACAGGGATAGAATTACATGAAATAATAAATAAAAGTATAAGAAGATATCTCATATAAATAAATTTAACAATTTTAAATCCCTTTTCAAATTAGATTATCAAATTCATTAAAACAAAAAAAGCTTCCCAAAAGGAAAGCTCTTCATCGGTTCTCTACAAAC
>ERZ807291.9331-NODE-9331-length-10644-cov-5.114364_pt1 | contig 10644 bp, 8 predicted proteins | sample MGYA00521257_ERZ807291 | MGnify/ENA primary metagenome ERZ807291 (study PRJEB31413, sample SAMN03169783) | marine metagenome | biome: Marine; feature: Water; material: Subsurface seawater | place: North Sea | collected 2011-04-28 | depth 1 m m ... | reverse complement strand
CCTTACCTTCCAACTGGAGTAACACAAGAACCCTGCCGCCCGTCAAATCTACCAAACCTGTGGACATCAAAACCCACCGATTTCAAATACCCCGAGTTTTTGGAACTTACCTGGAATTCTCAGGTCGAAGTTTCCAGAATCACTCTGAATTTCGATGCCTCTTACGATTTACTTTTTCCCGCCCAACCGAGTTCCGTTGGTTCACCACACATTCCATCTATTGTTAAAGACTATCGGATTTACGGACTCTCTCCCCAAGGAAAGTCCGAGCTACTGCTCGAAGTGACCAACAATTTTCTCCCCTTCAAAGAACACATCTTTGATCCAATTTGTATTACGGGTTTGGAACTTGAGATTCTTTCTACCAACGGGTTGGATAGAGCCCAGATTTATCGACTTTGTGCATTCGAATGAAAACGAAAGCAATTGCCATTACGTAATTCTTCGCGCTTTGATACAAAAAGCATCATTGATTTTGGGAAGAAATCGTTACACATTATAAATTTAAGCCTATGAACGCACTTGCCGTAATTTTTCGTCTCCTTGCAACCCTTTCGCTGGCAGCTCTCGCTGGTGTAATTTGGACAAAGTGGGAGACGCATACCGCACAGTCCCATTCTTTCCTGGACGAAGTTGTTTCCGATGCCTTCAACATACTACAATCTGAAAGAGATTCCCAGTGGAAGGATATCTCCAAAAAGAAAAGTGCCTTTAACGAAGTTTTCGAATCCAACGATCAAGTAGGTCAAAATGATGAAAACCCCCTGGCCGAGGCATTGGATACTTTACGCTCTGCCGAGGACATAATTCTAAGGAATCCAGATTACAGAGATAGTTTGGAGCGATTAAATAAAGAATTTGGTTCAGACGCCCTGGTATGGAATTCAGAATTAAAACAATGGAAAGAAAATCCCGCAGTTAAATTAAGTGCCCCTGCAGGCTTCATGGATCCATTTGCCGACGAAGAAAAATTTCCCAAGCAGGATGTTAAAAAAGAAGACGGTACCATCATCAAAGGCGTTCCACGTGACAATCGCCTCAGGACTGTTATTGGTATGCTTTACAAAGACAGAAATGATAAGTTCGGGGAGATTGCAAAACTCCGTTCCATGATTGTCGCCAGAGATCAGGAACTCCGTGAGTTTCAAAACCTTTATGCCAAAGAAAAGCAAAGGAAAGAAGAACTCGAAGATTTAAATGGTAAACTTAATGTCGAGATTGAAGGCCTAAAAGCGGACCTCGCCCTAGAAAAGGAAGAAAGAAAGAATGAAAATGATGCAGCTGAGCAAAAAGAATTGCTCTCAAATCAAAGAATTGCCACTTTAGAAGAGGAAAAAATTAGTATAACCAAGAGGAACGAAGAATCTCTCGAAGCCCTCATGAATGAACATAAGGAAACCATGGCGTCGCTCCGAGATGATATTAGGGAAGCTGAATCAGCAGGATACAAGCGTGGAATTGACGAAATGGTTGCTAAGCAACAAGGTGGGGAAATTGTTGACGAAGAAGAAGTGGCTTCCGTTAATCCTTTTCAAATTAAGAAAGAAGGTCCTCCGGTTTTATCTCAGGCTGAACTCATGATTGCCTCGAAATCTAAAACAATTGGGGAATCCGGTGTTCCAGCCACTATTGCCCGCATTGATGGAAAATCCGGCATGATGCTCATTCCTCTCGGGTCAGAAAGAGGAGTAGAGGCGGGAAGCGTATTCACCCTATGGAAGGACAAGCGCAAGGCTGCACGCATTCGAGTGCAAAGCTCCCGCCAAGGGTTTTCTTTAGCCTACATACTTCCCCGGTTTGGAAGTCCTGAAAAACTTCGTCCAGGAGACAATGTTCACGTTGTTCCAGAAACTGAAGAGACTTTATAAACCCCCCACCCTATTTCCTTCGCTATGCAAAAAGTTAAAATCTTCGTATTTTGCCTATTTCTTTCTTCATTTAGTGGATGCTTTACTGCATCCCCAGATGACTCCCGTATGCCTCATGCACGACCTGCTAATTGGGAATATAGTTTACCGGGCGGCTTTGACCGCGGTCCAAATCGCTGATATAATCGCGTGACTCCGGTCGCAAATAGCCCCGGATGCTTGTACTTAATCGCCACCCCTATCGGAAACCTTGGTGATTTATCCACCCGGGCATCAGACCACCTCGAACAAGCAGATCTAATTGCCTGTGAGGATACCCGCGTGACCGGACGTCTTCTTGATAAACTGTCCCTTTATGTCCCACTCCTTTCCTACCGGGAGCAAAACGAAAGAACTCTTGCCACAGATTTAGCCAATCAAATTGAAACAGGCAAAAAAATTGCACTGGTATCAGATGCGGGCTGTCCAAACCTAAGCGACCCCGGCTTCCGCTTGATCCGAGAATGTCACAAGCGTGAACTCACGGTCATTCCAATTCCTGGTCCCAATGCAGCACTCACCGCTCTCATTTCTTCCGGATTGCCAACCCATCAATTTCTATACCTTGGTTTCTTGCCGAAAAAATCAGCTGGAATACGAAAGGTTTTAGAAAAATGGAAAGATTTTGAAGGTTCCTTAATTATTTATGAATCCAAATATAAGATAGAAAAAACCTTGGGAATCATCGAAGAGGAATTAGGAGAAGACCGGTTTGTATGCATGGCTCGTGAAATCACCAAGATTCATGAAACAATCCGTACTGCAAAGGTCTCAAATCTTATAACATTCATTCGCACATCTAGCAGTAAGGGAGAGTTCACCCTGGTGATTGCCCCTTCAGGATATTCCCTCTCCTGATGGCAATGAACCGATTCGGTCTCATCGATGTAGGTTCCAACACCATTAAAATATTAATCGGTCAAAAGGATGGTTCCTTGTCCGGGAAAATCCTTGATCAACAAAGCCTGCCCTGCCGACTACTTAGTATGGGCACTCAAGATGAGCCTGAGATATCATTGGATGCACTGAACCGCCTAGTGGTTTGTGTAAACGAATTGAAGGAGAGAATGAAGAAGTGGGAAGTTAAACAGGTTAGAATGGTAGGAACCGAGGCTTTGAGAAAATCAAAAAATTCATCCTGGGTAATTAAAGAACTTTTGAAGAGCACAGGATTGCTGCTTGAAATTATATCGGGCGAAGAGGAAGCCCAAGCAGTTGCTGATGGTTTACGCACAGATCCAATCCTTAAAAACTGGGAATCATTCATGGCACTAGACATTGGTGGAGGAAGCCTAGAAATGATCGAGTGTAGAAAAGGAAAGACCATACAATCCACCAGCCTTCCCTTGGGAGCCATTGCCCTCGCCAAATTAAGCGGGGTGGACTTACAGAAACCCTTGGGCATTCAAAATGCGGAAAAACTTAGATCGGAAATTTCAAAATCCATAAAACATGAAGCTCCAAAATTTCATTCCTCTGACCTAAAATTAGCTGGTTGCGGAGGAACCTTGGTATTTCTACGCCTGATTATTGAAGAGACCCATCAAAATAAAGGCTTACCCGTTTTATCCCGAACTGAAATTGATCACTACTTTGAGAAAACGGCTGCCATCTCCCTAAAGGAAAGAATTGCCCGTTTCCCCAAGCTTCCGGCAGACCGAGCCGATGTATTTCCATTCGGATTGCTTGGAATTTCATGCGCCATGCAATACCTGGGCCAATCACAGATCACCCACTCTTTTCACAACTTAAGACATGGACTCATCTTCAATCATCCAAAATAAAGTTTTAAGGTATAAGTAACCAGTTGAAACTCAGGGGAGACAGTTTTCCTGTTTTGTTTACCCCATCCCCATATGAGGCAAGAGACTTTCCATTTTCTAAAAACTCACCTACTTCCGGGTGAGAAAACTCAACCTCTTTCATTCCCGAATTTACCAAAACAAGATGGGCTGACTTTTGCTTACTTGAGTGCCAACGAAATCCAAATGCCCGATTTCCCGAATCCGCAAGAAAACGAACCTCCCATTCATCACTCATTGAGGTTCTCATTCGCAGTCCATTTTCAGAAAGACGCAAACGGATCATAGCTTGTATAAAATCGGCCTCGGTTCGATGCTTTTCGATCAACGAATAATCCAGAGCATTTAAATCACCACGCAAATATGTATTTCTTACCCCCCTTTTATGCCGCAGAAAGTCTTGCCCCGCACTAAGCATAGGTACGCCTGGAGCAAGAAGGAGCATTGCCGTTGCCAAGGTTGCTAAGCCTGCCACCTCTTGGGGAAGGGGTTGATCATCATCCCAATGTAAAAGGTCGCGAAAGCGATCAACCAAAGAATAATCGTCGTGAGACTCCAAATAGTTCACCGATTGGCAAGGATGTAAATTATTGGCATCAAGATTGCCAAGGAATAAATCCTCAACAACTGAACAACCCTGCTCTCCTTTTACGAATTGCAATAAACCTTCCCGGCAAGCATCGCTCCACAAGGCATAAGATGTACGGTTCATTCCCTTGGGCAACCTGCCTCGAAAACTCCAGGGTTCGGCAAAAAGCAAAATTCCTGGCTTAATCTTTTTTAATTCCCTCTCGATCTCGGAAAGCAGTTCTTCACCAATCAATTCGCCGAGGTCGAAACGAAATCCATCGACATCAAATTTCTCCACCCAGTAAACCAAGCTATCAAGCACAAGTTTGCGAACAGGTTCGGAATCGCAACGCAAGTCATTACCGCACCCGCTATGATTGGTTAGGCGGCCATCATCCTCTGTCATAAAATATAACTCTCGGTCCAGGTGCATAAGGTGGGGAGGAATACCCATATGGTTATAAACCACATCAATAACTACCGCCATTCCTGCACCATGAAACGCATCAACAAGTTCAGAAAACTCCTCGATTCCCGATCCATTTTCTGCATCGCTTGAATAAGCCGATGCAGGAGAAAAGAAATTTACCGGCATGTATCCCCAATGGTACTCCTCTTTGTCCCGGGCATCAAATTCCTGAACCGGCTGAAGTTCTACTACATTTGCACCAAGTTCACGCAAATAACAGTCCTCAGACTGTAACCATTTGCTCAAGCCCTTGAAACCCATTCTTTCCGAACTCGAGAGAACATCGGTGATGTTAGCAAGCAGGTCACGCACATGGACTTCCACGACCACACAGTCTGCCAAGGGTGGTGGATTGTATATCTGCACCCTTTTATTCTCTGCGATGGCAAGCCCCGGACCTGTTCTCGAAATCATTGCCCGGGCATACGGATCCACGATTTCCATGTTATATAGGGTGCCTACGCCATCTTCACAGGAAATCGCAAACCGATATGGAATGCCCTCTGCTTTTTTATCCAATTCAATAATCCAGGAATCATCCATTTCTTGACGCATCTCATAAATCGATGGGTCAGATAAGGAGCCGGCTTCATACAAAAGTAGTTTCATTGAAATTGCACGCGGGGCATGAATCCGAAATGAACAACCACCAGCATTCTCAGAGTATCCAAAATCTCCCTGCGGTCGAAAACTTGCCAATTCGTGTAAAGCAGTCGCTCGACCAGGTTGCACGATGCGAAAGGCCACCACATCCCTGCCGGTACGGATTGTTGAATCAAAAAAATAATTCCTGGACTCGCTGCCCTTTACCACCACGGAAGGAAACTCTGCATGCGGTTCAATCCATGAACCACATGCAGAAATAAATTTAAATTCAAAACACCCTTTCAATTGGGGGGAAGAAATCGGGAATTTTACGCCCAGTCCATCTCCTAAAGGTTTAAGCAACCAGTCCGGGTGGATTCTCCAACCGTTCATTTCGCAAACGAGGTAAACCTGCTTATTTTCAAGACCGTGAAACTTCAATGTTTTATCAGCGAGATAAAATACCCAAACCCCATCAATTAAAGCATAGCCTCCGAGTTCTGCCCTTTCCCAAGGAGATGACAGACAGAAATCCACCCCTATCATTCCAGCTTCTTCTACCAAATCCTGGGGGATACGATCACCGGCCCAATCCTTTTCCAAAAAGACACGTCCTGAACCATCTTCATTTACCCAAACTTTCCCTCCACGCTCGTACACCATCGTTGAGCAAAATCATTTCCTTGCTTACTGGACAACCGAAAAATTTTGCCCACTTCACATACGATCTTTAAAATTAACAATTTTTAATGAACTCAACCTCTCAAAAGGAAAGAATTCTGGTCGCTCTTTCAGGAGGAGTGGACAGTGCTGTTACAGCTTCTATTCTCAAGCAAGCTTCTCATCCCATAGAGGCAGTTTATGTGCGCACATGGGAGCATGAGGAAGATCTACTTGGAGATTGTCCAGGTGCCCGCGATTTATCCGATGCAGAAAAAATCTGCGAATGCTTAGACATTCCTTTCAGGGTCGTCAATTTCATGGAATTTTATCAACGAGAAGTCGTCAATCCCATGGTCGAGGGCTATGCTGAGGGGCTAACCCCTAACCCCGATGTACTTTGTAACAGGCAGATGAAGTTTGGTGAACTTTGGAAATATGCCAGGCAGGAAGGTTTCGATGCCTTGGCCACCGGGCATTATTGCCAGCGAAAAATTGGAAAACATGGAATGGCAGAACTTTGGGAAGGTGTGGATAAGAACAAGGATCAATCCTATTTTCTCGCCCGCTTGTCCCTTGAACAACTTAACTCTGCCCGTTTTCCACTTGGAGAGATTGACAAACCGAGTGTCAGGAAGATTGCCAAAGAGTTAGAACTTCCAGTAGCCGAAAAGAAGGACAGCCAGGGCATATGCTTTTTAGGCAAAGTAAAAGTTCCGGAATTCCTCTCCCATTTCATTGAAGATCACCCCGGAGACATTATTACCACAGATGGGAATGTAATTGGTAAACACCGGGGCCTTCACCGTTACACCCTTGGGCAAAGACGCGGAATCGGAGTACCCTCAAATACGGATCACGAAAATTATGTAGTCTCGGGAAAAGACAAAAAAAACAATCAATTGATCGTTGCCTTTGATCAACCATCCGAGCCTACCCTATGGGCAAAAGATTTCAAACTGGATGAACTTTCCTTTCTTGATCCGTCCTTCAAAGAGTTCACTGATTTAAAACTCCTGGGAAAAGCGAGATATCGCGACCCGTCCACCCCCATTCGGTTGTTCCGGAATCAAGGGGAAGAAAGTTGCGTGGTTCACTTCTCCGATCCTCAACGTGCCCTGACTCCCGGACAGGTCCTCGCAATTTATGAGGGTGAAAGGCTTGTTGGTTCCGGAATTTATTCTCATTCCAGCCTTGGACGGGCCAGCCTTTCCGCTTGATCCAATCTCTTTCATACCGCATAACAAATTTCTATAAACATGCGACTTCGACTGCCTTTAAAAACTAAGAAAAAGCTTCCCATCGTGGAGGACCAGTCTCCCCTGAAAACAAAGGAGAATCTCGAGGAGTACCTACAGTCTGCTATTTCATTTTTACAAACTCAGCAAGAGGCATTACATTCAATAATATCCATTCTGGAACAAGTGGAAAAACTCGCCCCATCTATGAAGGTGGATATTATAAGAAAAGTCACCAAGGAACAGGAAGTTGAGTCGAAGTCCAAGTTAAAGGGGCTCCGGAAAAGATTAAAACCCATCGTGGATTTATGTTTCAACAACCGACCATTATTCAGTAAGGGAGATTGCGATACCTCTTTCGAATTATTCAAGGGAGCGAGTAAGAATGCTCCAAAACTCAAACAGCCTTCCGCTCCTCATTATTTAAAACCCATTCAAAAATCGACCACTTCCGTGGATGTTGAAGCAGTGCATGCATCTCTGCAAGCCATGCAGGAAATGGTCGGCCATAACGATGCAGTCGCCCAGGATTTGCAAACTAGTTTTACAGCACTTGCCTCCGATCCTGGAGCTCACGACAAATTTAAATTTTTCGAAGAAAGAGTAAAATCCTGGGTTTCAGAAGTAATTGACGGACAGGACGGACTAACCGTCCAAGCCAACATTCTGCGAAAGCGCGTAGACAATTTGGTCAACGATTTGCAGAATGAACAAACTGAGTAGAAGCCATGAATGGGGATCGGCCTATCCAGAAAGGAACTTCGCCGGGCGGTCGTCCGTTTCTTGGCATTCACTACGTCAAATGCGGTACTTATGGCAGAATTTATAAGAACAAAGAAGGCACCGCTTATACCGGTCACTGTCCAAGATGCATGCACCAGTTACGTGTAAGAATTGGACCGGAAGGCTCGGGCACAAGGTTCTTTAAATGTTTTTGTCCCTGAAATTGTTCGGGGAGTTATGCTTGATCATTCACCCTGCCGCTACATACCGGGCCATGGAGTAGCATCTGGGATGTCCAAGGACCCTAGGTTTCCCGGAGGAACCCTTGCCATGCAGTCCCCCTTCTTCCAGACGGCGGGGCTCGACCTTTCAGACTTTCATCCGGGAACTTTAAATCTCTTACTTCTTGGAAGACTCATCAAACTGCTCAATCCAAAGCACTCCTTTTCAAAGGTAAAATGGTCGGCCAATTATCCTGCGGAAAACTTTTCCTTTTTTCCATGCGAATTAAAAATTCCAATGAGCGAACCTAGTTTTCCTGCTCTTCTTTATTGGCCTCACCCATCCACTAAACCAGAATTTCATCAACCGGAAGGAAGCTACGAATTCCTCGCACCTTTTATTGATGGATTAAACCATGGAGACATTATTCACCTCAGACCCACCCACAATAGCTTCCGACTCATTACCCTGTAAAAAACGGTGTAGTCAGCCCCAAGCCGAAAATTAATCCATTTCCAGTCGGGAGATATCCATCTCTATCCTGGACTGGTTTTCATCCAACCACCATGCCTGGCGGGCAGACAAATGATATCTTGGACGGTCATCCTTTATCCCTCGCCCATCCTGTACCCGCTTGACCTCGCCAAGGAGGATGACAAAGCCATTTAGGGGTGCCCCCATTCGCAGTTCATAATCAGAAACTGCCAATGCAAAACTCTTTTCAGGATTTAACCAATCCGCACGGCAAAATGTAAAACTACTACCCGTCCGGTTTAGATCAATTACTCTGCCCAATGCTTCCTCATCGGGTAGAAAGACGAATCCCTCGGACAAGCTCAGTGCCTCCATCAACTTTTCGTTTGAAGGAATTTGTATTTTCATGGAAGAAGGAGAAATAAGGACCTCCCCTTTGGGCAATTCCAACATCTTTGCTTCAGTTCTTTCACGGGGCAAAAGAGAGGATGGAACTTTTATCTCATCTTTCATTCTGTCTATTTTTTTTACCAATTTTTCCCCTAAAACTTGGCTCGCACTCTGCTGGGCAGCCCGCATGGCCACATGGCTCCAATTATCATCCTCCCAAGAATCTACAGTTTTCGTTGGACTGTCCCTTACTTTCTTAGTCTCCAAATGTACATCCTTAACCTTTTGTAAATGCTCCTGCCAGCCAACATATCCGATCAAACTAGCAAAAAGACCAACCAAAAGTAACCCATGAATGGTTCGATCTTTCTTCCTTGGTGAAGTTTTGATAGTTGAAACGGAAAGTGCTGGATTATTTTTCTCAAGCACTTGATTTCCTGCGCTATTATCTTCGTTTCTTTCAGGTAAAATGTTTATCTTTTTCAAGATCTGTTTCTTTCGATTCTCATCAAACTCCAAGCCATGAAACTTAAGATTTGCTTCAGATTTCTGAACTGCCTGCTCCATCCAACTGATGACTTTTCCAATCCAGACCTTTTCACTTTGCCAACCTGGATGCTGCCGGCACTTTCTCTCCACTTCCATCGCATCGTTCTCCGACAAAAAACCCAGCAAATAGGAACTTATTTGCATTTGAAATCCCACTTCCATACCAGGATGATCAGTCCCCTTACCAAAAGATTCCTCCTCCCTTAAACGACCGGAAAACTCGACCACCAATTCCCGGAATTTCTCATTTCCCACAAGGGAATCCTCTGGTTCAACCAACCCCGGGTTTTTAACTTCGCTAAAAAGATATGCCTGGGCACGGGCAATTCTAATTTCTTTTTCAATGTTGGCATCCAAGTTGCCCTCATTATCAGAAGAAAACAATTCAAGTTGTCCGGCATTTGCTGAAATTCCATCTTTTCTTTTCTTGAGTAAAAGTTCTTCCAGTATTTGAAAAAATTGTGCCTGACTGGGCGGTTCATCGCACGAAAATGAAGCACACAAAGCCTCTTCCACGATATCCTGGACAGAATCACCACCTCCTAAAAACACACGAACAAAGAACAAAGCCTCTGAAATTCCAAGATCCTCAAAGATTCCAACCTTGTGCAACTCTCGAGTCATTAGCGGTTTGAATTATCTGTTGGATGAATCATTTCTTCGTTCAAGCTTTCCAAGATGCACTGAAACTGTCCATTGGAAAAAGGTTTTCTCCCTGACCGGTCTGTCCAACCCAATTTTCTTGCCCATTCCCTGTATTTCTTTGGGCAATCACCTGCCGGCCAATTATGCCATATAGCAAAACCCTCAATTTTTTGAGATGCGCAAAGCAGTGGCCATGCTCCGTCTATCCACAATGTATTTGCCTTACTTTTAGCAAATATACCGCCAAGAATTTCATCCCTCCAAAACCGTGCAAGTGTAGAAACCCTGATCAATCCATTCTCCTGCGGGCAAGAATCAATCTCTGACCGGTTCGTAAAATTTGACAACTTCTCCATCCATTGCGGACTGGAACTGCACAAATCTGCATACTGTCGCAAACGAGCAACTGG
>ERZ807291.9328-NODE-9328-length-10646-cov-7.322632_pt1 | contig 10646 bp, 11 predicted proteins | sample MGYA00521257_ERZ807291 | MGnify/ENA primary metagenome ERZ807291 (study PRJEB31413, sample SAMN03169783) | marine metagenome | biome: Marine; feature: Water; material: Subsurface seawater | place: North Sea | collected 2011-04-28 | depth 1 m m ... | reverse complement strand
ATGCAAGTAATTGTAATTGTGAAAATTTAAATAAAGAAGATCTTGAGACTTTGCTAATTGATTTTCTTCCCGAAAGAAAAAATCCCTGATAATACCATTCAAATCCATGGATTTGTTTGATAAAATTTCTAATAATGCTCTTCCCCCAGTTCTCATTGCTGAGCTATCTGGAAACCATGGTGGCGATTTAAGCAAAGCTCTCGATCTCATTGAAGCAGCAGTTGAATCTGGAGCAGACGCAATAAAACTTCAGACTTACAAGCCCGAAACCATAACTGTAAGGGGAAAAGACGATCGGTTTTTACTTAAAGATGGTCTTTGGGCAGGTCAGTATTTATATGATCTTTATAATGACGCAATGACGCCATGGGATTGGCACGAGCCACTTTCGGAAAAAGCTCAAGAATTAGGTGTTGAGCTATTTAGTTCACCATTTGATGAGACTGCTGTTGATTTCTTAGAATCTTCTATTGATCCACAAATTTACAAAGTCGCCTCATTTGAACTTAATCACTTTCCTTTGCTTAAGAAAATTGGTTCGTGTGGTAAACCAGTGTTGGCAAGTGTTGGAGTTTCGAACTTTGCTGAAATTAAATTGTCACTTGATACTTTATTTTCCTCAGGGTGCCCTGCGGTGACTCTCTTGCATTGCGTAAGCGAGTATCCTGCTAAAGTGGAAGACTTTAATTTAGTTTCTATGCTGTCATTAAAAGATAAATTTGGAACAGCAATAGGTTTATCTGATCATTCACTTGGTCACTCAGTAGCGATTGCTGCAACTGCATTGGGTGCCCGAGTCATTGAAAAACATTTTGCCCTCGACCGGGAAGAAAGTTCCATAGATGGTGGATTTTCAATGCTCCCCGAGGAATTTAAGGAAATGACCACTGAGATAATCTCTATTCATTCTGCCCTCGGTAATGAGAGAGTATATGACCGAAATACTGAATCTAAAGGTGCAACATTTAAAAGATCTATTCTCGTTTCTTCACCCGTTAAAAGTGGAGAGTTGTTGACCAAAGAAAATATCCGGGTTGCCCGTCCCGGCGATGGTCTGTGTCCGAGTCAATGGTTTGATGTTCTTGGGGCAAAAGCTATCATTGACATGGATATTGGTCACCCTTTGTCGAAAAAAGACTTTAGAAAGAATATTTAGTTATTTTATTTTGCGTGTGCTTTGGAATATATATCCAATCAATGCTATGTTTGTATGTGAACCAATGTAAAATTGACGAGATTGAATTACCCACTTTTACGGGATCAACTGACGAGAAACTCCGAAAGGCTTGCTGTTGGGTTTCGAAATATTGTCCGGGCCGAACACTTACTCTTGAACAAATAGGCAAAATTATGGATGTTTCTCGTGAAAGAGTTCGGCAGATTGAATCACAGGCTTTAAGAAAACTTAGACATCCCTCGAGGATAAAAATTTTAAAAGAACACCAAAATTAGATTGGAGCTTAGCTATCAAGTTTCAATTTTTACTACTAGTGTGGCAAAATTCATTTGTTTTCCATTAGTTGTTAATCTTTAAAATATTTATGAATAATGAAAACGCATATCTTTTGCTTAATGGTTTGTCAAAGGTCGGACCTATTTCTGCAAGGGAATTATTAAATTCATTCGATGGGAATGCCGCTGATATTTTTAAAGCCAATAAAAGGGATCTAATTCAAATAAAAGGAATTGGAGAAAAAATAATTGATTCATTAAAAAATTCGAAAAATGAAGAATGGTTAGATGCTGAACTTGAAAAAATTAAAAAAAGACGGGCTACATTTTTAATTCAATCACAATTACCTGAGTTGCTTTTGGAAATTTACGACCCACCGATCGGAATGTATGTTGCCGGTAAAATACCAAACCTTCCTTTTGTCGGTATCGTTGGTACTCGGAACCCTACCATGTATGGACAAAAACAAGCACGATTATTTGCCAGTCAATTAACGCAAGCGGGTTTCTGTGTGGTGAGTGGGATGGCCCGGGGAATTGATTCTGCAGCACATGAGGGGGCTTTAGACGCGGGTGGTCCTACTGTCGCAGTTTTAGGTAGTGGACTCGATATTATATACCCACCTGAAAATCTTAATTTGTATCAAAGGATAATGAAAAATGGAGCTGTAGTTTCCGAATTTCCATTTGGTAGGAAAGCAGATAAAAGAACATTTCCGATGCGTAATCGATTGGTGTCTGGTGTGTCGCAGGCTGTCCTTGTCGTTGAATCAGCATCATCTGGAGGTAGCTTAATCACCGCACAATTTGCAGCTGATCAGGGAAGGACAGTCTTTGCCATTCCTGGTCGTATTGATCAGCCAAGCTCAAACGGTTGCCATAAAATTATCAGAGATGGGGCAACATTGGTTAGGTCAGTAAATGACATACTTGAGGATATGCGACCATACATGGAGCAGAAACAAATTTCACTCAATTTTTCGAATGGTAATGAGGTTGAGGGTGATTCAAAAACTTTTTCAAATCAATTAAGCTCGGAAGAAAACTTGTTGGTTGATCAATTAAAAGAAGGGGATCAACTTTCACTTGACGAATTAAGTGTTGGGTCATCCCTTCCTATTTCTGAAACAATGTCACTTTTAACGCTTTTAGAGTTAAATAAATATATTAAAAAAAATCAGAATGGAAAATTCGAGCTCATCTGAATTAACTATAAACAAGATACTAAATCAATATTAGGAAACATAGCTTTAAATTTTTAGATTATTCTTTTTATTGCTTTTCAGTATTCGAATAGTAAGCTGAATTTTGTTTAGGGGAGTTGTTAGGCGAATAACTGAGATACTTGCACGTTCCGTGAGTGACCCTTAGAACCTGATGCGTATCCAATCGCCGGAGGGAAAACTTTGCACTATGTGTTGGTTATCTTTGGCGTTAATAAAAGTTCAAAGCCATGATAAAAAAAGTAGACAACCCCACAGATAGTGAGCACAGCTCCTTTCCCTTTTCGAATAAAGTATACATTGAGGGAAGTTCCTCATCAGTACAAGTGCCTATGCGTGAAATTCCTCTTGGGCCTAGTAATCTTCCTAACGGCGAAAAAGAATCGAATTCACCGATACGAGTTTACGATACCTCTGGTGCATGGGGAGATGCAAATTTTCATAAAGATCCAACGAAAGGACTTCCTTCGATTAGGTCTAGTTGGATATTAGAGCGAAATGATACAATTAATATTGATGGAAGGTCTTTGAAACCAATTGATAACGGGTATTTATCTGACAAACATGCGGAACGAACAGATAGCAGAACTAAAGAACTTCCTGATTTTGACCTGTCGAGCAGAAATATCCTGCGTGCTGATAAAGGCAAAACAGTAACGCAACTACAATATGCGAGAGAGGGGATAATAACACCAGAAATGGAGTTTATTGCGATACGTGAGAATATGAAATTACAATCCCTAAATAGGGAGGTAGAGACATCTCCCAATGAGGTTAGGAATTCACTGCTACACCAGCATGTAGGCGAATCTTTTGGTGCTTCAATACCCAAGGAGATAACACCAGAATTTGTTCGGAGCGAAGTTGCTCGTGGTCGGGCGATTATTCCTGCAAACATTAACCACCCAGAGCTCGAACCCATGATTATTGGGCGTAATTTCCTGGTTAAAATCAATGCAAATATTGGAAACTCTGCGGTTGCATCATCTATCGAAGAAGAGGTTGAGAAAATGAGATGGGCCACAAAATGGGGGGCAGATACATTAATGGACTTGTCCACAGGAAAGAATATCCATCGAACTCGCGAGTGGATTATCCGGAATTGTCCAGTTCCAGTTGGCACGGTTCCAATTTACCAGGCTCTTGAAAAAGTTAGAGGAAAGCCTGAGGATTTAACATGGGAGGTTTTTAAGGATACTCTTATCGAACAAGCCGAACAGGGTGTAGATTATTTCACAATCCATGCCGGTGTTCTTTTGCGTTATGTTCCAATGACAAGTAAAAGAATGACAGGTATTGTTAGTCGTGGTGGTTCCATAATGGCAAAATGGTGTCTCGCTCATCACAAAGAAAACTTTCTTTATGAAAAGTGGGATGAAATTTGTGAAATTATGGCAGCTTATGATGTATCATTTTCAATTGGTGACGGTCTAAGACCAGGATCAATTGCGGATGCTAATGATGAGGCTCAATTTGCCGAACTGAAGACTCAGGGAGAACTTACTACCAGAGCATGGGAATATGGTGTTCAGGTCATGAACGAGGGACCTGGTCATGTTCCTATGCATATGATTAAGGAAAATATGGATAAGCAGATAGAATGGTGTCATGAAGCCCCATTTTATACGCTTGGACCTTTGACTACAGATGTGGCACCGGGTTACGATCATATTACCAGTGGTATTGGTGCCGCAATGATCGGATGGTATGGCTGTGCGATGCTATGTTATGTTACTCCAAAAGAACATTTAGGTTTGCCGGATCGAGAGGATGTTCGCGAGGGAGTTATTACCTACAAACTTGCAGCACATGCAGCAGATCTAGCAAAAGGACATCCCTCTGCCCAGTTTCGTGACAATGCTCTATCTAAAGCTAGGTTTGAATTTCGTTGGGAAGATCAGTTTAATCTATCTCTTGATCCTGAAAAAGCTAGAGAGTTTCATGATCAAACATTACCTCAAGATAATGCCAAAACAGCTCATTTTTGTTCTATGTGCGGGCCCCATTTTTGTTCCATGAAGATTAGTGAAGATGTAAGGAAATACGCTAGAGAAAATGGTTTTGATGATGAAGATGATGCAATTGCACAAGGTATGGCAGAGAAATCTCAGGAATTTCTTGATTCAGGTGCGGAAGTTTATACTTCTGGCGAATCGCAATGAATATATTTGTCAATGATGAGTTAAAGAATGTGTCAACTGGTTCGTCATTACGATCATTACTTGTTGAACTTGGCATGGTTGAATTTAACGGTTGGGCAATTGCGGTAAATAGTGAGGTTGTTCCAGTTGATGAAATTGATGATTTAACCTTGTCTGATAATGATCAAATTATGTTAGTACAGGCAACCCAAGGAGGATGACTCATTTACCAAGTGTTATTTTAATATCTCCGCCATCAGACAAAGATGGAGAGATAGACTTACTTTGTCAGTTTTTCGACGCCGGTTTATCTAGGTTTCATCTGCGGAAACCGAATTTTTCAGCGGAGGATTTAAAAAGGTATTTGAATAAAATACCTACTGAGCATTTGTCTAAAATTGTGGTGCACCGATGTCCTGAAGTTTTAGCAGATTTTGAAGTTGGAGGTTACCACTTCAGGTCAAATGAGCCTGCTCAAGTTATGAAGGGTACATCAAGTAAGTCACTTCATAAATTGGGCGAGTTGACTGGATTGAAAGAAAGTATGGATTATGTTTTTTTAGGCCCAATCTTTCGTTCTGTATCTAAGAGGGGATACGGTCCTAAAATATCACTTAATGAAATCTTTTCCCTGTTTAGCAGCGGAAGACTGAATCGCTTGAACAAAATTCCAAAGGTTTACGCACTAGGAGGTATACGGAAAAAGAAAATATTAAGATTGTCAGAAGTCGGTTTTAGTGGTGTGGCCTTGCTTGGTTCGGTGTGGGGTAGTCGAGACCCGTTGAAGTCTATTAGAGATTTTTTGGCGTTGGGTGTATCTTTTTCATCAGGAAAATAAGTCGAATGAAAAAATCTCTTCCTCCCTTGTTGTGTTTAACATCTGATAGCAGTGATTATTCTCATTCGGACCAAGTTGGTATTCTTTTGGATGCAGGTGCCACTTTTATACAAATAAGATCCAAAAAACTAAGCTTTGATGAACTTTTAAACCAAGCAAATCATGCATCAATTTTGGGAGTGAAAAAGAATGCTGATTTAATTATTAATGATCACATTGAAGTTGCGAAATTATCCAATGCATCCGGTGTTCATCTTGGTGGAAACGATGAGTCAGTCTATGATGCCAGAGTGCGGTTGGGTGAAGGAATGTACATCGGGGCAACCGTTCACAGCATTTCAGAGGCAAAAGTTGTCAAAGAAATTGGCAATTGTGATTATGTTGGGCTTGGTCCTTTTCGGTCTTCTCAAACAAAACCGGGGTTCAGGGATTTTCTTTCCGAAGATCAGATCTTTCATATTGTCGATTTGTTATCTCCTATCCCCACTTTTTTGATTGGCGGTCTGCAAATTGCTGATTGTAATTTGATTACAAAATTCAATTTGCATGGGATTGCTGTATGTAGCGGTTTATCAAACAAAGCCAGGTATGGTGGAAATGTTAAAAGTTTTATAAAAGAAATTAATGATTTAAATTGTATTTCTGTATGATTGAGAAAGTTGACGAATTAAAAATATCCGGAGAAGCCTTTCATTCTCGATTGTTTGTGGGTACAGGTAAGTTTCAGTCTGGTGAAATATTGAGTAAGGCAGTTTTGGCTAGTAAATCGCAGATGGTTACTGTTGCAATGAAGCGTGCAAACCCAACTGCTGAAAAAGATTCAATTTTAGATTTTCTCGATACTGCAAATGTTAGGATTTTACCAAATACTTCTGGAGTTCGGGATGCAAAAGAGGCAATATTCGTTGCCCGAATGGCACGTGAAGCATTAGGGACAAACTGGCTTAAATTAGAGATACACCCTGACCCTAAATACCTTATGCCTGACCCAGTAGCCACTCTTGAGGCGACAAGAGAGTTGTCTAAGGATGGCTTTGTTGTTCTGCCATACTGCCACGCTGACCCTGTTCTTTGTAAGCTACTCGAGGAAGCTGGTGCGGCTGCTGTTATGCCGCTTGGCTCACCTATCGGGAGTAATCAGGGCTTGGAAAGTAGGGAGTTTTTAAGAATTATTATTGAACAGGCAAATGTTCCCGTTGTCGTTGACGCTGGAATCGGTGCACCATCCCAAGCATCTGAGGCAATGGAAATGGGAGCAAGTGCAGTTTTAGTTAATACGGCTATAGCTGTATCCCCTGATCCTGTTATTATGGGGAAAGCATTCGCTGGGGCTGTAAAAGCTGGGAGGGCAGCTCACTTGGCAGGTTTAGGGGATGTGAGAAAAAGTGCATATGCAACCTCTCCATTAACTGGTTTTCTCTCTTCTTAAATGTTTTCATGAATTCATTTTTAGATAAGTATGAGAATACAAGTTGGGCAAATATTTCTAGTCGGATTGAGTTATCTACAAGGGAGGATGTTGAGAGTGCATTAAATTCTGAAGGGCGATGTGGTTTGCAAGGCTTTGCTGCATTGCTTTCACCTATAGCGGGTATTGAATATTTAGAAGAAATGGCACAACTTGCCCACAAATTAACGATGCAACGGTTTGGCAAGGTCATTCGCTTGTTTGCCCCGATGTATCTGTCGAATGAATGTACAAATGTTTGTGACTATTGTGGTTTTAGCCTTGGAAATAAAATACCTAGGAAAACTCTTTCTATTGCTGAGATCTTAAAGGAAACTGCTGCATTAAGAAGCCAAGGTTTCGAGCATGTGTTATTAGTAACTGGTGAATCTGCCAATAAAGTCAGTACAGATTATCTTTTTAAGGCTATAACGGTACTTAATGAATATTTTTCAAATGTTTCAATGGAAGTTCAGCCTTTGGATCAAAGCGATTACCAACATTTAATTAAAGCAGGTTTGCATGCTGTTTTGGTTTATCAGGAAACTTATGATAGAAAAAGTTATGCTAAGCATCACATTAAGGGAAAGAAGACAAATTTTAATTGGCGTCTCGAAACTGCAGATCGACTTGGGCGTGCGGGAATAAATAAAATTGGATTAGGTTGCCTGTATGGGTTGACTGAAGATTGGCGAACGGATTCTTTTTTTGCAGCTTTACACTTGGATTATTTAGAAAAGAAATATTGGCAGACTAGTTTTTCGATGTCTTTTCCAAGAATTCGACCATATGAGGGTGAAATGTCTCCCTTGGTTGATTTGCAGAATCGCGATTTGGTCCAATTACTTTGTGCTTTTCGTATTTTTAATCATGAACTTGAATTAAGTCTTTCCACTCGTGAGAGTCCGGCATTAAGAGAGCAACTATTGCCTCTTGGCATCACCACAATGAGTGCTGGATCCAAAACTAATCCTGGTGGATATTCAGTCTCCGATGATTCCCTTGAGCAATTTTCAATATCAGACGAAAGAAGTCCTGATGAAGTTGCTCAAATGCTTAGTCTAAAAGGATATGAACCAGTTTGGAAAGACTGGGACTCTTCTTACCATTTCAAAAGTAAAACCGAACCCAGTAAAAGTACATTTTCTGGCGAGAGGAATAGCTCTGATATAAAGATGGTTTCCTGATATTCTTTAAGAGAGGTTCATTATTCTTATTAAAAATGCTTTCCGCAAAAGAGACTGATCAATACCAAAGGCATTTATCGCTTCCTGGGTTTGGTGTAGAAGGGCAGTTGAAGTTAAAAAATTCCTCTGTACTAGTTATTGGAGCAGGGGGGTTGGGGTGTCCAGCTTTGCAATACCTCGTTGCTGCTGGTGTCGGGAAAATCGGTATTGTTGATGATGATTTCGTAGACATATCCAATTTACAAAGGCAGGTTCTATTTAATCACGAGGATATTGGAAGTTCGAAGGCAAAAGTTGCGAAGTCAAAGTTATCTCTTTTGAATCCGAATATTGAGATTATTGATTACCCAGATCGTTTTAATTCAGTAAATGCCGAAAATTTATTACGCGGGTTCGATGTAGTTGTAGATGGGACAGATAATTTTTCGACGCGTTATTTAATAAATGATGCTTGCATAATATATGATAAAATTTTGGTTTACGGTGCAATTTTTCAATTTGAAGGACAGGTAAGCGTTTTTAACTTTAATAACGGTCCCACTTATCGTTGTTTATTTCCTGCTCCTCCGTCATCCAACGCTTTGCCAAGTTGTTCAGAAATCGGAGTTTTGGGAGTTCTTCCAGGAATAATTGGAAACCTCCAAGCACTCGAAGTTATTAAGGTAATTACTGGATTAGGAGATCCCCTTTCTGGGAGAGTACTATTGTACGACGCATTAAAACAAAGAACTCGAATGCTAAAGTTAAATCCAACGAAAAATAGGCATTTAATTACTTCGTTGAAAGAAATTTCTTTACCCTGTGTAACAAAGCAAGACGATATGAGAGAAAAAATTATAAAAGAAATCTGTCCACAGGAGTTAATGTCAATTATGGATACAGGAAACGAGGTTTTGGTTCTTGATGTGCGGGAGGGTTGGGAACGTGAAAAATCTAAAATATCGCCTTCACACCATATCCCTTTAGGCGAATTTAGGTCAGATAAATGTCCTGTTTTACCTGATTTACTATCGAATAATATAAAGATCATCGTTTATTGTAAGGCTGGCGTCCGAAGTAGAATAGCATGCCAATCTTTGCAGGAACATGGATTCAAAGAATTGCATAACCTCTCGGGTGGTATTTTAGAGTGGGAAAGTGAAGGTTTCCCTGTTTCTTAATGTCAGTTTTGTTAGCAATTGGGGCCACTGATAGCTCGGGTGGTGCTGGATTATCAGCTGACCTTGAAACATTCAATAGTCTAGGTGATGATTGTTTGCTTTGTATTACAGCTGTAACTGCCCAAAGTAATAGTAGTTATATCGATACGCACGCTGTACCTAGTTCAATGATTGATGCACAGCTAAGATCAATAGGTGATCAGAAAATTGATGCAGTAAAAATTGGTATGCTTCCGAACACGGAAACAATTGAAATTGTTTCTGACTTTATTAGTCAAATTTCATGTAAAAACGTGGTTCTAGATCCAGTAATGAGGAGTTCTTCGGGCGGGAGACTTTTTATGGAAGAATCAATTGAATCATTACAAGGCGTTCTCTTTCCACATATTACATTGATAACTCCTAATTTAGCAGAAGCTAATACTTTAACAAAGGAAAGCGTGGTTAATTTTGAGGGGTTACCCGGACTTGCCAAAAAATGTATCAAGATGGGTGTTGGTTCTGTACTGATTAAAGGTGGGCATATTTCTGAGAAACCTTGTCGGGATCTGTTATTTAGTAAAAATCAGCAGCTGATATTGGAGAACAAAAGAATTTCTGGCGGGACGGAAGTAAGAGGCACTGGCTGCAGGTTGGCAAGTGCGATTGCTCATTACTTAGCTAATGAAGAAATCAGTCTCGAATGTGCAGTGAAAAGAGCAAATAAGTATCTGCATGGATATATTTTAGATAATGTGTAGATTTTAAATCTAATCAATTTATCTTCCCAATGCTTTTCTTATTAGCTCTTCAGTAGAAGCACTCTTTCCGATTTCATCTGAGGCTTTTCGGACAGCTTGATCAGCATCAGTAGCTTTATAACCGAGGGTAAGAAGTGCGGATACAGCATCGTGGTAGACTCCAAACATATTTTCTTCCTGCTGTTGTTCATGTATGTCTTTTCCCTGAACTTTTGATGGCGGGGAAGATGTTTCAATGCCACTAGTTTTGGGTAAAACTTTGTCTTTCAGTTCAACAATTATTCTTTCAGCTGTTTTCTTTCCAAGTCCCTGAGCTTTTGAAAGCATCGCGATATCTCCGCTGGCGATTGAAGTTTTAAGCATCGGTAGTGAAAGAGAGCCAAGAAGGTTCAGGGCAATTCGTGGTCCGATTCCAGATACTTTATCAACAATCATGCGAAAAAAGTCCCTTGATTCCC
>ERZ807291.9326-NODE-9326-length-10648-cov-12.123006_pt1 | contig 10648 bp, 3 predicted proteins | sample MGYA00521257_ERZ807291 | MGnify/ENA primary metagenome ERZ807291 (study PRJEB31413, sample SAMN03169783) | marine metagenome | biome: Marine; feature: Water; material: Subsurface seawater | place: North Sea | collected 2011-04-28 | depth 1 m m ... | reverse complement strand
TTGTTCTAAAAACCATAAAAGCATTTCCAAATGGTAGTACCTTGGAAGAACTCTATGTTTTAATGGATTGCTCATTTGACGATATTAAAAAAAAATCTTTACAAATTGAATTAGGAGATTTGATAAACTCAAAAGAGGTTTACAAGGGTCGAGACGGTAAGTGGCGTCCTTTGATTAATATTTCTAAAATACCAACAGATAATGAGGCTTCAGTAGATGTTGAAGGCAAGTTACCGTTATCAGCAGAAAATGTTCGTCTTACTGCGGTGCATGCAAATTTTGAAAGCAGTGATAAAGAAGTTGAAGATAATTTAGATGATACTAATTCAAAACCTCCAGATCCAAATGCTCTTTTACGTTATTGGAGGTCTGCACTCAGGGCAGATCCAAGAGGGGCAATTACACAAGTAGGAGATAGGCATGGTGAAAGTTGGCATTTGATAACTGGTATCGGCCCAGTTGCACCAGAAACTTCGAATTGCCAGAACATAAGTATAGACCTCGAGAAAATACAGCCAAAATTTCGCCAAGCATTAATGCGTCGAGAAGCAAATGAAAATACCTTCGCTATTGGCTGGCCCATAGCTGTAGGCCGAAAAAAAGGTGTTCCATCTATTTGGCCTGTCGGTCTCTTGAATGCAGAATGGCGTAAAACAGATACACACCTTGAGATTACAATTGAAAATAATGATATTCTAATTAATCCAGATTGGCTTAAAGGTGCTGCTGGCTCTACTGGTTGGAGTGTTAGTGGTCTCAAAGATATATTTGATAACAGTGAAACTGTTGGCCATCATTCTCAGGAATTTATTAGCCGCTTAAGAGAAGCTGCAGCAGGACATATTAAGGGTAAATTAAGTGGAGAAAATTTATTATCAGTCATAGACCCAGATTCTCATGGGGTGTATGATATCGCAGGAATATTTTTACCCACAGACACCTCGTTTACAGCTGGAGCAATTCGTGATTTGGATGTAATTGCAGATTGGCCTCAAGAAAAATTAGCTCGCACTTCTTTATCAACTTTGCTGGGACTTGAACATATATCGGAAAAAAATATTGTAGATGGCATAAATCCGGTAATTGTTAATGCTGAACAAATTGAGGCTGTAAAAAATGCCTGTTCCTCACCAATCTCATTAGTTACAGGGCCACCAGGTACTGGAAAAAGTCAAGCAATTGTGTCGATGGCAGCATCAATAATTGCGCATGGTGGCAATGTTTTAGTAGCATCAAAAAATCATCAAGCTCTTGATGCTGTTGAAGATAGATTAGGTGAATTAGCAGGCTCAATACAGTTTTTAGTTCGTACCTTGAACCCAAATATGAATATCGACAAATCAATAGGAGTTATTTTAAGAGAATTAATAGCTACAACACCAAGTCAGTATATCCCTATAGATAATTTTGCCCATAATGAGCTTAAGAACTTATCAAAAGAACGTTCTAAGGTAATAGATAAACACAAGAAATTACAAGAAATTGAATGTAAACTTGCTGATTTACACGACCAAATTGAAATAAGGGAAAAGTATTTAAATTCTAAATCTCTTAAACAGGCTAGCAGCCACGCTGTTCAAATAGGACTTTTTCGTAGGCTTTTAAATAGAATATTAATGATCTTAAGTGATTACAGTTTCAAACAACATAAAGTTAATGATAGTGACGGTTACAGCCAAGAAAACTTAGGTCTACCCTTAAAAGTTTTGAAATCTAATGTTAGTAATCTCAGGAGGCAAAGACCAAAAAATAATGATGGTGCTGATCCTGTGAAGCTCAGTGAAGAAATTTTGGAACTCACCAAAGAACTACTTCCTAAAATTCTTGCTCAACGTACTAATCTTACTGAAGATGATAGAATAAACTTAGCAAACTTTAATGATGACATTGAATTTTCTGGAAAAAAAAATGCTATCAAGGGTGAGCTAGCTAGAAAAGTTATTAATTATCGTCCATTATGGTTGGCTTCTATTTTAGGAACACCCAAAAGAATTCCATTAGATGATGGTTTGTTTGATTTAGTAATTTTTGATGAAGCTAGCCAATGTGATATTGCTTCTGCACTTCCACTTCTTGCAAGAGCAAAAAGAGCTGTTGTTGTGGGGGATAATAAACAATTGTCGTTCATTGCTCAACTTGGACAGAGTCAAGATCGTAATCTTATGCAAGCGCAAGGATTGCCTGTCTCAAGCATGGGTAAATATGCCCAAAGTAAACGTTCATTATTTGATTTTGTATTAAGAATAAATGATGTCCCAAGGGTAATGCTTCGTCAACAATACCGTTCTGTAGGGCCGATTGTTAAATATATAAGTGGTGAGTTCTATGCTGGAAATCTTGCAACTGCATATGACCCAAAAGGGATAATTTTACCAAAATCACAAAAGCCTGGGATTGCTTGGGAAGATGTACCTGGCCCATTGGTTGCTGAAAATGGAAACATTAATAGTAGAGAAAGCTCAGCTATTTCCAAGCATCTACGTAAATTACTTGTTGATGAAAAATACAAAGGAACGGTAGGGATTATTTCTCCATTTAGAGCACAAGTACATGAAATTGAATTAAAAATTAAAACATTAATTCCGCAAAATATATTGGATTCTGCCGATTTACGTGTTGCAACTGTAGATGGATTTCAAGGCCAAGAGCGTGATATTATAATTTTCTCACCATGCTTAACAGCAACCAGTGCGTCATCAGCTATAACTTTTGTACAAAGAGATCTAAGAAGATTTAATGTAGCTATATCTCGAGCTAGAGCAGTAGCGCATATTTTTGGTGATTTAAATTTTGCGCGTTCTAATAAGATTAGGACTTTATCACGTCTAGCAGCTGTGGCGACTGAACCACAACACAAAACTGGTGAAGGTATATTTGATAGTGAATGGGAGCGTAAAATGTTTCATGCCCTAAAATCGCGAAATTTAGATCCAAAGCCACAACATGAAATTGCAGGTAGACGATTAGATTTTGCTCTTTTTGGGGAAAAAAATATCAAATTAGATCTGGAAGTTGATGGCCGTCGCTGGCATCAAGATTCAGACGGAAATAGAAAATTATCTGATCTTTGGCGTGATCATCAACTCAAATCTATGGGTTGGAAAGTGCGTCGGTTTTGGGTTGATGAATTAGCTAAAGACATGGAGAGTTGCCTTGACATCATCGAAAAAGACTTATCGTAGACGACCAATCTATACATATATGGCTTTGTTTTTGGCCATTTGCTCTATCAGTGGGCTAGGTTTGTTATATTGGCAAATAGCAGAGGTGACTGAACGAAATGCTGAAATTCAAAATAGCCTTTTAAGGTATCAATCTGAGAAAGAAATTTTAGAAAGATCGATATCTAATTTAAATTTGCAAAAGAGCAATTTAGATCAAGATTTAAAAAATTCAAAAATTGATTTTGAGAAGCTAAGAAATAATTTGAATGTTTTAAAAAATGAACAGAAAATTATGGAAACTGAATTGGATGAAAAGAAGAAAGACATTAACAAATTAGCGAAGCAAGAAGAAACGGCTATAGATATAATAGAAGACTCAAAGAAGACACGAGAATTGTATAACGAACTTTCTGATGAAAATAGATCTCTCCAAAAGTCTATTAATGAGAACTCAGTTATACGGTTTAATCTCAAAAAAGAAGTTGATCAGTTGGAAATACAATTGGAAAATTTGATAAAGAGAGAAGAAGATTCTCAGGAGCGTTATAAAGTTTTATCAGTTGATAAAGAAAACCTTAGAATAGAAACTTTAAGTCTATCCAAAGATCGAGATGAAATTTCCAGATTATTATCAGTTAAAGTGCAAACATCGAAAGAGCTATCTAGTCTAGAAGAAGAAGTAAGAAATCTAGAAGAAAAAAAAGGTAAACTACTTTTAGAGATTTCTGAAAATAATACTCAAAATAACCAGGCCATTAGTTTTTTATCTCTAAATAAACCTTTATTTCAAAATTTATCTGAAGACCTAGAAAATATTGCTAAACAAAAACGAGAACTTGAGGTGACACTTGCAGGTTTAAAAGAAAGAGAAAATTTGTTTGATAAAAAACATAGGGATATTCTTACAGCTATTGAAGTTGAGCAAAATCGCCAAAATAGTATTAATAATTATAATAAAAATTTAGATGAAAAACGAATATTGTTAAATGGTGAAATAATTAAACTTGAAGGTAATATACAACAATTAAGCAATGCATCTCTGGAAATATCTACTCAACTTCAGAATAATAAAGAAAATTTAGCTTCTGAAAATGGTAGATTATCTGCATTAAAAGAAAACATAGAACAGCTGCTTACTAGGAAGGCTGATGTTAAAACAGATGTTGCAAATCTAGAAAAACTGAATCTTAAGTTGCTTGCTGATATATCTTCAAATGAAACAAAAATTAATCAAGCCATTGAAGCCATAACAATTAATCAACCATTAGTAAAAAATCTTTCTGAAGACATAAATAGCTTAACAAATCAAAAGCGTATCCTTGAGAACGAAATCAAGGATCTTAGAGCCTCGGAAAGTTCTTTGAAAAATAATACGGAAGAACTAGTAAAGGCAATTGAGGAAAAAAAGCTTAGCGGAATTGTTTTGTCAAATACTATTAATAATTTAGATAAAAAACGCATAGAGTTATTAATAAAAGTAGATAACGCCAATGATAGTATTCAAAATTTAAAGAATGAATTCTCTTTACTGTCAATTGAACTTCAAAATACAAGAGAAAATCTAGCTTCTGAAAATGCTAGATTAGCAACCTTAAAAGAAATAATAGTTCAGAAAGAAAATGATTTAAACGTATTATTTCCCCAAGAAAATATTAATGAAGATGTTGATACTAATTTAATTCCAGAAGATAATCTTGGAGGTGATGAATAATGCTTACTGATAATCTTATAATAGTAATTGCAATAATGGGTTTTGTTGCAATTCTAGCTTTAATATTAATGATTGTAGCTGCTCGTCATGATCATGAAATTGCAGCTGCACCTCGATATAGAACCCTTGATGTTTTAGATGAAGAGATTGAATTAAAAACAAATATAAAAGGTGATTTGGAAGCGGAATTGGAAAAAAGGCGTGAAGCCATAGGTTTGATATCTGATAAGCGTCAAGAGGTAGATCTTTTGCAAAAGAAGCTTGATGATCTTGAAGTAGAATGGGGCCAATCAGAAGCTAGACGCAACGAAGTGTTTGAAGTTCGTAAAATGATGGAAGATGCATTAAATGAAAAATTAAATGCAGAAAGTGACTTAGCTCAAATAAGAAATGAGTATGAAGAAAAGCAGGAAAGAATTATCAAAGCGGAAAGACTCTTCGCTGAATTAGCTGACAAGACAAAATTAAAAGAAGAACTTGAAAAAAATATCAATGAATTAAAATCTGAAGAAAAAGAACTCTTACAAGCAAAAGAAATAGTTGAAAATTTAGAAATTAAAGCAAAAGAATTAGAAAATAATATTATTAACTTTGAGGCCAGAAGTGAAGAAGCCAAAGCACGGTCCAAAGTTTTAGAAGATAGAGAAGATATCGAAAGAAAAAAACTAATTGAGACAGAAGTTGAAATAGCAGATTTATCTGCAACCTTAGCCAGTAGTCGAGATAAAGTAACTGATTTAGATCATAAAAGAGCTTCTTTAGAGGCACGAAATGCCAAACTACAAAATGATATTAATGAAACAAGTGGAGTTACTACTCTTGGTGATGATGACGCTGTTGAAGAGCGTTTAAAAGAGCTCAAAGTCCTACCGCCAGTTTTAAATGATATGAAAAATTGGGAATCAGGCAATCCAGATGATGAAAATGATGCATTAAAAGGTGTATTTGATCGATTAAAGAAATTTGGCTTAGAATATCATCCAAGAGTTGTTAACGCTTTCCATACATCTATGAAAGTTAATGAGACAAGCCAAATGGCTGTTCTTGCAGGAATTTCAGGTACAGGTAAAAGCCAACTTCCTCGTCAGTATGCCTTGGGTATGGGTATTGGATTTTTACAGGTTCCAGTTCAACCAAGATGGGATAGTCCACAAGATTTAATGGGTTTTTATAACTATATAGAAAAGAGATTCAGGCCCACAGATATGGCTAAAGCTCTTTATCAGCTGGATATATTAAATAATCCTAATACTGAATTTAATGACCATATGATGATGATATTACTAGATGAAATGAACTTAGCAAAAGTTGAATATTATTTTTCTGACTTTTTAAGTAGGCTTGAAAGTCGTCCATCACCAACCAGAGTGGATGACCTAAATTTAAGAAAAGATGCAGAGATTGAGTTGGAAATACCAATGCCAAAAGGCATGGATGCAAAGCGAATTTTCCCTGGGTTTAATTTATTATTTGCTGGCACAATGAATGAAGATGAAAGTACACAAGCTTTATCAGATAAAGTGGTTGATAGAGCAAATGTTTTGAGATTTGCAGCTCCAAAAAAATTATACAACAGTAGTGAGCAGTTAGATGTTGATGATCCAAAGTTCCTAAATCGTGCACGTTGGGAAAAATGGCAAAGATCTACTTTGACATTAGAATCTGACCAGAATCTATTAAACAAATTAGATAAAATGAGAGAATTGATGGCTGAATTTAACAAACCTTTTGGGCATCGTCTTGGAAAAGCAATTTTGTCTTATGTGGCCAATTATCCAGAAGTTGAAGGGCAAAATTTAATTTTAACCCCTATAGCGGATCAAGTGGAGATGCGTTTGTTGCCAAAACTCAGAGGTGTTGAAATTGAAAAGGCTGAACAGTCATTTGAAAAATTGTCTGAATTCGTTGCTAAAGATTTGGCTGATGAAGAATTATCAAATGCAATAAAAAATTCTATAGAAGCAGGGATACAATCTGGGACTGGTCAGTTTGTATGGAATGGGATTACTCGTGGATGAAGAGTATTTCGAAACCATGGTCAGTTAGTCAATTAGGTGAAAACCCTTTTACTCCTGAAGACTGTCTCTTAAGTGAAACAGAAAATGAAAAACTCAAAGGAATTGATCATTCATTATTGATGGGGGGTAGCTACAGAGGTGCCAAAAGATCATTAATTATACACCCATATCCCAGAAACTATTCTGGTAAAGCACCCTCTAGAGAAAACTTTCCAAAGCGCCCCATAGAAGGACAAATACCTGAAACTGACTTAGAAGTTAAAGCTCAAAAAACATTTATTCGTATGAAACAAGTCATGGCCCGAGTTCAGGAGCTTGATGAAGCTTTGGATGATCCTATTAATGTATGGAAAAAGCTTAAGTTAAGCTGGGAAAGAGCAAAGGATGACACTAATCCTCCGATGAGTGAAATAGTAAAGCAATCCAAGGATCTTGATGTTCCATTAACAGTGCTCGAAAATACATTAAGACGTGTTTTGAGGCGTGTTCGTAAAATGACACAATTAGATCGTGTACAAGAAATGGATCGCAATTCAATGCGATGGCTTGTAAGGCAACCAGGCAGGTCTATAGCTGAGCAGGCGGGAGCTAAACAACGTGTTTTGGCTGTTGTTCGCGAAGAAAACTTCAATACTCCAGAAAATCAAGTTTTATTAGCTTATTGTATATTAGCTTCAGCAGTTGCCAGAGAATGGATGCTGGAAAATAATAAAACTGATACTACAAAAAGATATAAACGTGTTAAAAAATTCAGAGATAAATGCCTAAATCTCTCGAGAATGTTAAAAGAAAAGCAAATTATAGTTGCCCCAGCAGGTATAACTCCAAATTATGTATTAATGGAGGATAAATCTTATTATGCAGTTTTTGAAGCTTGGAAAAAATTATTAGCACGCAAGAAAGCATTGGATGATCTGTGGGCATGGCAAGCAGAAACTTGGACTGATTTTACAGTATTGGCGATAATTATTGCTTTAAACGATCTTAATGAAACTGAATTAATAGCACAATCACCGCTTATTTGGATGCAGGAGCCAATGGTAGGAAGATTTATAGATCAGGATCGTCCACTTGCAGTTTTTTGGCTGAAAGAAACTAACAGGGTTGTTGAAGTACATTCTCGTCCCAAAAATCCAAGTTTTTTACAGCAATTAACCAGAGCCCACGTATCTCTTAAAATCTACGAACCAGATAATGAAAATTTCTCAAAAAGAATAGTCGTTTGGGCTGTCCATTCAATTGATAAGATGAATTTAAAGAGTTCCGTTTGTGATGCTAGAAATTATCTGAATGATTTGCAGCGTGTGCCATCTCCTGAGAAAATTAAAAATGGTTTAATTCTTATGCCTGCTCACGATACTGCTGAGGATTTTTCCCATGAAGAAAATAAAATTCGTGTAGATGGGATATCCTTTGGTGGTGCTGGCGTATCATTAAACTTTGGATTGAACTCGATTGCTAAATTTGTTCGCAGCGATATTTACTAGGTTTCTTATGAAAAAAATATGTGGATATGATTTGAATGGGTGGCACGATACAGCCGTAAGAAATTGGAAAATTTTACCTGACGAAGAAATAGAATTTGGTAGATTTAGTTCAACTAGTGGATTGAAGCCGGTAATTGTAAAAAGTGGAAACTCTAAGTCCTTAAAGTGGATTGGAGGCCACCAAGCATATATTGCACCACACGGTTGTGGGGACGGCTGGGGTGAAATTGGTAATTCAGACCGTAGGAAATTAGTCTTAGATATTTTAGAAAATGAAGATAGTGAATCTGAAGAATTGCTTGGAGCTGCAATTGCTGGTTTATCAAAAAATGCAGATTTTGCAGTTATAGGAATAGACGATTTACCGACGACTAACGAATTTTTTCAAGAGAAGTTAATTAATGCCTTAGGTAAAGCTAATGTAAGAACGAAGCTTTTGGTATGGCGCCCAGTTCTTGCCGTAATTAATCAAATTGAATTGGGCTTAATTGAAGAAGAAGCTTCAGTTGGTGTAATTTGCCATTCTTCGAATGGTTTTTCTATACAAAAGTTATTGGTTAAAAAAATTAAACATAAAGCTCAGATTATTTTGACGCCTGAAAGAAGCAAGCCAGGACATTTAATAAAATCAGAATTAGGGTATAACGGACTTTGGATGAAAGCTCATAATCTAATCACAGATCAATTAAATGATATAAGGTTTCTAGATGCTGGATTGATCAATGCTACTCCAAAGTTAGCAATGGGATTTAGAAGTAAAACTGAACTATTAAAGATAAGGAATGGAAATTGGATTAAAATAAATCCACCAAAAAAAATTGATCTCGCTGACACAGATTTATCATCAGATTTGTTTGGTGATATTTTAGATTGTGATTATATTTTATTCGAAACCTTATCTAAAGGAGCTGTAAAAGATTTTTTACATAAAAGATTTTCAGAAATTATCAAATCTGAAATTATTTTACTTGAAGATGGTGGAATTGCGAAGGGAGCCATTAGCGCTGCTGAGAGATTATCTAACGCACAGCCTGTATATCTTGATTTTTTACCTCAAATATCAACTATCATAAATAGCAAAGAAGGTGCAGAAAGTTTTGATTTAATTAATGATGCAGAAACTGTCGAAGCAGGTCAGCTTTATAAAAGCAGATATCCAGCAACTTTTGGCATTCAGTCAGGGCAATCAAAGTTAAGTATTTATATACGTAAAGAAAATGAGAGATGGCCTAGAAAAGCCATTATATCATTGGGTTCGAAAGTCCAGGAACCAACACCGATTGATTTGTCAGTTGAACAACGCCCAGCATCAGGAAGAGCAAAGTTGTTGATGGTATCATCTGGATTAGGGAGAAATTTTACTATCGATTGGGATGCATCTGAAGTAATTGAAAAAGAGTGGGACATTCTTGTTAAAGAACTAGGAGTTTATAGTACTAGTATTCCAGCTAGGCTTGTTTTGCCAAATGGATTAGATGCTTGGAATAATTCTATGAGATCGAATGACCTTTATGAAATTCTTCACAAAAATGTCGACAGAAAAAAACCTGACTGGGAATCTTTAGCAAACAAACTTTCAGATAGAACTTTAAAACAATATTGTATTTCAAGTGATGGTGCCGTACCAGAAAAAATATCGCAAAGCACTGTTGAGCAATTAGATTATCTTACGGAATGTGCGATTGTTGAATTGCAAAAAAGACTAGATGGAGAAATTAAGGTTGATAATAATAATTCTTTAAAATTTTTAACATGGCAATTTCGAAGGTGTCCACAAAAAGTAACTCGATGGCTATTGGATTATGCCCAAAATAAAAATAGTGGTATTACGCATCCTTTTGCGATTAACAGCTCCAGTGACATTTTAGTTTTTCAAGGTTTAGGCCGAGTAACGAATTCAGTTGAAGCTGAAAAAGAAATTATTGAGCTTATATTAGAAAAACCAATCGAAGACTGGAAATGGAGAATTGAGACAGCATGTCTTTCTTTTTTATTGTCTCGTTCCGAAACTGCACCTAAAATTCTTACACGCGGAATGGTTGAAAAAATTTCAAAACGTGTTGTTTTAGAATTTCGTAATGCGCTAGGTAGTGAGTATACTACTTTTAATTATGCGCCTCTATTATTAGTTGGTTTGCTAAGGTGGCGTATCATAGCTCCAAATGCTTTAGTTTTTGGTAAAGACAAAATTGCTATGAATTTAAAGCAATGCATAGATGATACTATAAAAGATCTTTCATCAAGGCAAAAATCGAATTCTAAAATTAA
>ERZ807291.9317-NODE-9317-length-10652-cov-4.848825_pt1 | contig 10652 bp, 10 predicted proteins | sample MGYA00521257_ERZ807291 | MGnify/ENA primary metagenome ERZ807291 (study PRJEB31413, sample SAMN03169783) | marine metagenome | biome: Marine; feature: Water; material: Subsurface seawater | place: North Sea | collected 2011-04-28 | depth 1 m m ... | reverse complement strand
TTTCGCCATTTCGCGACGAGCGAGATATGGCAAAAAGCTTGTTTGAGCCTGACGACTTTCTAGAAGTGTTTATTGATACGCCGCTAGCTGTAGCCGAAGAGCGTGACCCAAAGGGCCTGTATAAAAAAGCGAGAAGTGGAAAGTTACCCAATTTCACAGGCATAGACAGCGAGTATCAGCCACCTATAAACCCTAGCTTGATTTTGAAAACAGAGGGCCAGACGGTGGCAGAATCGGCAAAAGTACTGGTCGAACTAATATCAATACGAGTAGAGGATAAATAAGTATATCCAGGGACAATTGGTATTTTATCAGAATATTTTATACCATTGATAATCGGCTTATTAGTAAAATGGTGGAGTGTGATCAATGATGATGGCTAAACCCTTAGTTCAATTAATAAGTATGGGCATTTTGGAAAACAATGCAAAAGAACTTAGAAGTGGACTAAGATAGACACTCACTCAGAGGTTATCTATTGAGAATAGGTGAGGCACTAGATCAGTCTGAACAAGTTAAGTAATCCTGAAAGAATAATACTCAGAGGGAGATTGCAGAAGTATTCAAACACTATGAAATGCATTAGAAAAGGGAGCTTTTAGATAATTTATTCAGTATCAAAAGTTCTATTTTCAGAATTGTCTTCAACAAACTCATAACGGAGAGTTCTAGCTAGACCATCCTCCAACGATACAGGAGCAATAAAGCCAGACTTACTAGCGGATGAAGCAAATTGAGTAGTCCCCATAAATTTTTTAACTCGAATACTACTTACCGGTAGCGACTTGTTAACTAACGTAGCAACCACATCGGCAAAATAACCAATAGAGATACCTAAAAAACCTGGCAATCTGAGCCCAACATTATTTTTTCCAAATAGCGTTCTCCTGATTATCGAAATTAGAGTATTCATATCCAAATCTGGCTTATCAACATAGTTGTAAATGTGCAGTCCAGGTTCAAATGAAAAACTGTACTCAAGAAAAGCAGCAACATTTTCAACATACGCCATGGATTTTTTATTTTTCCCATCACCAAACATCACAAATCTTCGCATTGCTATCTGCTTCAATAAATTAAAGACATTACCTCTATTACCCTCGCCAAATATAACTGTTGGCCTCACAATTATTAAAGTACGATTTTTTGGGTCTTCGGCCTGCCATTCCTTATAAACACCTTCAGCTAAATATTTGGTACGGCCATAATCATTAAAATAATTTGGCTCACCCGATTCATTGGTATCTGCTGGTGAAAATCCATATATAGCCACTGAACTGGTAAATATAATTTTATCTATCCCATGCGCTCGTGCCGCATCACATATATTTACCGCACCCTTCACGTTAACATCATCGTATCGACTCAATGGACGTACATCATCTCGATGCATTGCAGCTAAGTTGATTATTAATTTAGCAGACGAAAGTTTTTTCATATCCACCATATCTTCAACATCTAAATATGATGCGTTGGCGTCAGTACTATCTATTTCCTTGTCAAACACCGAATATTCTACGCCTGAAATATCAAAACGTTGACACAACCTAGTTCCTAGAAATCCAGCGCCCCCAATTATTGCAATAGCCTCACTAACCATAGGTAAAACTCCCACTTATAAATCTATTATTTAACAACGATTACAATATCAAGACTCACTCATTGTCTTCAGAAGTCGATGAGCACTTCGCCTTTCAAAAAATCTCAATCTGAGTGTTTCAAAAAAATATATTGGCATTTTTAAATACCCTATTTTACTCAATACTCTAGAAACTTGTTTAGTTTTAATCGGACTTAAAGACTCTCCTTGATCATAATAAATAGGTACATCAATAAATTTTATAAAATTCAACTTCATTTCATTCTCAGCAATTTGCATCCAAAAATCCCAATCCTCCAAAGGCTCATTTAAGAAGTTATATTTTTTTGCAATATTGGTTGGTATTGAAGCTCCGCTAAAAGTTATAAGATTTTTGTACTTTAAGCGGCTTTTTTTTATAGTTCTAGTTTGACTCAAGTCACTTTTATAATTGCTATTGTAATCTTTCTCTTGAACTTCTGATTTCATTCCACTATAACAGTGCTGCGAGCTCGAATGAGCTATATGCTCGACATATTTGACGGGCACAAGATCGTCTATATCTAAGAACATCAACCTTTTTGAAGATGCTATTTGAACGCCTTCATTCCGCGGTAAAGACGGTCTCCCACTATTGATAGCACGGCGCTTAGTAATAAAATTTGGATATAGATTAGCTTCCTCCAAAATTTTTGAAAATGATTTATCAGAAGAACAGTCATCAATAATAATAACTTCTGAAAAAAGATGATTCACTAAACGCATCCAACAAAAAAATCTATCGAGATGTTGTTCCGAATTATAACTAGTAACCAATAAGGTTAAAGACATCTGTTTACCACTTGGGTGATGACATTACATTTTCGGGATTGAATCTTTCTTTGGTCAACTCAGCAATAAACTTAACATCCTCAACCAAAGATTCATCGAGCTTAATTGGTTCAAAACCTAAAGATACTAAGCCAGCATTAGATACCTCAAGCTCATTTTCAGCCAATTCTTTTCTAGGATTTTCCTTAAAGTCTATTTTGGCGCCATAGCTTTTCTTTAAAATATTAGCTAGCTCGATCACTGAAAGCACCTCTGATACCTGATTAAAAATACGAGGCTTTTTAGATTCAAACTCACAACTATTTATAGCTAGCTCAACGCATCTAGCAGTATCTGAGATATGTATGAATGCACGAGATTGACCACCAGTGCCATAAACCGTTAACGGCAGGTCATTAGCAGCTTGGGAAATAAATCGGTTCAGAACAGTCCCATATATTCCATCATAATCAAAGCGGTTTACCAGCTTTGGTGAGAGCTTTGTGTGTTCGGTTTCCACACCCCATACAATTCCCTGATGCAAGTCGGTAATTCGAAGGCCCCAATTTTTATTGTAAAATTGAAAGGTTAATTGGTCTAAGCATTTAGTTAAATGATAAACACTGCCCGGATTAGCTGGGTATAAAATTTCAGTATCATTCTGGGTTGAATTAATTTTGATATCCAAATAGCCTTCAGGTATTGCCCCATATACCTTGGAATACCCATAGACGCCCATAGTCCCCAAATGGACCAAATGAATTGTTGGATCAACCTCAACAATAGCAGAACATATGTTATGAGTACCTGAAACATTATTATCAACAGTATAGCGCCTCTCCTTGTCACCGATCATAGAGTATGGTGCCGCCCTTTGTTCAGCAAATTGAATAACAGCATCTGGCTTATATTTTTGCAACAATGCAACTAAACCTGAAGAGTCTTTAGCAATATCAAGCAACTCAAATTTAATGTCTCCGCAAAGCGCCCTACCAACTCCAATACGTTCTGATATAGATGCAATATTTGTAAGACTTCCTGAAGAAAGTTCATTGTCGATGTTTCTTCTAGATAAATTATCGACAATAATTACTGAATGGCCTTGACTAGCCAGCCTTAAACTAGTTGGCCAGCCACAAAACCCATCACCACCAAAAACTACAATTTTTTTCATAATTATTTACCTATTAGATTTTAAAAATTAGCATTCAAAGAAAACAACCTGTTATCACCATAAATTTCTTGATATTTCACCCTTTATTTGTGAATAAGACATGCCCAAGCTAAGTATCGTCCCAATCGAAATTTATTTAGTACAACGTCATCCAGACGACGAAAAAAACGACTAGCTTTTAAGCCCAACAAGGATGAAATAAGAGTAAAAAAACCATAATAAACTATTTTGGTCCCAGGAAAGGTATCTATAATGAACATGATATCACTGTGTCGCAATGGCTGCTCATCAGGCGTCCTTAAATTTGGAGTTAATTTACGATAAAGATTAATTAATGGGTTACCTGCAAGGGGCTCGCCAAAAACGACACTTCCATCTTGCTTAAGGACACGTTTTAGCTCAGGAACGGCGGCAGATAAATCAAGATGGTGGAGTATACCTCTACCAATAATCAGGTTGAACTTATTAGATTCATAAGGCAATTTATGGGCATCGGCAAGCTCAAAAACAACATCGCCCTTTTTCTCTGAGATTTTGAGTTTATCAATAGCAGTTGAAGAAATGTCAATTGAGATGAGCGAGGAGTTAAAGGGCGCCTTTAAGGCTACAGACTCTAAACCAGCACCAACCTCTAAGACAATATCACTACTGGCGTCGAAAAAATGAGAATCATAATCAATATACCAATACTCCAGAGCCTGGTAAAACTTACTTGTCTTCGATGATCTAGCATGCTCATTAAACCGTTCGTCATGCCATTTCTTTTCTCTTTCAACTCTATCTTGTATATTGCTCATAAATTCTTATCCTAAAACAATTAATTAAATATAAGTAGGTGATTGATATAATATTATATTATGGAATCTAAAGACAGTATTAATATAAATTCATCTAATTAGCTTGATATATATCTATGTAGCAAACCATTATTCATGTCTCAAGAAGTTTGAGCCAGTCTTTCATTACAACATCGATTTGATAAGGCTTAGCCGATTCAACGCATTTGGGAGAATACTCTCTTACAGAGCCACCCATTACTATAAAGTGTTCAATCGCCTCAGATAAAGCATTAATGTCGCCATTTGGAACCAACATGCCATTTTGATCCGACTTTATAATAGACCCAGGACCAGTTGGACAATCAAACGCTATTACTGGCAACCCTGATGAAAGTGCATTTAGCATAACTAATGGAAATCCCTCTAACCTAGATGGCAAAATAAAAATGTCATAATCTTTGTAGAGGGCATCTAGATTGTTAGCGAATCCCTTTAGCTGAACCATATCATCAAGTCCGTATTTTTGTATAAGCTTTAAAAGTGTTTCTCTCTCACTTCCATTTCCGTATATATGAAATGATGATCTTTTGGGAACTTTGTCTTTGATTAATCTCATTGCCTCGATGAAAAGGTCAAAGCCTTTTCGTTTTTGAAGCATTCCTGCCAGCATGAACTTTAACGAATATTGATCCTTACGAAGTTCACTCTCAAATGTATTTGGAGAAAACCAATTTTTAATATATCGAACGTCTGGAGAAAATAAGATGTTATCCAAGGTACATTTTTCAGCATGAGTAGGCACAACAACAACACCTTTGAAGAGTCGGATAATACTCAATCTAAATCGGTCAATTAAAGGTCTCTTCTCTATATAAGCAACATTCTCCCAAATAATGGTATGAGGGAAAAATAATGGCAGTACTAGACTAGCACCAGCTGTAAGAGAAATAAATTTTGATGTTTTGCTATCCTTGATTTTAAAAAGTATAAAATGCGCAAGCCTTGAAATAGCAACCATCCAAAACAGCATTTTTAATACTGGTCCCCATTCGGGAGAATGTCGCCACCTATGAAGGACATGGGTCTGATAAGGCGCATCAGGATCACTCAAACCATATAATGCAACCACCTCAACCTCATAGCCTTCCTTTAAAAGATAGTTCGCCATTTGGCGTATCAAGGTTCCATGACCACCGGTCACATCATTTTCAAAGTAAAGGAATGAACAAAAGAAATAGACTTTACGAACCATTTTTAGAATTTATATTTTGCGACATGTTACTAATTTTACGGATATTATCTAGCAATAAATCTTGAAAATCGATAAAGAATAAAAACAAAAATCGACATAATAAGAAAAGCTAACAAGGGCTTGAAATAAAGGGCATTGCCAAAGTTGTTGTTAAAAGGTATTAAACTTAAAGATGTCAAAGCAATAATGCTTGAAATATGACTAGAATTCCCAATCTGTAAAGACCTAGATGCTAAAACTATGGCTGCAAAATTCATTAAAATAATCAAAGGACCTACAACTGGAACAGCATTGCCAAACATCACAAATCCTTGGCCAATATAATGTGAATTCATATTTACAAACCCATTACTCCCCTGTTCTCCCCATGCCTCAACAAAAACTTGGGCGGCAGGATCCATAGTTACAAACCCCAACCTTTTAAGTAATGGCGCACCATTTAGAAGCGCGGTCAAATCCCACCCCTCAAATATACTCCTTATCAGGAATGCACCTTGAATTTGAACTAAAAAGATTCTCGAGCCAACTTTGGCAAGCAAGTTGACTTCCTGCTCATTAAAGAGCAAATAAAATGGAATAATTACTACAGCAAGAACTAAGCAAATAGAATAACCTACAAACTTTAGATTAATTCGATGCTCAGAGTAAGATATAAACACCGCCATTGCAACTATTACAGGCATTAGTAAAAAGCTTTTAATTAGTGTCATTACAGTATAAATGAGTAGCAGTAAAACAGTGATCAACAGTTTCAATCGCTTCCCACTAGAGTAATACTCATCGAACATCCATGCTAAAGCGAAAAGTGGAAAATACTGCATCAAATATCCAAGAATGGGGATGCTTGACCTGAATCGCTCTTCTATAAATCTACCCTTCGCTAGCTCTGCCCCCAATACATCGCCGTTAAAAATATAAAATCCGGGTAGATCACCAATGAGATATAAATCAGTTAGTAGGATCAGAGACAGAGAAATAAGAACTATACGGCTAAACCATTTCCTTGAGGGATCATTAAGAAATATATTATGGCTAATTCTTCGATCTTTGATTCGAATTACTGACTGAGCAATACCAAAAAAAATAAACGTCAAGCACCATGAAACATAGTACCCGACATATACCGGCAGAATAATTTCAGGATTAAGTAAATCTTGAAGGCCCCAAGGGATTTCTATGTTCGTGTATAAAAAAACATTTATACCGACTATGGTTGGAAGCAACGCGATAAACAAAAAGTAACTGCACGGATCTAATTGAAGCCATTTCAGCTTGGCTAAGCGACGATAAAAAAGTATCGCTCCTGCCAATGCCAAGTTGGCTACGCAGCCTATAATTACCTCCATGAATTTTGCATCAACATTTTAAGCTCGTCTTCCTAGTAAAATACATAAGGTATCTCCACTCTCACGAACCGAACCTTTGCGTGACCATTTTATGTATTCAGGAAATAGCTTATAAGCATTTTCAGATCTTACCTTCCAAGGCGTATGCAACCTTGTGTTTTCATTATCTACAGCCTCCACGAGAACAATACTACCGTTAACATTTAAGCTCTTCGCCATATTTTCAATAGCAGCTACCATTACATTCTCACTAAGGCCCCCTAGCACCATGTGAACAAAAATGAGATCCCAGTGCGACTGTTTGTCAAAATGACTCACCACTTTTGAGTAACCTTTATTAGCTGCCAAATTAAGTAAATCACTGGTAGGATCAAAACCTACAATTTTTGCATTATCGTCTAAACAATCTAAAGTAGAAAGAAAACTAAAATGTCGGCCAATACCACAACCATAATCTAATACAGTTTTAACGCTAGAAACGGGGAGCTCTTCGCTTATAATTTTACTATAAACTAGCGATTGCTCCTCAGTGGTTTTAGTTTTGTCTTTCTGAAGAGTACGTGAATCATAGACACTATCAGCGCCCAATAATCGGGCCCGCTCCTCCCAATTAATCGAAAACTTCCAGCCAAATTTATAGAGTATCTTCTTAATAAAATCTTTTAAAAGCTCTATCATTTTTTTACCATACTGATTATTGTCATTGCCTTGAAAATACAAAACTGAGGGTTCGCTAGTTTAAGGACCTTAAAGAAATTTCTTTCTAATTCAGATCGAGCATTTAACTGCTTAATTTGAAGGTAAATTCCTAATTTAACAACCCATCCACTAGACTCGATAGCATTTTCTCGAAGTAGCACTTCAACTTGATTTCTAATTTTATTTACCAGTTTTTCTGTCTTTGTAGAGAAGTTATATGACGAAGACAACGAACTCTGATGCAATCTATATTTTATCAATGGCTTTCTGCAAACTTTGAAATCAAGATTTCTCGAAATGCAGAAACGCAAGACTGGCCAATCCTCTGCATTTTTTACTTTCGTCTCATCAAGTGCTGAAAGCAAGCTCTCACGTCCGATCATCACAGTGGGTGCATTAATTGTATTGATGTAAAAATTAGCGGTCTTCAGCCAATTATTCTCGTAAAAATATGGACTAAGACTCTTCCTTTTGCTGATAAAATCTGAGTCCTTATCTATTAAATTCATATCAGATAAAATGATACTAGACTGCGGGTTGTTAATAATAGCCAGTTGATAATACTCTGCCAACGAATCTGACTCAAACTCGTCATCACCAGCAAGGTATTTAACCCAATTATTCTTATATGTCGCTAAAACATTTTTAATTGAACTATTAATGCCTAAATTAACTTTATTAACATTTACATCCCATTTCTTAGTTTTGGCCTTGTGCTCGTTAAGAAACCGCTCAATAACGGAAACTGAATTATCAGTGGAACAATCATCATTAATAATGATATCGAACGATTTGGTATCATTTTCTAAAATAGACAGCAACGTTCGCTCGATAAAAGCTTCATTGTTATACACCATAATCAGTAGAGTAATTCTGATATCTTCACCCTCTTTTAAAAATACTTCTGATGAAATTGACGCAACACACCCAAAACACATTTTGTATCATCTAATGTCATACCATGCCAAAGAGGAAGGCGCACGAGGTGCTCAGTTGCCATTTCAGAGACGCCAACTCCCATCGGAAACGAGCCATAATTAATTCCTGCAGGGGACTTTGCTAAAGACTGATAATGCGAAGTCAGTTGAATTTCATGGGAACTGCAAAAATCAAGTAGCTTGTCTCTCATATCCTTACTCGGAGCTAACATCCAAAAAATATGGGCGTTAGCTTTATTGTTAGCTAGTGGGATCTGCCAACCATTTTGGACCCAACCTGAATGACTAAGATGCTCAAAATAGTTATCCCAAATAAGACGCCTAGCAGAAGTAATTTTTTCAAGATCCATTAACTGAGGTCTTAGCAAGGCTGCTTGTGAATAAGATCCAGCAAAACTGGACCCTAGAGTCCGCCAAGTATACTTGTCTACCTCGTTTCTGATAAAAGACCTTCTATTCGTCCCTTTCTCAAAAATCATATCCGTAATATCAACAAATGCTGCATTTCTGACAAGAAGAGCGCCGCCTTCCCCTCCGCTATGCAGATTTTTTGTAGAGTGAAAGCTATAGGTGATAAAGTCACCTTGAAAACATTTGTCGTGAGGAGTGAATAACCAACTCCCGATTGATTGAGCAGCGTCTTGAACTAATGCCAAGCCATATTTATCACAAAGTTGACGAGCTTTTTTTGCCCTATTTGAGCAACCAGCATAATCTACCCAAATAATAGCCTTGGTCTTTTTAGTAATCAACTTCTCAGTCATCTCAAGATCTAAACAGAGATCATCCTTGATTACGTCGCAAAATATTATTTTGGCACCCCTTAATGCGAAGGATGAAGCTGAGGTTACAAAGGTATAGTCAGGAACTATAATCTCATCATCTGCATTTAGATCCATGGCTAAAGCAGTCATTTCCAAAGCGTCAGAACAAGAGTTCACAAAATAAGAAGCTTGAGCCCCAGTTTGATGCTTCAAGAAATCGCATACATCAGTCACGGCACTTCCAGGATTATTTGAGGACATGGCGATATCTAAAGATACAATCTCTTCCCCTATTAGTGTAGGTTTAGTAAAAGGAATCACGTTAGAGAGTTATCCAAATTTACTAACAAGAAACTGAACATCATTATTTATTTCCTCCATTAAGGACAAGTGAGCCCAATGCGTCTGTTTTCCAATTCCTATGTTCTTTCTTGAATTACAAAACACTTTATTTGCATCATTACATTCTATAAAAGCTTGAGGGAACCCTTTCAACTCAAGAAATCTATTAACATTAGAAATCACCAAATCAGTATTTTCGATAAGGTCTTCAAACTTCACAATTAAAAAAGAGTCTGGATATGTTGTAACCAACTCTCGTATTTGACGTATTCGATCCTGCAAAGTAAGCAACATTAGATTTAATTGCAGGCTATTAGGATCTGAACCAAAGTCGCCTACCGCACCCAAGAAAAAACTTTCTCTAATTGTATTAACCTTTAGGTAAGCAGAATTATTCAATAAGTCTTGAACTTGATCAAAAACATCTCTCAGGACAATAATGCATCCATCTACATTTAAATCACCTAAATTGATATTCTTTATTTGTTCAGGAAAGACTGCCTGATCATATATAAAAACCGTTCCTCTTCGACCAAAAAAAAACTTGAATGCCTTTATGAAATTTATTTTTTTCGATTGAACATTTGACGTAAATATTGTGGAAACTAAAGATGCTAACATTAATAACATCATTTTTAGTTGGATGGAGATTCCTTTCAAATGAGTTCGTATATTCAGCGGATCGATCAGCAACTTGCAAAATGTCTTAAAAATTTTGGTTATTGCAAGAAAACTTTCATTTCCAAAAAAAATAAGCAATTCACGTTGAGTTTTTAATTCATGCAATCCATTTGGCCTTCGCCAAAAATCTAACTCTAAAGGGTAACCAGATACTAGAGACTGTCTTTTAAGCAAGTCAATCAACGCACCTGAGCCTGACCAACCTGAGCCGAGAATAGCTAAGCTAAGCGAAGGGAACTTATTCATAATTTAGTCTCTAGATGAGAATCTGAAGTGATGAAGTAAAAG
>ERZ807291.9316-NODE-9316-length-10652-cov-7.052373_pt1 | contig 10652 bp, 8 predicted proteins | sample MGYA00521257_ERZ807291 | MGnify/ENA primary metagenome ERZ807291 (study PRJEB31413, sample SAMN03169783) | marine metagenome | biome: Marine; feature: Water; material: Subsurface seawater | place: North Sea | collected 2011-04-28 | depth 1 m m ... | reverse complement strand
AGAACATCAATCCCTGTAATTAAATTCGACAGTACATCTAATGGGTAGCTATCGCTAAAGTCCATGTGCCTTACCGTGCCATAAGTCTCAAAAGAAAACTCTTTCGAAAAAAATCGCATCAAGGTACTCCCTAACATACCAGAAGCACCAATGATCAAAATTCGTTTCATACAAACTCCTAGTGGCATTAAATATGCAATCTATTATGGATATTATATAAGAAACTTTACATTAATGCTCTTTAACCATAATAAACCGCCCTTGCACGTGATTTATAGCAAGCATCCGAAATATAACAACAATCAAAATACACGGCACTACGGTCTTAATAAGGGGTGTTAAATGGTAAAAAACCGAATACTTTAGAGTAAGAACGCAAGTGGCATAGCAATAAGAATATAACCCTATTGCCCACCATCGAGAACTATATTTAACGAATTTCCGAGCCATAAAACAAAAGAAAAAACCATTCACAAGACCTCTAAAAAATAAATCTATCTCACCACCCCAAATTGCACTATTAGCAATTGGCCCCAGCGTGTATGGAGCGACATCAGATTCCGGGAAATAATTTGAGGCGTACCAGCCTTGAGGGTTCCACTGAACAAAATCACCAAACGTAAACATCGCAGTAAAATCATAGAAAAACATCTGCCATTCAACTGGCGGCAAAGAGCCTGAGGCCCGCTCAGCGTAGAGATGAAATGCAGTCAAAAAAACAGCCCCAAATTCTGATGCACTTTGCACTCCATCCTGGTCTATGGAGTCCTTAACCATCCCAAAGTCAAACTGCATTATCCTTATAAGCTCGATGATGGAGAATAGCGCCACTAAAAAAAATGCCCCTAACACGCCATGCCTAATTGATAGATGCTTAACTGTAGTCGTATACAAACAAGCGACCTGTAAAAGAATCACTAACGTTTGAATTCTGGAACCTAGCGAGTAAGTAACTTCGTGATAGCATATTAAAATAACAACTATTGGAATAATTTTTTTAAAGCGACTGTAGTTAAGAAAAAGGAAAACAAGCAGAAAAGAATAAAGGGCAAGGTTTAAGCGGATACACACCGATACAAATTTTCTGACTAACCAAGGAAGGTGATCATAACGAGTGTAGTGCTCCCAGTATGTTTCAACCGGTGCTGAAAATGACAACACCACAGATATACAAAAAAGCGTCAATACCGCAATAAACACTAGCGTGTAGCGATCAACTCTCGGCTTTCGCTTATAGGGAACTAGGGTAATTGGTGCACGTCCGCGAAATAAAAGATAACCAATGGAGAAGCTAGTTAAAAAAAGAACCTGTCTCCATAACTGGTCTCCAATTGCTTCTTTTTCGGGGAAAAGGCGTGCAAATGGTCCCGCTTCATCTAACTCTAAAACAGCGAACCCTAATGCAGGAAAAATCGTGTACGCGCCTATAAGTACGACATAGATCAGCCCTATCTCACCTAGAAGGTTTTGACCCACTAGTTGCCTCAGCCTTATATAAAAAGCAACCATAACAAACAAAACGGTCCAACTAGGTCGGGAAAAAACACTCCAAGTTGGGAATAATAGATCAAATACTAAGGACGCCACGCCGAAAAAAAAAGCCAAACCGAGAATAAGACTATAAGATTTTTTGAGATCTCCCTTCCTCAACGGATATGGCTGCAAACTAGAGTAATAATGGTCTGTCATTTATGAATACTTCCAAATAAAGCCTTATAGAATCCTGTGCTCACCTTAAGTTTTATAAGCCAAACGAGCCACGGCAGCCAATTAATTGATATATTTTCCCTATATCTATTCATCTATATGTAAATGTCCGTTTTTTCGATAAGACTGCAAGAAATACCGAAACGAATTCGTTAACATTTGGAACATAGATTTCGCATCAAATTTTGATCCAAACGCATGAAAATAATACGCAAAATAAGCAGCTTCAACTATATTGCTAATGGAGTATTTATTTCCATCAAGATACAAACGACTTGGACTAAGAGCGTTACCATCAAGATGACTTCTTCTATTTCTCTTAGCCTTCCGCAAAGTTTGGCGAAATATTTCCCCTAGGCCTTGGTGCTCCGCTACCCCAGAAATAATCTCTAACTCCCTTGCAGTGCGAGCTTTAGCATAATTTCCATCTGCCAGCTCATTTAGACTCTGAATTATAAGCTGCCTATAATCTATATCAGGAGCGCGAGCAGACCAACCAGGAAGGTCTTTTGCTGTCAAAAGGTAATCAGCGGTCATTAAACAAATCAATGGAGAATAAGGCTGGCCGCCCAAATCTTGATGCATTGGTCTGTTTTCAGCATTTCTAAAGAACGATTCAGATTGCTTTTTCGCCTTATCACTCTCAGACAGATATCCTAGACCAAAAGAAGTAGGTGACATCCCGTAGATCGAAAATGGAGCCTCTGAGAAAGCATATTCATCGATTTCCCCAGCAGTTACTATCCCAGAATAGCCATCGGGCGTTGCACATGCATAAAAACACCCATCAGGAGATTTACTTTTAACACTGTCGATAATACGTGTTGACACAACCCCCTTAACATAAAACATAGGTGACTCAACATCGGAAACGTAACTCAAGTTTTTAGCTGTCTTGGCCAAAAATTCATCAGCGGACAGCATTTTATAACCAGATTTTGCCCGCCCCATTTTAGCATGTAGGATTAACTGGGCTGAATCTGATTTTACATTAGAATAATAATAGACGGGGGCCGGCCAGGCTAGGCTCTCGGCGCCAGTTAGCTGAAGCAAGTTATTCATATCTCTTATTCCATTCGGCAAAAGGCCATCGTCTCCACCTAAAGCTATCACGAATCCTGGGCGAACTTGACCTAAAGCGAATTCAAAATTCTCACGCATCCCGCTTGCAGGCGGAGTAACATATCTAATTCGTGAGTCCAAAGACGCTGCGCGCAGCACTACCTCTCGTGTATTATCAGTACTGCCATCATCTGAAACAATAATTTCCAAATTTGTATATTCTTGCATCGCGCATGACTTTAACGTGTAGGCAAGATAATCCGCCCTATCTTTCGTGGGAATAATAACGGTAAACAGCGGCTCTTTTTTTACATCACTCATGCGTTTCTCAATATAAGATAAATTAATGACCCATAAAGACTCGTTTATTTGACTTAAGCGTTGACAAATAAAGTATCACTAGAATAACAAATCCCGTTGCAGCGGGCCAAGCAAAGCTTGCCCATCTTCCTAAATCAGAGGGTATAAACTGCAATGACACTAACGAGAGTGGAATGCTGACGAATAGCGGAGGCAACACTACCACGCGACACCAGTTAGCCATTTGTCCCACTAATAATCGTCTATGCATAAGGTATAACTCAACGGTTACTTGCAAGCTACCATGTACGACCCAGATTGCCGCCCCACCTACCAATCCATATTTTTCAATCGCCAAAAATGTTGCCGGAATACCTACAACGATAGCCCCAACCATTATCATCATGTGTAATTGAGTCCAATTATGGGCATGTTGAAAGGCAGCTGGGAGCCACATAAGACCAGACATAGCTATAGAAATTAACAGTATTCTGAATGCGAGGATCGTCTCAGGATAAACAACACCCATCCAAGCATAAAATAGATAACTCGAAAATACAGCGCCTACAACTGCTATAGGGATAATTAGTGAAGCCGTAAATGAACAACTATCAAAATATACATCACGCAAAATGTCGGAGTCGTCCGCACCTATAAGTTCTGAAAATTTTGGGTAAAAGACGCGGTAAAATGGTTGAATCCCCATCTGTATAAGCCCCGCTGCGCTAAAAGCCAACGCGTATTTTCCTACGTCTTCAGCTGAGAGCATTACGGTCAACATCAATCGATCAATTGAAGTAACAGCAACTGCAATGAATGATGTGGCTGCTATGCCTAACGAAAAAACCCAAGCACGACGGATTAAGTTCAAGTTGAAACGAGCCTTGTAAGGTACTACACTTGGGATCCTAGAAAGTAGCACTCTCCGAATGCTCAAAGATTGTAATAGAGCTATTGCAGTTTGCAGGAAAAAGAAAATCACTAGATTCTTTGTACATATTATGACCGCCAGCCCCAATCCGTAACGTGCAGTATTCCAACCTATCTGAAGTAAACTAACCTCTCGGTGTCTGTGTAGTCCAACCAAACCACTAGCATATAAAGAGGAAGGAAATTGCACTGCGAGCGCTATTGCCATTACCATCAAAATGTCTGACATATTGTCCGTGGATATAGCTGACGACCGAAACCAATATTCGCCGCCAAAATTTGCAAGAAATATCAGTAACACTGCAAGCCCAGCTGCTACCCAAAATGTAATCAACTCAAACGTTCTTAAAAAGTCCAGTTTTAATTTCGATCCCTCATAGCCAAGGGAGGAAGCAGCAAATTCTTTGATCAGGGTCGCACCGAACCCCATGTCAAAAACAAGTAAAAATAACTGCATCATCAACCAGAAACTTATAACTGCATAACCATCTATACCCAAATAAGTCACGTAAAAAGGCGTGCAAAGAATAATAACGACACCGTTATAAGCACCATTTAACACAGCCCAAACGATATTTTTAGATGTCTGCTTTATAACTGCTCCGTCACACTAGTTGTTTTCAATTAACTTAAATAACCGCATCCACTCCCCAGCGATAACTTGGGCCGAATATTTTTCTCTACCCACTTTTAATGCATTCTGACGTTTGATACTTAGTAATCCAGCATTTGTTGTGATTTCTAAGATAGCATCCCGCAACTGGTCAGGTTCACCCGGTTCAACGATCCAACCGCAATCATTCTCATCTATTAATGTTGCCAAATCAGAATCATTAGTACATACCGCTAAGATAGCCTGCCCAGAAACAAGAGCACTATAAAACTTACTAGGCATAACAAATTTTTCTGCGTTAGGCTTAAGAGTAATCAGGGCTACCTCCGCTTCAAGCATTCGATCTCGCCAAGCAGCATTCGCCAGAGGCGCTTCGAGGCTGATATTTACAAACGGATAATTTTTTTTCTTCTTTAACTCGCCTCTTAAGGCAGCATAATTTGATCCAGATGCATTAAAACTTAGTTTAAACTTCGCCTGTAACAGAATTTCACTATCCAAGGCTCCAAGCAATGTATCAATATCATGCATGGCGCCTAAGTTTCCGCAATAAAGAATATCTACGGGCTTATTAGCCTCGATAGTGGAAAATTGAGACTCCATAAATAAGCCATCATCACCTCCAACAGGAATTATATGGGCATTTGAAATCACTGGAAATCTTGACTGGGCGTAACAAAGAAGCCTTTCTCCTAAAAATACATTTGCCGCGGCGCGGCTAAATATCAGTCCAACTAATTTGGACAAGACTGATATGACTGGATTGTTGAGACGGTTTATATCACCGTCAACCAAAAGATCAGGATATAAGTCCCAAACCAAATGAATAACCTTCTGATTGCTTTTAGAAAAAGCAATCGCAATTAAAGGGGCAAAAAATGTGTTGGTAGTTACAACATATATTCTAGGGCGTCTATAAAATATGCTTTCGAATATAAGCCTAATAGGGTATTCAATATACATTCGAATACGCAAAATGGCTCGATCCAAAGTTGATTTTCTATTCCGAGATGATTCGGCTGAAATAACAAATCTATGCTCAGCAATTACACCTTGAGCATTAATTTCTTTGACAAGGGGCTCCAAAACTGCCGACGCGTCGACTGATGACCAAAATACGATTTTACTCATACACTATCATAATATTTTCGATTAAACCTAAAGACCATGTATAGCTGACAGCCCGTCCGTTTAATTGTTAAGAGGAAGTTATCTTAGGTAACATGTTTACATATATTCGTGCGGTATCACTGAAGGTTTTATCCCAAGTAAAGTTTTTAGCGTGCGCAAGTCCCTGTAAAACGAGTCTGTCACGGCATAACTCAATCTTCGCAATTTGATCCGCATAATCTAGAGGGTTTTGTTCTTCGGCATAAAGAGCTGCAGCGCCACCCACTTCGGGTAACGAGGAGTTATTCGCAGCCACGACAGGACAACCACAAGCCATAGCCTCTAGAATCGGTAGCCCAAATCCCTCGTAATCCGATGGATAAATACAGCAATACACAGAGGAATAAATTTCGCGAAGACGAGAGCCGCTGACCGGACCAAAGAAAATCCATCGATCTTGTAACAATAAATTGAGGCTTTCTAATTCTGCGTCATTTAATTGCGGGCCAATAATACTCAGCCTAAGATTCTTCGATTCCTGAACAGCCCTAACGGCAATATCAAATCGCTTGTGGCCGCCACGCTGACCAACAAACAAGACCGTATCGTCAAGTTCATGATCGGCCGTCAATCTATCTTGATAGAATTTATTATGATCAACAGCCAAATGAACTACATGGACTTTTGATGGGTCTAAAGATGGACAGAAACGCAACGTGTCTTGGCGAGTAGACTCTGAGATACAAATCACTGCATCAGCGCGCTTCAAAGCACGCTGTTTTTGGAATGAATGAACCCATCGTGAAAGCCCTTTACCATATCTCTCGTATATAAAGTCATATACTGTTACTACGAACTTACAACTGCTTGTGCTGCTGGGCAAGCGGTAGTATGAAGTGTGAAAAATATCACAATTCGATTTAACATTTCCGCTCATATATCTTGCAAGGGTGTGATGAAGTTCATCCCTGGAGCAAGCCATCATGGCGGCCATGGAGTTATCATAATCGTTATTGATAATAGTTTTCGGTAGAAGAAGTGTCGTCTCGAAACCGGGATGAGGGTTCATATTTTCTATAAGTCGGTTCCAATAATTAGATATTCCTCCATATTTCTGCAGGCCTAAAATCCCAGAGTCAAGAGTAATGGAGATCTTTTTTAGTGACATTATTTCGCTAACTCGTGTCTAATCAAATTTTCAACAAGATCTGGAAGGTTACTTTTAGCTCGCCATCCGAGTATTTTTTCTGCTTTCTTAGGATTTGCAGACCCTACCTCTATTTCAGCGGCCCGCATAAGGTCAGGTTTAACAACTACGTGGTCCTTGAAATTTAGGTCGAAATACAAAAAAGCTTGCTCCACAAAATATTTGAGGCTTTGTGACTTTCCAGTGGCAATTATAAAATCTTGCGGCTTTTCTATTTGCAACATCTTCCACATCGCGTCGACATATTCCGGAGCGTAGCCCCAATCACGGCATATATTAATATTACCTAACTCTAATATTTCTGTGCTTCCAGCACCAATCCTGCATGCAGCCGAGATGATTTTTTTGGTCACATAAGCTTCTGGACGCAATGTGGATTCATGATTAAAAAGTAAGCCCGTACATGCGTGCAGACCATAAATATTTCTGTACATCGCTACCTGATGTGTAGCCGCAGCTTTAGCCAAGCCGTAAGGGCTTACTGGATTAAATTCTGTAGTCTCATCCGCCGGTCTTCCCATTGTTTCACCAAAGACCTCACCAGACCCTGCGTTATAGAATTTAGTGCCTTTCTGCAAAAGACGAATAGTCTCGAGAACATTAAGCGTGGTTACCGTTACACTACGAATTGTTTCTGCGGGTTGCTTAAAGGATAAACCAACTGAAGATTGGGCTGCCAAGTTGTAGACCTCATGCGGCAGAATCGACGATATAATTCTATAAACAGATTCAAAGTCATACGGATCCATTTCAACTTGATTTACTTGTGAGTCAACCCCTAAAAACTTAAGACCATGAAATGAGGCTTTCTGTATATCACGAGACGTCCCAAAAACATCGTAGCCTTTGTCAACCAAAAGTCTCGAAAGGTATGAACCATCCTGCCCAGACACACCTATAATAAGAGCGCGCGGGTTAGAGTCTATCTTGTAACTCATTCGGAGGGCCATGTGGATGTGAATCCACTAGCCTTTAAAAGACCAATCTTTTTTGCCTCCACTAAATCAGCTCTTACCATCTCAGAGCACATTTCTTGGGCTGATATCTCAGGTGTCCAACCAAGCAATTCTTTCGCCTTAGAGGGGTCACCAAGTAAAGACTCCACTTCAGTCGGCCTAAAGTAACGAGGATCAATTTTTACTACAACATCACCAACTTTAACGCCAGGATTATCGTCACCTGTAATTTTCTCTACTATCGCAACTTCATCTATTCCGCTACCTTCAAATCGCAGCGTAATACCTAACTCTGACGCAGACCAAGCGATAAACTCTCGAACGCTGTGCTGAACACCTGTTGCGATTACAAAATCTTGAGGCTCATCTTGTTGAAGCATCATCCATTGCATTTTAACGTAGTCTTTAGCGTGACCCCAGTCACGAAGGGAATCAATATTTCCCATATACAAGCATTCATCAAGCCCCTGACTGATATTGGCCATACCTCGAGTGATCTTTCTAGTTACGAAGGTTTCTCCTCGACGTGGGCTTTCATGGTTAAATAAGATGCCATTACAGGCATACATATCATAAGCCTCTCTATAATTTACAGTGATCCAGTATGAATACAGCTTTGCAACGGCATATGGACTGCGCGGATAAAATGGAGTTGTCTCACTCTGCGGAGTTTCCTGCACCAGACCGTAAAGTTCAGATGTGCTAGCCTGATAAAATCGTACCTTTTTTTCCATACCTAAAATACGAATAGCTTCAAGAACTCGCAAGGCGCCCATTGCGTCAACATCGGCTGTGTACTCAGGGCTCTCAAAGCTCACCGCAACATGACTTTGGGCACCCAGATTGTAGATCTCATCCGGTTGGGTTTCCTTAATAATGCGAATCAGATTGCTAGTATCACTGAGGTCACCATAATGTAGCTTGAGACGGGCATCGATAGAATGAATATCTTGATAGATATGGTCCAATCGCTGAGTATTAAAAGAACTTGCCCGTCGCTTAACACCATGCACTGTGTAGCCTTTGTCTAGCAATAGCTCTGCCAAGTAGGAACCATCCTGCCCTGAAATTCCAGTGATTAACGCAACTTTATTTATTTTTTCCATACTTAACTCTCCGTTTAAATTCACTCAAATATAAAGATTTTTGACAAAATCCTCGTAGGCAATATTCAGACCTTGGTCAAGACTAAAAGTCGGCTTCCAGCCCATCTTTGAGAGCTTTGAACTGTCCATTAATTTTCTTGGAGCGCCATCTGGTTTAGTTTTATCAAAAGTCACATCTCCTTCATAACCAACGCATCTAGCTACAGCCTCTGCTAATTTCTTGATCGTAATATCTGAACCGCTACCTACGTTTATATGGCTCAACATAGGCGTGGTAACCTTCTGGTAATTACCTACTTCCTCATTCATCACCAATACACAAGCGTCAGCCATGTCATCAACAAACAGGAACTCTCTCTTGGGGTTTCCAGTCCCCCAAATCGTAACAAGTGGTAGTTTCTGAATTTTTGCCTCATGGAAGCGTCGTATTAATGCCGGAATTACATGACTATTTACAGGATGGTAGTTATCACCTGGGCCGTAAAGGTTAGTTGGCATTACACTCCTATAATCGATCCTTTGACTATCACCATACTGCCGATTATAGCTTTCGCAAAGCTTAATTCCTGCAATTTTTGCTATGGCATAGGGCTCGTTAGTAGGCTCTAAAGAACCTGTAAGAAGCGCATTCTCGGCCATGGGTTGATCTGCTAATTTTGGATAAATACAGCTTGAACCAAGGAAAAGAAGCTTTTTTACACCCACCCTCCATGCTTCATGGATGACATTCGCCTCAACCATTAAGTTTTCATAAATAAACTCAGCTGGGAAGGAATTGTTTGCATGAATTCCACCTACCCGCGCAGCGGCCAAGTAAACCTGATCAGGCTTTTCTTGTTCAAAAAATTTCCTTACCTGACCTTGATTCATCAAATCAAGGTCAGCGCGAGCGCGAGTTACAATATTAGAATGGCCACTTTCTATTAATTTTCGAACAATGGCCGAACCAACCATCCCTCGGTGACCTGCAACATATATTTTCGGTTGTTTACTCATATACACCTGCAAATTTAATAATTGAGATCTAGAAACTTAGGCGACCTTTTGCTTGATTGCATAATGCCTTATAAGCACTAAAACAATACTTAGCATCCCACCTAATAGAGCGCTTAAGATACAAATTAAAGCTCGTTTGGGTTCTGATTTTTTTTCCATAACCGCAGGAGGGTCAATGTAATCAAAAACGTAATACTGACTGGCTTCAATTAGAGTTAACTTTTTAGTTTCTTCTTGCAATAGCTGCGCTAAGGCTTGATTGACTTCAGACAAACTAGTTATTGAAATTTGCTGATTAAGATAACTAACAGCCTTTTCTGACTCTGATTTATCTTTTTGTCTATAAAAAGCATTAACTTCATTAACAATTAACTCAACCCATTGCTTCGCAACAAATGGTGATTGATGTTTGATAGATAGGCTGATAAAGCCAGATTTTTTATCTTCACTTAAACTTAAGTGTTTGGTTTTAAATTCTTCAAAGCTTTCTTGTGCGCTTGGTATTTGTTGCTCAGGATAAGAATAGTCTCTAATCCAAGTATTGCTGCTAGTGTCGTAAATACTATCATCAAAATTCAGAATATTTGTTTTAGAGTTCCAAGATTTAACGGCCATAAGATCTGGTAGGTGAATATTTGGAAGTATGTTGTTCTCAAAGAAACTCA
>ERZ807291.9314-NODE-9314-length-10653-cov-3.824967_pt1 | contig 10653 bp, 8 predicted proteins | sample MGYA00521257_ERZ807291 | MGnify/ENA primary metagenome ERZ807291 (study PRJEB31413, sample SAMN03169783) | marine metagenome | biome: Marine; feature: Water; material: Subsurface seawater | place: North Sea | collected 2011-04-28 | depth 1 m m ... | reverse complement strand
CACTTAAATTTTCAACAAAACTTGTTAAATTTGCGTTTTCAATTGCTCTATTTAAATTATTGTAATTAATTTTTTCAATTTTTTCACCAAACGCTATATTTTCTTTTAAGGTAGAGTCTAATAAAAAAATATTTTGGGAAACGTATCCTATGCCTTTTTGCCATTGTGGAAGGTTGTTATTTATATCAAGGTTATTTACTAAAATTTTACCTTTATCAGGTGTTAATAATCCTAGTATTATATTTACTAAGGTTGACTTTCCAGAACCACTTTTTCCTAAAATTCCAAAGATAGAATTTTCATGAATTTGAAAGTTTAAATTATCAAAAATTACTTTTTCTTCATAAGCGTAATTAATATTCTTACAGATAATGTCACCTAAGTTTATATTATTATTTGACTTATCATTATCATTTAATGCTATATTTTTAATTGGGTTTTTGAGTTGATTATGAACTAAAATCAATGATGGCTTGAAAGTTGCTATTTGTTGTAAGTATCCATTTAATTTAACAAAACCTGGCAATATTCTCAATCCGGCTGCAAAATAAACTATTAGCAGTGGTAAAATTGATTTGATTGCATCTTCACCTGTAATGTTTAAAAAAATAATAATTACAATTATTAATAAAAAAAAAAACTCAATTAAAAATCTTGGCGCTTCTTGAAAAGTATTTGTTATATATGCAGATTTATTGAATGTCTTGATATCTTTTACAAAAATATTTTTAAAAAATATTTCAGATTTTTTTAATTTAATATCTTTGATAGTTCCAAAGATTTCTTGCAAATTTTTTAAAAGACTTGCAGAAGTTTTTTGACGTATTAACCCATACTTAAAAATAGTTGTTTTTGTAAAAAAATAATAAATAAAAGTAAAAATTAAGAAGAAAAAAATTAAGATTACCGAAGTCTTGAAATCTATAAACAAAATAAATATTCCCAACGCAATGAAAACAAATAATTCAATAAAAATCTTTAAATAACAAAAAATCATTGCAGAAATATTTTTTGTCTCAAATAGAATATTTCTAGTTAAATCTGAAGATTTATGGTTTACAAAAAATAGATAATCTTCATTAAAATATTTTTCTAAAATTTGCTTACTAAAAATTTTATAAATATTTTGTGAAAATCTATTAGTCCAGTAAGAAAATGAGATTAAATATATGGTTTTGAAAAAAAACAATAAAACTAATGAAATCAAAGAGCCAATTAAAATTTGTTTTTTTGTATAGTTGTTAAAATTTAAGTCTATTATCTCGTTAATATAATGGATAGATGTTTTTCCGCTAACTATCACTTCTACAATAGGAATTAAGGCCGAAATACTCATTAATTCAAAAATTGTTGCAATTAATAATAGTACTAGAAAAATATATAATTTTGACTTTGTTTTTTTTGGTAAAATTTCAAATAATCTTTTTATATTATTCATCTAAATATAATTAAAATTTTTTAATAATTTTTTTAAAGGTCTTATTTTCATAATCAAAATTCATAATTTTTTTTCTTAGTAATTCTGTCTTTGAGTTCCAAGTCTTTTCTTTTTTTTTTATTACAAAATTAAAAACTCTATTAATTTCTTTGATATTCAATTTACCAAAACAAGTCCAAAATAATCCTTTTATTCTTAATTTAGAAAAAGATCCAAATCTATAAGAAAATATTGGATTTTTAGAAGATTTAAACATAATAAAACCAACTCTAGCGCCTTTTGCTAAAAACTCATTTGCTAAAGTTGAATAAGTAGAAAAAATAAATTTATAATTTAATAATAATTCATAACTAGTTTTTTTTCTGTCTAAAATAAATTTCGAGTTATCTTTCAAAACTTTATTGTAAAAATTTTTTTCTCTGATAAATATTTTTGGATTATTTCGATATCTTGGCAATATATTAAATTGGATATTGTTTTTCTTTGCTAGCTCATGTAGATAAAATGCAACAATATTTTCATTTTCACATTTATCTTTACTTGAATGACTGTAATTTGAAATAAAAACTATTTCCTTTTTTTGTCTTTTAAAATTTATCTTACTAAAATTATTTTCAAACGATCCTATCTCAAAAAAATTGCCATTTATTCTTTTAGAATAAAATTTCCTAACAGTATTATTAAATAAAAGAACATAATCTACATGAAATTTTTTTTTACTATTTTTAGGAAAATAATAATCACTATTAGAAATAATTCCTTCTGTATCTCCTCTTTGGCCTTTTTGTAACATAAGCGTTTTAATCCCAGTTTTTTTACTTAGTTTATAAAAAATTGTATGATAATCAAAAGCAGTCAATATTAACTTTGGTGATACATGCTTTATGAATTCTGCACAATAATCAAGTGTTGAGAATTTAAATTTTAACAAACATTTAAATAAAATATTAAAATTGATTTCTTCTCCTCTTCTGTAAAGAATAGTGAAATTTTTTTTTTTTATATATTTTATAAAAGGATTATAGTTACCATCAACTAAAACATATTTATTTTTTTTTGGTAATCTAATAGTCCATTTTGCTTTTAATAAATATTTTGAAAAATAAATTAATTTTTTTAACATTAAAAAATTTATTTGTAATAAAATGAGTTATTAAATTCATTGTTTTTTTTAAGCATTTTTCTTATCTTTTTAAGCGTTAATTTCTTTATATTCATTTTTAAAAAATTTAATCCATTCGTTTAATGAGTCTTTATTTGTGGGCGACACAGTAGAAATAAAGTTTTCTCTAGCTTTTTTTACTTTTTTATTTTTCCACCAATTATCTATGTTTGGCCAAACTTTATTAAGATGTTCAGCAGCTTGCTCGCTATGTGAAAACATAATTTTGGCTTTTTTTAATTCTTTCATAGCTTTTAATAATTTACCTTCTTCTAAATAGTATTTTTCATTCAAAATTATAATTGTCGGCCCAGAAATTAGTGCTTCCAGAAAAGCTGTACGAGGATGCGTTGTGACTATTAATTTAGTTTTATTAAACAATTTTCGATATAATTTGTCACTTTCTACTATCTTAAGATTAGCATTTTTTTTTAATTCTTTTTCTATTTTCCAATATCTTGCTCCTTTATATGGTCTAAAGTATAAATCTTTTCCTTCCACCTCTATCTTGTTAGTAAATTTTTTTATTTTTTTTACCTGATCAAAAATCTCGTTACTCATAGGGCCTGTACCAATGTAACTAGGAAACTGGGTGGTGTTAATCCCAATAAACAAAATTGATTTACTTTTATTATTGTTTAATCTTTTGTCTAGAAAGGGAATTAAATAAGGTACAGGTATTTGTGTATTGTTTTTTCTTATACGAGCATGCCATTTAATATTATTTTTTGTGAATACATCATTAAAATGTATTGGCTGCCTATTGTTACCCCAGTAACCACCATGTTGCCCTGTATAAAAGGGAATTTTTTTGATTGTCATTTTTGCTAACCAAAATTTAAAAAGAGTATTATGCATATATTCAGTATCAGAATAAATTAAACTTGGCTTCAGGGATATTTGATCAACTTGATTATCTATTTCAAAATATTTCTCAATTAGAGAGGAAGGGATATCATTTGCTAAATATTTTGTAATAAATTTTTCAAAAACGTCTTGTGTTTTTAAAAAATGAAATTTTTCTCTTTTCTTCTTATTTATTTTTTTCTTCATACTAAAAATTTTATTCAAATTTTCTCTTGAAAAAATTTGAGTTCCTTTAAAAGGAATTTGTCCTAATTTTAAGTTAAGTTTGAAAAAATTAATTTTTGATAACTTAAAGTCCAAGAAAAAATGGTTTTCTGAGCAAAAAAAACTTAATAAATAAAAAAAAAATTTTTTTATTAAATTACCTTCTGATTTAATTTCAAATTTAGTCTTATCATTAGTTATAAAATTATTAATATTTGTTACAACCAGACTAGGTTTAATTTTTTTTTGATATTTATAAATACGTTGAAAAATAAATTGATTATAGTTTTTGGAGTTTATGATAAAATAAAGAAATTCATCATCATTAAATAATGGGTCATAATTAATATTATTAAAATACAAACATCTTACAAATTTATTTTTTTTTAAGAGTTCTTTAACTACCACCCATCGATAAAAATTTTGAATTAAATAATAACTTAACCAAGGATCAATTAACATCGTCCAATATTTCTCGCTAAAATTTTTATTATGGAATTTGTTTAAATTTAAAGAAAGGGTTTTTATTAATTTTTTTCTTAAATTTGGAATATACGTCCTTATCTTATATTTTTTTTCCAAAAAAAGGTAATCTAAATTTTGTGTTAAACCAAAATTTCTATATTCATTTTGATCAACCCAACTACCTACGGGAAGTAATTCTTCTGTCCTTCTTTTAAATTTTTTTTCTAAGCCAGAGGCACTGAGTAATTTCACTTTTTATCAAGCTCTTTTTCTAGCTCTTCATATTCTCGAAGCTTTCTTTTCATAAACTTAATCGTAAGTTCAGTTTTTTTACTCAAACCCCTCGGTGTTAAAATATAAAAATAACCTATTTTACTTGGATTTTTTCTAAAATTATTTATTTTGATAAGTCCTTTATCTTTCAAGCTTTTAATACAATAATTAACTTTGCCTAGACTTAATTTTAAACTCTTGGCTATATCTCTTTGAGTAAGATCTGGTTGATTTTTTATGGACCGGAGAATTTTAAAATCAGCCGAAGTAGTTTTTTTTATATTTTTTGGTTTGTTCATTTTTTGAACATAATATAATTTTAGATATTTATATCAATCATATTTTTAAAATTAATTAATATTAGTTATTTTATCACAGAATTTTAACGTTAATTCTTTATATGAAACAACTATTCTATATTTAAACATATTAGATTGCTAAACTATTTAATTGACCTTTTTGGCTGGTACACCGACATATTTTTTATTTGATCTACAATTTTTGTTTACTAACGACTGTCCACCAATTTTAACATTATTTTCAATTTTTATTTCTTCAATCACTGAAGATCCTATGCCAACAAAGACATTACTTCCTATCGTAACGTTCCCAGCAATATTAACACCTGGAGCAATATCTGAGTAATCGCCAAGTTTAACATCATGATCTAATGAACTTAAAGTATTAATGATGCAATGTGATCCGATTTTTGAATTTGTATTTACAACGGCACCAGATACTATGAGTGTACCCTCTTTAATAGTCACATTTTTACTAATTATCGAATCCCTAGAAATAATTTTTACCCATTTTATATTTTTAAATTTTTTTTCAACTAGCTTAACTAGTTTTTTTCTTGATTTATTATCACCTACAGCTGTTATTGCTAAAACTTTTTTACTTAATTTATTTTGATTTTTTTTATATTTTTTATTTAAAATAATTCTATGGCCTAAAAAATCAAATATTGCTAAAATCCTGTAAGATGAAATTTTTTCGATTTCTTGTTTTACTACTTTACAGTGATTGCCATTACCAAAGATAATAATATTTTTTTTCATAATTTTTGAGAAATATTGAATTCTTCTAGATTATCTATATCTATAGCTTTTGTCCATTCTAGTTCTCCAATTGAGTAGTTTTTTCCATAAAATGTTTTGCTTTTAATAAAAGAATCATACTTTGCTATCCATACAGCTCCTGATGGAGCATATAAAATCGGTAAATCTTGAGATCGTTTTCTATATGTTTTTTTAAAAACTCTTATAATTTTTTTTGAATTTATTCGAATTGACCACCAAGGATTTCCAAATAGAAACTTATGGTGACTTATTAAGTAATTCGATTTATTTTTTTTAAAAATTTTAAATAATTTAATAATGTCATTTGAGTCTCGTAGAGGACAGTTAGGCATCAATTGGAAAATATTTGCCTTTTCTAAAATCTCAAAATCCAATTTCTTTTTTTTTTTTAAATTTAAAATAAAACGATGTGTCGAAATATTTACTGATACCTTATCATTAGCTAATTTTTTTGATCTTAAAAAAGGCACTTCAGCTCCAAACTTAATAGACATTTTTGCAATTTGTTTTGAGTCAGTATCTACATAAATCTTTTTAAATATTTTAGACTTTTGAGCAGCCTTTATGGTCCAATATATCATTGGCCTACCATTAAAATTTTTAATATTTTTATTTTTTATACGTTTTGATCCTTTTCTTGCTGGAATAATTGCAATATTCATTTTTAATTTAATTCACAAAATTTTTTATTGTTTTCTGAACCCTTATAGCTTTTTTTTTATTAAATTTTTTCTTAAAATTAGAAAATTTTAGTTTTATTTTTTTCAAGTCTTTAGTAGATAACTTTCTATAAAAGGGCAATAAATTGATAATATTTAATTTCTTAAAAGCTCTTCCCATTTCAATCTGTCTATTTTGAGTAGGAATAACAATTCCAGGAACTCCCAGTGACCACGCTTCAAACATAATATTCGATGGTGTCGATATATAAAACTTTGACTCATGCAGTAATTTTAAAAATTTTTCCTTTGGTTTTTTTTTTTGAATTATGATATTTTTTGAATTTCTAAATTTTTTAATCAATTCAAATGTTTTTTTATTAGTTATAAAAACTTTTTTATAGTTAATTTTTGCAAAATAATGAAAATATTTTAATATTAAGTTTTTTGGATCTTCACCACCAAATGCAATTAAGATATGTTTCTTTTTAATTCTCTTATTACATAAATCCAAAATTTCTTTTTGAAAAAGAAAAGAATAAATACCTAAAATCATTTTTATTTTTTTATTATATTTTTGGTAAAATTTATTAAAAAGATTTGACTGAGGATAATCATTAATTAAAAGATCGCAATATTTTGGTGATGGGTTAGTTTCATCTGTAAGCCAAATAGTTTTAAAAAATTTTTTTTTATTATTGTAGATTTTTTTAAAACTCACTGAAAAATTTTCATAATTTTTTTTTTTGTTTGGATAGTATGGTGGGTCCAAAATCAATAAATCGTATTTATCTATATTTTTAATTACAAATTTGAAAAAGTTTTTTTTTTTTATTATATTATGATTTTTAAAAAATGTTTTAGCATAATTGACATTTTCAGTAATAATATCAATTTTTTTTAAATTTAAGATTTTTAATAAAATATCAATTCGGCTGTAATGACCAAATCCAGTATCAGCATTCATTTCACAATAGCATAATACTTTTTTCATAAAAAATTTTTATTATGTTCAAACATTGAACAAATTAATACTTTGTTTAATTTGTATTTACAATATTTTTAGCTATATTATTAGATGTTAATTTTTCGTAACTTAGCTTAATATGAAATATATCAGTGTAGTACATTTAGTAGATACAGAGGGTCCTCTCTACGAGCCATTAAATATCACTTTTAATCGCATTAAAGAAACATTTGGAGTCAAAATAAAAGCAAATAAATCAAACTTAAAAAAAATTTTTAAAAAGGATATTGATCTAAATTTAAATAGCAAATTAAAAAAGAAGTTTTTTGAATCATTTAATGAGCGAATTTTAAATTATAAAAAAAATTGGAAAGAAATTAATAGTCAAAATAAAATATTGTTCAGTAAAAAATTTAGATCAAGATACAAAGATAGCTTTGGACAAAATTGGAAAATAAACTGGAATTGCGTTGATCATATAAATTATAAATCAAACCCACAAAGAAAAACACTTGGATATCACAAAATATTTGACTATTACAAAAATAGAATTTTAAAGTCTGGTATTAAAGATAGTATTCATTTTCATTTTCACCCTACTTCTATTCCTAATAGCTCTAATACTACAGGTAACCATTATTTTTCTAACTCTGATAATATATTTCAAATTCTTTGTAGAAGAATAATAGATAGAAATTGGTTTCCATCAGTGTACAGGCCTGGTTTTCATATTGAAAATCCTGATAGCAATTGGTTTTTAGAACAATTTATACCTTTTGATTACTCAAATCAGTCTTGTTCTCAAATTAATACAAATACCGAACGTTTTGAAAATTGGGAATATGCATCTAAGAGTTGGTCCCCATATCATCCAGATCATGATGATTATCAAAAAAAAGGATCATGCAGAAGATGGGTGGCAAGATGTCTAAATGTTGGAACTAGAATTGCTTTATTAAACCAATCAGAGGTTGACAGGGCCTTTGCTGAGAAAAAGAAAAATAAAAAAGTTATTTTAGCTTTTACAAATCATGATTTTAGATCCATGGAACATGATTTTAATAACACATATCGTATGTTATTAAATTCCTCAAAAAAATATAAAATAAGATTTAAATTTTCAGATGCTAGAGAAGCATTTCAAAATCTACTAATAAAACCAAAAAAAAATATTAAATTTAAAATAAATTTTATAGATGACAAGATATTCATAAAATCAAATAAAAAGATATTTGGGCCACAACCTTTTTTGGCCATAAAAACCAAAGACAAAAATTACTATCATGAAAATTTTTATATTAAAAAACCTTTTAAAGAATGGATTTATTCTTTTGATAGACATTCAATTGAAAAAAATAAAGTTGATTGTTTTGCTTTCGCTGCAAATGATTCTTACGGAAGTACAGTTTTGGTAAAAATAAAATTTAATAATAATAGATTTACAATTAAAAATTATAATTTATGAAGCTAAAAAAAACGACTGTAATAGAAAATTTCATAAAAGTTGCGAATAATTATCCAAATAGAACAGCTTTAAACGTGAATGATCAAAACTACTCTTACTCTGAGATACTTAATAAAGTAAATCTAATAAGTAAAAACCTTCTATCTATGTGTAAAAAAGAAAAGACTATAGCTATTTTTATGGATAGATCTTTTCTTCAAATAACTTCACTCTTGGCATGTTTAAAAAGCGACAAAAGTTTTATTATTCTAGATGAAAAAATTCCATTAAATAAAAGACATCTAATCCTTAAAAAACTGAAAATAAAAACAATCTTAATAGATAATATAGAAAAAAAATTTAAATATAAAGGAATTAAATTTTTGGGTAAAAAAAAATTTTTGAAAAAAAATAATTTTAACTTAATAAATGATACGTATAATAATGATATCGTTTATTATGTTTATACTTCTGGCTCAACTGGTGAACCTAAAGGTGTACAAATTAGTAATACAAATTTATTGAACTTCGTATCTGGGTGCCAAAAAATTTTCAGATTCAATAAAAAAGATAGGTTTATTTTACTGCCATATTTAAGCTTTGATCTTTCTGTATTTCCTTTATGGAACTCTTTGATAGCAGGGTCAACACTTTACTATCCAAATGGATCAGATATTTTGTACCCTATAAACTATATTAAAAAAAACAAAATATCTATTTATTGCTCTGTCCCATCACAAATTGATATAATTACAAATATTTTAAAAAAACAAAAATTTAGCTGTTCATCAATTAGACTTTCGGTTTTTTGTGGGGAGCCATTAAAGTATTACCAAATTTTTCAATGGAAAAAGTATTTCAAGAAATCAAAAAATTTCAATACTTATGGACCTTCGGAGACAACTTGTTTTAATACTTTTTTTGAAATAACAAAAATTAGCAAAGAGAAATTATCTGAAGTAATATCCATTGGAAAAGCTATGCCAAATAACACTATCCAACTTAAGAATAAAGAAATAGTTATTTCAGGTAAACAAATTTCCAAGGGATATGTTGACCAAAAATTTAATAAAGGAAAATTTATATTCAAGGGGGAAAAAAAATTTTATAGAACTGGAGATTATGCAAAAAAAGTAGGAAAAAATTATTTTTTTTTAGGAAGAAGAGATAAACAGATAAAAATATCTGGTTATAGAGTTGAATTAGGTGATGTTGAGCAAAATATTTCAAGAGCTTTGAATAATAAGAATGTCTTAGTATTTTACAAAAAAAATAAAATATTTGCTGTTGTTGAAAATAATTCTATATTAAATGACAAACAACAACAATTAATTGAAGAAAATTTAGCAAAACATATGATACCAAAAAAAATATTTTTTTTACCAAGATTTCCTCTTAATAAAAATATGAAAATTGATAACAAGATAATTATAAATAAATTTAAAAATGAATATTAAAAATGAAATAGATAATTACATAAAAAAAAAAGCTTTAAAAAAAAAAATAAAATTTAAGTTATCACCTAAGACAGATCTTTTTATAAATTCAGTCTTTGACTCATTAGATTTTGCAGAATTTTCTAGTTTTGTTAATAATAAAGGTTTCGAATTCGATCTGAAGAAAAATCAATTTAAAATTCCAAGATCGAAATCAGAAATTTTAAAGATATTAAAGCCTATTGTATTTAAAAAAGAAAATACTAGAAAGATTGAAAAAAAAAGTAATTCGATAGAAGTTTTGTTCAAAAAGATTAAAGCTTGCTTCAATATTAAGAAAAGACAAAATATTATTATCCATTCAAACTTTTCTAGACTATTAGATCTTAAAATTACTCCTCAAAGTTTTATCAACTATTTTTTTAAAAACTTTCCTAATACAACCATTTATGCTCCTTCTGGTTTTTTTAGAGAAAAAAAAACAAAATTAATGAGTGCAAGAAAAATTCAACCAAGTAATGAATTTGGTTTACTAAGCAAAGAACTTCTTAAAATTGGCAAAAAGAAAAAAAAATTTAGGAATAATAATCCATTTGATAATTTAATAGGATTTAATTTAAAAGGAAAATATATTAATGATAAAAATACTTTAGCTT
>ERZ807291.9307-NODE-9307-length-10656-cov-8.494859_pt1 | contig 10656 bp, 13 predicted proteins | sample MGYA00521257_ERZ807291 | MGnify/ENA primary metagenome ERZ807291 (study PRJEB31413, sample SAMN03169783) | marine metagenome | biome: Marine; feature: Water; material: Subsurface seawater | place: North Sea | collected 2011-04-28 | depth 1 m m ... | reverse complement strand
TCGTTAATGCTTTTAATATTATGTTGAATCGTCCTATTCAAAGTTATTATTCGTGTGTCCACCGCGTCCTTTGACTGCTGTATTTCGGCAAATTCTATATTTTTATCGCTCAATTGCTTATTACTTTCCGCTAGCATTGCTTCTGTACTTGCCAGAGTAGCTTGTGTTTGTACAAGAGTTGCTGTCGCATGACTTAGCTCTTTCTCTTTCTGGTTATGCACAGCTTCGTGTCCCTTCTTAATCCGTTCGGCTTCATTACTTTTCCACAACTCGTTATCTGCATGCAGTTTTTCTAGCTTGGCTTGCAATCTCTGGATTATAAGCCTGTATTCTGTTACTTCTGTTCCGGGAGCGGGCATTGAGGTGCTATCGTAGAATTCTTCCTTTAACTCCTTATATTTATAAAAATTATTATTTTTATAGCATAAATAATGATTCTTATAAATATAAATAATTAATAATATTATTAAGATAAGTAAAACAAAAGTATATAAATTTGTTTTTATGTCATTCATCTCATATAATATACATATAAAATAAATTTATAAAAATTTATTTTATATGTTGTTAAAAATTAAATATTATAAAATTATTGAATACAATTTGCTTTAAATTTAATATATTTTATATTATCAAACCTATAATTTAGTAATTTTTAAAAAAATTAATCTATATATAAAAAAAACTTTCATTATTTATAATAATGGGTAATAATCAAATTAAGCAACAATATATTAGTGATATTAAAAATAATATAGAATATGATTCTTATGAAATTTTTAATTTAAAAAAAAATTTTTCATGGAATGAACTTAAAAAGTCTTATAAAAAACTGGCTTTAAAGGCGCATCCCGATAAAGGCGGTGATAAAATATTATTTGATTTTATAACAGAAAAATTTTATATTTTAGCAAATGAGTATGAATTAAGAATTTCTAACAAAAATTATAATGAACTTAAAGATGATTACACTAATTATATACAAAAAAATACAAATACTTCTTCTAATAAGTATGATGATAAATTAACGGTTAACGAAAGAATAAATAAACATTTTAATGAAACAAGAGTTGAAGACGACGATTATGATTTTGGTTATGGAGATACAATGATAAAATCAACTAAAAATAGAGAAGATTTTAAATTTAATAATATCTTTGATACTAAGAAATTTACGAATCAATCTTTTAACGAAGTTTTTGATAAAAATGTTACAATTTCTAAACAAATAGTAAAATACGAAGAACCTAAACCAATGATTCTTGCAAAAAACTTAAATTTTTCAGAAATAGGTAATGCAAAAAGTGAAGATTATAGTAGTAGTGTAGAAAAAACTAATAATTTAGCTTACACTGATTATATGAAGGCGCATTCTACAAATAGATTAGTTGATGCTTCCGAATTAAATAATTATAAAAAATTCAAAAACACACATGAGTATAAAAAATATAGTGACAAAAGAACTAATAAGGTTTTCAATTCTAAAGAATTAACTTTAATAAATAATAAAAAAGAAGAAGAAGAAATAAAAGAATTAGAAAGATTAGAAAGAATTAAAAAACAAAATATTAATATTAGGCATGCATATGATAAAGCAAATTCATTATTTCTAAAATAAAAAATGATTTGTATTTGTATACAAATACATATACACATGTATCAAAATAATTACAAAAAATGGTCAAACGATGATATGATCATCTTTAATAATTATATTAAAAATAATAGTACTATTAGTCATAATGATATTGTAAATATAGCAAGTACATTAAAACGAACAGAAAATGCTATTATTTTTAGATTATTTAAAATTTATATATCTAACGAATATGATTTTCTTTATAATGATAATGAAAATTTATATAATAGATATAAATTTTTCAGCAAAAAAAACATTGATAATTTTCTTATACAAAATTTTACTAAAAAACAAAAAAAATTATTTAAATTAAATAAAATAAATTCTATTGTATTAAATTTAATAACTTATGAAAATAATAATTGTATCAATGAATACAATTCTATTATTGATACAATTAAAGATATTTATACTATTGATAAATAATAAAAAATGATGTTATTACGATTGATTTAATTTAAATATTAAATGGAATGTACTAAGTGTAAAAAAAAATTAGATTTATCTTTCTTTTCATATAAAGATATTTATAATAAAATATTCTATTTACATTGTGATATATGTAGACAAAAACAAGATAATAATAAAAAAAAATTATATGAAAATATGACATATTTAGAAAAAAAAGAAAATAATATAATTAATTGTAATTGTGGTAAAAAATTTGTTGCATTCAGAAATTATCATATTCTTAGACATGAAAATACATTATTTCATATTAAAAATATTAGTAATTAGTAAATGTCAAATTATTTATATAATACAGATATTTGTAATTATTGTAATAAAATGGAACAAATATTAAATAATGATATAATAAAAAAAATATTAAGTATTATTAATATTAATATTATTAAAAAACAAAAAAAATTAAAATATAAATTGAATGAAGAAATTATAGAATACAAAGACCTATATTATAAAGATAAAAATTATATTATTTTTAGAAATAAATTTGATGATTTAGTTTTAAAAAAAAAAAATATATATATAGATTATAAATATAATTTTTTAAAATTAGCAAATTATAATGAAAAATCTTCAAATATAATATTACATAATAATATTATAAATAATTCTAATATTATTATGAGTAATTTATCAAATTCTTCGAATTTTAAAATAGTTGTCAAATATTTATAATTTAACGATATAGAATTAATGGTCCTAATAATATTGATAATATTATTTTTTTTTTTTTAATAATTGATATGAATATTCCTACAAAAGACCATAATAAAAATAAGAGAATAATATTTTTAATAATTATATTTATATTATATCTTTGTTTTATTTTATCATTAAAACCCCAATTAATATTAGGGGTTTTTATATTAATAGTATTATTTATTGCATTATTAATTGTATTTATATCGTTATCCATTTATTTAAATTAATCAACTATCTATTATATTCTATAATATTTTTATTTAAATATAAGTTATATTTCTAATTACACTATTAACCTATGTTACACTTATCGTTATTTTTTTTTTATATTAGCCATTAAAGTATCCATCATACCTTGCATCTTCTATATTAGTTTTTAAAGTATCCATCATAGTACTATCTAAACATATATCAGATAGTTGTTCATTTGCAAAACAATATTTTACAGCATTTATCTTATTATAAGTAGGATTCAATGTCTGAGGACCAGGTTCTCCTTTTTCTCCAGGAAGAGCATCAACCCCTCGCTGTGCCGGTGGACCATCGTACCCCGTAAATCCATCTGGCCCATCGTCCCCCTTAGCCCCCAAAATACATATACCGTTTTCGCCTTCCTCGCCTCTTTGACCTTTTGAATTATCAAGATATATACTAATTGGTTCTATTTGTTGTTCGTGTTCAGCGGGGGCGGTTGCACTCTCTATATTTTCACCATTAAAGATAAATTTTAAATTAGGTATATAAGCAGGCAACCCTTTTGTACCGCTATTTAAATATATATTTTTTGTTTCAGCATCTTCGCTAAAAGATTTATACTTTCCTAATAAAATATCTGTATTTTTATCTATAAAATCTATATTTGGAATTTCTGTACCATTCATTCCAGGAAGACCATTTAAACCGGGAGCACCAGTTTGTCCAGGCGCTCCTTTAAAACCATCATCTCCAACAACACCATTAGCGCCTCTGTCTCCTTGAACTATTTTTGCACAATATTCATTGTCATTTTCAAAATTATTATTACAATTTAAATTTTCCATATTTGCAAATTGTTCATGTTGTTTAAAGGGACAATCTTGTTCTATTTCATTCATACGATTTGATATATCTTCTATCATTGTATTATATCTTTGTTCCGCGTCAACAATTCTTTTAAGTTCTGTTGCTCTCCTGTGGAATTTTGAATATTGTTGTCTATTAATACATTTTTCCTCCACTGTTGCATCCGTGTCCTTTACACAAAACTGATTAACAACACTTATCGTATCAAATTCCGGGTTTGCTATAATATCACCAGGAGGGCCTGTATCTGTCGAATTACCTTGTACACCCTGCTCGGAATCGGCACCCTTCTCACCTACAGAACCTTGGTTTCCTTGTCTTCCAGGAGTTGTACAAACTGCGTCTTTTCCTTTAGGACCCCGATCGCCGTTATTTATTCTTACTTTTATTTCATATAAATCATTATTTTCTACATGTTCTTTACTTATTACATTTTCACTATCATCTATAAATGTTATAGGATTCATTCTAGCATTATCGCCATATTCACCTCTTAATAATTTAACATTTGTATTTTTTCTATATTCAGGTCTTGTATTTTCACTAGCATCATGTACTCCTAAATATTTATCAGTGAAGTAGTCGCTAAAAGTAATAGAACCTATATCTTTCGCATCATATCCATTGCGTCCACTCGCTCCTGTCTCGCCAACTTGTCCTATCGCGCCAACACTACCAATTCTTCCTATTTCTCCTTCAATTCCTTTTTCTCCAGATATATCTTTAGAACATGTTTCCATATTAATTTTTTTTCTTGTATTACAAATTTCTGTTACTTTTTCAATTTCATTAAAGTGTTCCTTCAACATACGATTATAAAATAATATAATTAATATTAACAATACTAATATATATAAAATTAAATAAATATTATTCATTCTTATTTAATTATTAATAAAATAATAAATTATATAAAGATATATTATTATATTAATATACAAAATAATAAGAATGTCAACTTTTCAAAAAAAACTACTAAGAGATAGAACAAATGAAAATACAAAAAATGCTGGACTAAAATGGGCAGAGGAAGATGATAAATATCTACTTGAATCTTCTAAAAACGGAGTGAGTTTTTCTGATATTGCTAAATATCTGTGTCGTACAGATGGTAGTATCAAAACTAGACTTGTTATAAACATTCTAAATATTTGTAGTCAAGATAAATCAGATTTAGACGAACTTTGTATATTATATAATATCTCAAAAAAAGAAGTTTCTGCATATGAAGAAAAAAAAGCACAGAGGGAAACAAAAAAAAATCAGCGCATTGATAAATCAACATTATTTCCATCATCTGATATTTTTGAACTATATGAAGGACTATCTCGTGTTGATAAAAAACTAGATACAATTCTTGATAATCAATGCACAATTCTTAAAAAATTAAAAAATTAAAAAATTAAATAAATAAATTAAATAAATTAAATAAATTAAATAAATTAAATAAATTAAATAAATTATTACTTATTTTTATACAAAATATAATGACAATATTAATTATTTTTATATATATATATAAAATATAACTGTATAAATTATAAAAATGGATTCAATAGTATTATCATTTATTGGTAAAACTCAATCATATTTAACTGAATGTATATATCAAATAAGATTATTTACAAATAAACCGATTTATTATATATATAATGATTATGATAATGAATTAGTAAAATTTATTTACAAAAAATATCAAAATATATATTTAATAAACTATGAATTAGTTAAAAGCGATAATTTTGATAATATATTAAAACAAAAAAAAAATAGATTTTGTATAGTAAATTCAATTGGTGATAGAAAAGAATTATTTATTAGATCATTTGAAAGGTTTTATTTATTATATAATTTATGTATTTTAAAAAAACTTGAAAATGTTTTATTTTTAGAAATAGATAATCTAATATATGATAATCCTGATATTTGGTTTTCTGAATTGACTGATAAAAAACTATATTATATGATAGATAATGTAAATAGATGTTCTGCTGGAATATTTTTTTCAAGAAATAATGAACATTTAAATAATCTTTTACAATATTTTAATGAATATATATTAAATGATAATAAGTTTTTAAATGAAATGACAGCATTATATAATTTTTATATTTTATCACCTACACAAGTTTATATTTTACCCACTCATTGGAATATTGAAAACTATTCTAAAAACTTTAAAAATACTTTATTTGATGCTTTACCGATTGGTACTACTTTATTTGGATTAGATAAATGTCATAATAATGGTAAAATTATAAAAGGATTAAAAAATGGATGGTCATTTATAGATTTTACACAATATCAATATAAATGGATAAAAGATGAAAAAAATCGTAGTATTCCTTATATTTTAAATGGAAATAAATGGATTAAAATTAATAATTTGCATATCCATTCCAAAACATTAAATGAAGCTATATCAATACCCATTTAATAAATTATATATAAATAATAATTATTATTATTTAGTAAATAAATGGCAGATTTGCGACCAATTAATAAAACACCTGAACATAATTATCCACCATTTAAAAATGGAAGATTTTTCGAAGAATATTTTTATGATTATTATCAAAATCTTAGTAAGGATATCAAAAATAAACTCATATATATTGATGTTTTTTGGTTAAATTTACAAATGTTAAAGAAATTTGACAAAAATAAAATAGAAAAATATGTTAATGAAAAGTGTTTAACTGATAAACAACAAAATAAAAAAGTTTTAAAATAAAAAATGATAATATATTATGTGTTTATATATTATCATGAGTTATCAAGATTGGACAGAAGTTAAAATTGGAGGTGGTAAGATTTATAATGACCCTAATAATAAAAATACAATTAATAATCCTATAAATACACAAAACCAACCAGGTAACAAACTTTTTAAAAAGCTAGATAGTGACGAAATTTTTGTTCCCGAAAAAGTTGAAAAAAAGATTTCACAAACTATTCAAGTTAAAAGAAATCTTTGCAAACTTACTCAAAAAAAATTAGCAAACTTGCTAAATCTAAATGTTAATATTATTAATGATATTGAATCTGGAAAATCAACTTTAAATAAATCTTTAATCACAAGAATCAATAACTATTTAGATAATACTATTAAAAAAAATAATATGTGTTAAATTATTTAAATGTTTAATGATGTAATAGTTTATTTCTATCAAATTTTATTTTTCCATTTATTAATATAGTAAGCATTTTATTTATTAATTTTTTTATTTTTTATCATATCTTTTATTTTTGTTATTTGTTTTTTATAATATTCATGCGGTTCTTTTAATAGTAAAAATTGTAATAATAAATCTACAATGTCCTGATATTTTTGATTTTCTATCTTTAAGCATATTTCTTCTTTGTTTGCTTCTGCAAATTTTTGCATTTGTGAAGTTTTTTCTTTTACTAATTCTTCTGCTAATATATTCAAATCTTTTAAAATAAACTCATCGTCTTTTTTAATCAGAGCATTACTATCATTTTTATATTTTATATTATTATTTTCGGGAAAATCTTTATTAAAATGCAACTCTTTTGTTAATAATCTTGGTACATCATATCCTGTTTTTAAAATTTCAAATAATTTTTCGTAATTCAAATAATCAATTCTTTCATTACCATAATTATTAATATAAATATTAGTTGTTGTATTTATTTGTTTATCAATAGTTGTGTTATTATTAATTTGTGTTTCTATATTATTATTATTTATAACACATGTGCTTTCTATATTTTGTGGATTTGGTGTTCTTGCATATATTATACTTCGCGCTTTACAAGTATTTCTTTTTAAATGATTTGATTTTGCCTGTCTTGAACTAAAACTTACCATACATCTTGGACAAGTTAAATCATCTACACCATTACAATTGTTTATATGATGTATTAAACATTTTTTTGTTTTATAAATTTTATTACATTTTTTACAACTAAACGGAGGGTGTACATTTTTTTCATTTGGATGTACATTTTTTTCATTTGGATGTACATTTTTTTCATTTGGATGTACATTTTCTCCGTTTTTTAAAAAATGATTATTTTCAAATAAATCATTAATGTGTTTAACATATTGATGTCTTAATAAATTATATTTCTTATTTGTTTGATAAAAACACAGGTCACATTTATGTATTAAAAGTGAGCAATTATCAGACATTACTATATTAATCATATAAAAAAATCTTATATATTAATAATAATACCATAATTTTACTCATTTGCTCATTTGCTCACCTAAAAAAAATTTTTCAAATTTTTTTTTCAAAAAAAAACAGTTTTTTTTTTATAGTTTTTTTAAGGATTTTTATTAAAGCATTTTAATAAAAGTAATTTAACTAATATTTTCATTTTTTATCGTAAAAAAGTTGCTTTTTAATATTTCAACAAGTTAATATATATTATATGCCTTTTCCTTTTGGAAAGAATTACACACTCCTTCAAGTGAACGAATATTTTCAATTTTTATTTTTAATTTTTATACATCTATTTGTTAATGGATTTATTACTTTTCCTTCAGGACATTTTTTATCAGGTTTACTTAATGGTTTTTCTGGTAATTTATTTATAGTTTTAATTTTTATACATCTATTTGTTAATGGATTTATTACTTTTCCTTCGGGACATTTTTTATCAGGTTTACTTAATGGTTTTTCTGGTAATTTATTTATAGTTTTAATTTTTATACATCTATTTGTTAATGGATTTATTACTTTTCCTTCGGGACATTTTTTATCATTTTTGATATTTAATTTATTATCTTTATTTTTTTTAACATAAATAACTTCTCTCTCTCCTTTATTAAAAGAAAAACATAAATCATTTATATTCATTTCATCTAATATACATTTTTTTGGATTTAAACAAAAATCTTTATTTTTTATAACATTCCAATCATATTTTATTAATTCACAAGGTATTTCTATATTATTTTTTTTAAAGAATTCTTCGGCTGGAAAATTACTTGGATAAATAGAATCAGCTTCTTTAACTATTTTACCAGATGGTATATTAAAATACCAATATTCATTATTAACAAGCATTTTTTTCCAATCTTTAATCTGTGAATTAACTTTAATATTTGGATCTATTGTAGTTCTTGTCCATCCATTATACACATATTTATCACCTTTACAAGTTATACCAGAGATTGAATGACCACCAACATTTGAATTATAATTTGCTAATAAAATAGAATCTTGTACATAAATATCTTTATTATTCTTAACTTCATTATTTAAAGTAGAAAAATTTTTTAAACAATCGATGGTGTTATTATTATAATAAATGCTGTTATTATTTATTTTATACCAGGAAGGATACTGTGTATCGTCTAATTTTTCTTTAATATTTATAATAACAACATCCGGATTTTTAAAATACTTAATTATTGTTGAAAAACTTTTTATTTTATTATATAAACTTATAGTTCCTGTATTATTAAGCGATACTATTTCAAAATTATTAAAAAGAGAATAGTATAATTTTTTTGTTTTAAAATCTAAATCTAAATATAATACCTTTACGCCTAGTAATTTATAAATTTTTCTTATATATAAAGCTGATTTGTACCCAAATTTATTTATGTCAGGATCAATAATAAATTTTTTTTTATTATAATTATATAATTCTTTTAATATAAATTCAGGTCTTATTTTGTCAAAATATTCATAATCTTTAAAAATTTTATCAGTTCTAAGATATTTATTATGTAATATATATTTAATTGTATTTAATACTTTTATTTTTATATTCCATTTATTAGATTTTTTTAACAATAATTTACGACTTTCATCGCTGTATAATAAAGCCATTAAAATACTATTAAACCAACATGTTGGTCCATATTGTTTTAATGAGATTATATTTTTACAGTTTTTAATCATTCTATATATAAGGGTGATTTATTATATAAATAAGATTCAAGATGATATATAATTTCGAAAAAACATTAGATGAGACAACTAAAATACGAAAAAAATATCCAGATAGAGTTCCTGTTTATATTAAAAGAGCAATTGGATGCGAATTTTCACTAATAGATAAAAATAAATTTTTAGTTCCAAATGATTTAACAATTGGTAGTTTTATAACAGTTATAAGAAAACGAATAAAACTACCACCAGAAAAGGCATTATTTATATTTATTAATAATGTATTACCCCCTTTAACAAGTTTAGTTATAAGTTTATACAACGATATGAAGGATAGAGATGGTTTCTTATATATTTATTATAACGGAGAATCAGTTTTCGGAAATTTCTAATTTATCTAAAATTAATAAGAGTTCTTTCAAAAATTTTTTAGGATATTTATAATTTTTATAGAATTCTTCTAAATTTTTTTTTAATTCTTCTTTTTTAATATTTGAAATTTTAATAAAATCGATATTTTTATTATTTAAAGTAATAGAACTAATTATTAATGTATGTACAAAACATGATATTTTTATTAAAGTTGCTTTTTTATTATTAAACTTACTTATTAAATACGGATTATTTGAACTAACATAATCAATGTTAAGTTTAATAATTTCTGCATAATTTATTGTATAGAATGTAAAGATTTTACTATAATCAATATTTTTAAATATTTCTATAATTTTTTTATAATTATAATTTATACTATGTATAATTAGAATTATAAAATTATATAGTATGATAAATATATTTGTGTATATGTAGTTTTGTAACCCATTTTTCGAATAATCAACCATATAATCAATAATATAATATAAAATTTTTTTTTTTATAGAATATTTATATTTTATACACTCTTCTTTTATT
>ERZ807291.9305-NODE-9305-length-10660-cov-4.321264_pt1 | contig 10660 bp, 2 predicted proteins | sample MGYA00521257_ERZ807291 | MGnify/ENA primary metagenome ERZ807291 (study PRJEB31413, sample SAMN03169783) | marine metagenome | biome: Marine; feature: Water; material: Subsurface seawater | place: North Sea | collected 2011-04-28 | depth 1 m m ... | reverse complement strand
AGGACAATGATCCGCCAACTTTCGGTAAAGCATTTATAGCAGTAAAACCTAATACAGGATTTTTTATATCTGAGAATAGAAAAGAGGACATTAATAAGTTCTTAAGTAACAAGAGCGTAATGTCAACTACACCAGAGATAGTAGATCCAACTTACAAATTTATTATACCCACTGTAACTGTTAAGTATAACCCTAATCTTACATCATCTACTGCTGGAGCGATCGTAAATACGATAGGTAACAGAGTGGTACAGTATGAACTTTCTGATCTTGTTACGTTCGGTAAGGAATATGCGTCTTCAGAGCTTATAAAAAATATCTATACTGCTAACGAATCTATTTCCAGTATAGAAATAGACCTTAGAATGATGAAGAACTTTATACCTGTTACTACAAGTGTAACCACATATACGATACCATTTAACGACCCGTTATTAAATATTACCGGTGGAGTTGTTCTTAGGATACCGCCAGCTGCTCATCCTGGACGTGGACTTACTGTATCATCAAGTAGATTTACATATGAAAACCAGGATCAATCATTCTTAGATGATGATGGTTTTGGTAATGTCCGAATATATTATATTAATGAATCTGGTGCACGAGTATACACAAATAGAACTGCTGGTCACGTATATTACGATACTGGTCTTGTAACTCTTAATCAAGTATTAATATCTGATTATGCAGGAGCTGCATTAGAGGTATATGTTGTTCCTGCTAATGAAAGCCTTGTAAGTGTGCGGAATCAAATACTTGCCATTACTCAAGCCAAGATTAGCCTGTATGATACTAAAGAAAAAAGAATAACCTCATCAACATCAAATGTAAGTACACAAGGTAGCAATGCTACGGTAGTTGGTTCTGGCGTTATCTCAACGGTATTTTAATGGCAACTAATAGCAAGAATTCAGTACTCGTAGATGAACTGTTACCCGAGTTCTTAGATACTGAAGGTCCAAAGTTTCAAGCGTTTATGCGCGCTTACTATGAATGGTTAGAGACATCTGGCCAGATTACCGATCGTTCAAAAAATCTTCTTAACTATCGCGATGTAGACAATACTGATGAAGAGTTCATAAAGTATTTTCAACGCGAAGTTATGGCTGACTTTCCTGAGAATATTCTTGCTAATAAAGCGTTATTGATAACCCGTATAAAAGATCTGTACCGATCTAAAGGCTCAGAGCAATCTTACAAGCTACTCTTTAGACTACTTTACGATGATGAAATTGATTTTTACTATCCCGGTGAAGATATGCTACGCGTATCCGATGGTCGATGGGTACAAGAGACATCACTTAGACTCTCCGCTCCATTCACAGGCGATATAAACAGTATTGGTGGAAAAAATGTTGTAGGTCAGACATCTGGGGCTACAGCAAAAGTAGATAGGGTATTAACAACGCTCGAGCAGGGTGTTGAGGTATTTGAAATATTCCTTATAAACATAAGAGGTGTATTTCAAGATACTGAGGTTGTTGCAACCTCAGATAACAGTATCAGTGGCGTTATACTTTCTTCAATTGGCCCGTTGCAGGCAACTGATCTAGTTTTTGGAGGTTCGTCACATAGAGTAGGTGATAGAGTAAGGTTTACTAGCTCCTCTGGCGTTGGTGCAAACGGAGCTGTTTTATCTGTAGATGGCTCGAGTGTTGTACCTGTTATTGCTGATGGCGGAAGCGGATACACTACGAGCGCGATAATTACCCTGACAGGTGGAAGCGGATCCGGTGCTACATTTCAAATTGATAGCATCAACAATACTGAAAGTATCTCTGTATACAATGATACAATTTCAGGTTTACAAAATACATTAATTAACGCTAATACGTATATTACCTCAAATACTGGTGCGATAAGCTCTAATTTATCTATAGCTAGCTCAAGTACAGCCCTTAATGCGGCACTCGGTACAACCAGTATTACAGTCGGCACAATAGCCTCCATGTCTGCAGTAACGAGAGGTTCTGGTTATGATGCATCAGCTCCGCTAATAAGTGTCAGAGAAGATAGTGTAGCAGATCTAAATATATCTGACGGCGCTAGTGGTATAAAAGGGTTTAATGCTGTAATAACAGCAAACAATGCCGGTGGTTCTATTCAGTCTGTATCAGTAGATAATGCGGGTACTGGATATAGTAGAATTGATCCTATTACAATTACAAACCTTAGCAGATCAGCACAAAACGCTACAGCTGATCCGCGAGTTACAGGTATTGTCAACTATAATGGCAAGTACACGGATACTAAAGGCTTCATATCTTGGAATAACCGTATACAAGACAGCAATTACTATCAACAGTTTGCATATGTTCTGCGTACGAATCAGTCAGTTAATACGTATCGAGAAATTGTTAAGAATATAGTTCATCCAACAGGTACAAATGCATTTGGCGATCTACGGATTAATTCAACAGCGTCATTAGATTTCTCATCGAACACTTACATATTCTATACCGTAGGGTTTATAGTTGAAAATGAGATTACATCGACCTTAGTATTTGGAGATACAAATGTTTCTTATACAATATCTAATGTTGGTAATATTGCCTCATCAGCTACATTCGAAAATGACGCCGAACTTGTTCACAGCATAAGTTATGAATTTACACCGTCTACGGTAATATCAACAGATATTACGTCATTATTTACAGCGGGTATTAGTTCAGTCGAACCTACGTTAATATTTGGAGGACTGGATCTATCTCGCAACATTATCACAACAAGTATTGCATACGATCCATCTGGTACGTTTGCACTTGCACCGATTGATGAATATTCAAGTAATACAGTACTACAGTTACAAACAACAACATTTAATAGCTACTACCCTGTACCACAAGTTGGTGCACCGTCAGTAGAATCTAGTTAGAGAATAATGATAAATATTCCTATATTTCTCGGAGTAAGTAATGTCTAGCTTGGTAACAAGAAGATTTAAAATATATAACGCTGCCCAATTTAAGGAAGCGTTTACTGAGGCCTCGCCAGACTACCTTTATTTCTTTATTGGTAGAACGCAAGAATGGCCTAACGGTGACACTCCGTCAACAATAGTAGAGTCCGCAACAGGTACAGATTATGATCCTTGGAATGATATGCTTGCTCTAAAGCAGATATCATCAAGTGATATGTCTTTTGCTATAGAGCGCACCAATTGGACTAGCGGCATTGTATATGATGAGTATGATAACCTTATTAATATTGACGCGTATCTAGGTATTCTCTATTACGTTCTTACATCAAGCAACAATGTATACAAGTGTATATCTAATAATAGGGGTGGCGCATCTACCGTAGAGCCGACAGGTACAAGCACTTCCATCTTTAATACAGCAGATGGTTATATGTGGAAGTTTATGTACTCCATATCTGCAGCTGAGGCTCTTAAATTTACAACACCATATTATATGCCGGTTAAGCGATTAACAGCTGATGATAGCAGTGCTCAGTGGGATGTGCAATCAGCGGCCGTCAATGGCGCTATACATATGATAGATGTTATATCAAACGGAGCCAACTATATCAGCAGAACTGGTACACTTGCAGGTGTTACAAACTCTTCTGTTGTTGTTCTTGATAGTAACGCTAGCTCCGTAGATAATGACTACAGCGGTTCTACGATTTTTATATCATCCGGGCTTGGTGCGGGTCAGTTAAAAACTGTTGCAAGTTACGTTGGTGATACTAAAGCTCTTACGCTTAGCGGTTCGTTTAGTATTACACCTAACACATCTAGTGGCTTTCATGTAAGTCCTCTTATTTCAATAAATGGTGACGGTACAGGTGCAACAGCTTACGCTAATGTAGAATCCGGTCAGATTAAACGGATAAATATGGTTAATGTAGGTACTAACTACTCCAGAGCTAACGTTGCGATAACAGCTGCATATGGAACTGGTGCTACAGCGCAGCCTAAAATATCGCCCCCAGGGGGACATGGTCTCGACCCTGTAGACGAACTTAGCGCTCATAACTTAATGCTAAGCGTGAGACTTAGCGGCACAGAGGGAAATACACTACCCTCTAACAATGATTTTAGAAGAATAGGGCTTTTAAAGAACCCTGTTTTGGCAAGTAATGGAAGCTCAGCAACAGCAACAGCATACGATCAAACAGTAAAGCTTTCTGTTATTAATGTTTCTGGTATACCTGATCGAGATGAAATGATTACAGGTGATATATCCGGAGCCTCAGCGAGACTCGTATATTTTGCTAACAATACATCTACTAACACAACAGGTGATTTAAAAGTACTGGCAGTAAACGGTACGTTCCAGAGCGAGAGGTTTACTGCTAATACATCAGGTGTTACGGGCAATGTTACATCAACTATAATAGGAGACTTAGCGCCTTATAAAGGTGATATTCTATATGTAGAAAATAGACAAGCATCTGTAAGAACATACGATCAGATAGAAGATATTAAACTTACACTGCAGTATTAACGGGATAAGAAATGGCAGCCAATACTAATACAGTGACATTGTCAACTAATTTTAATGTTGACCCGTATTACGATGATTTCGATGAGACTAAAGATTATCATCGCATTCTATACCGTCCCGGTTTAGCAGTACAGGGTCGTGAACTGACCCAGATGCAGACTATTTTGCAAAATCAGATTGATAGGTTTGGCGAGAGCATCTATAAGGAAGGTTCCGTAATTAAAGGAATCGATACAAGATTTGAACCTATTAACTTTGTTAAGGTTAGAGACAATGACTCTACTAGTGCAAGCGTTACAGCAAGCGATTTCCTCAATCTCGAGGTCAGAGGCGCTTCTTCTAATGTATTAGGTGTCGTATTGGATACAGCAACAGGTTCTGAAGCTGCAAGCCCCGGTCTTAAGACATTGTTTGTTAAATATATCGATACCGGTAGTACAAGCACAACAGGTAACGTTCACTTTACGCATGCAGAAACTATTAATTCTGTAACCGGTGGATTCAGCGCTAATGTTGCTAGCGAATCTTCTTCGACAGGGCTCGGATCCCGCCTTGTTATATCTGAGGGTATTATCTTTGCTAAGGATCACTTTATTAGAGTAGCGCCTCAGTCACTAGTTATTGGAAAGTATTCAAGAATAGCATCATACAAAGTAGGTTTTGATGTAACAGAAACTATAGTAGATTATACAACTGACTCAACATTATTAGATCCTGCTAACGGATCATACAACCATGCAGCACCTGGAGCCAACAGGCTTAAGCTTACTGCCACGCTCGCAAAGTACCCGATAACCGCAACAACATCGACCAACTTTGTTGAACTGCTTAGAATAGCAGGTGGTGAGATTATACAGTCTAGACCAAAGCCTGATTACAGTGTGATAAACGAGTATATTGCACGTAGACATTATGATACATCCGGTAACTTTGTTGTTAATGGTTTAGCTGTACGGCTAAGAGAGCATCTTGATCAGGCAAATAATCAAGGTAGATACTCAACAGATAACAACGGGGACTCGACGAAGCTTATTGTCGAAGTGGATCCAGGCAAGGCATTTATCAAAGGTAACGATGTTATTACCTCGGTAACAGTGCCGGTTGCAATACCAAAATCAATTTCTTATAACTCACTTGAGCAAGTAAATGTAACACCCAACTACGGGAACTATCTTACCGTAGATGAGGCTGCTGGCGTATGGGATGTAAATAACCATGGCATAGTATCGTTACGCACTCAAGCGGTTAACGCGGTTTCAAACACATCATATTCTACTGATGCGTCTGTAATAGGTAACGAGATAGGCAAAGCAAGAGTTAAACATATAGAGCATATATCCGGTACTAAAGGATCTGCAGCTGCGAAATATAAGCTGTACCTTTACGATATCGAAATGGCTAATGATGTATTTACATCAGTAAGAAGCTTGCATCTCGACAATTCTGGTGAGTCTCAGGCTAATGCAGTTTGTGATATCGTACCAGGTAGTAGCGGAGATACTGCTCTCTCCGAGGTTAGTTTTAATCGTAGTATATTTAACTTACCAGTATCGAGCACAAAAACATTAAGAGACACTACGAGTAACATTGATACTAATTTCACTTTCTTAAAGAAGTTTAATGTTACTATAGGCACAGACGGTACGTTCTCTCTTGCCACTGGTGCCGTTGATGAAACGTTCCCGTTCTCTACAGGCATAATCTCTGATACTAATACACAGACTAATTTTCATGTCGTCCTTAATGGCGAGGTGACAAGCGCAGGTACTGTAGATACAGGGTCCATAAGCGCTGGTGCTAATAGTATTACTGGTTTAACAGCTGCGGACACTAAATTTAATATTGGTGACCTCGTTGTTATAGGCGGTGAAACGCTTTCCGTAAGCGCTGTAGCATCTGCAAGCGTATCAACATTAAGCAACTCTGTAGGAACACATTCTTCTGCAGCCATTACTAAAGCGTTTAAGTCTGGCCAAGTAATAGATATGGCCGGTGTAGGCGGTGATGCAGCAAATAGAACAATTAATATAATCTCTACTACTAACTCCTCTTTTGACATTCAGGAGACGTTAGCATCCTCAGTGTCAGCTACGGTTATAACCGAGATTACTAAGGTAGACGGACAAGAGATCGCCAAGGCATATAACTCTAATCGCTTCGTGCAAATTAGAGTAACAGATAATGCAGGAAGTACGACAGGTCCATGGGACCTCGGTTTCTCGGATGCACATAAAATAATATCCGTAAGAAAGAAGACTGGCAACACAGCATTTACAACTACGTCGGAAGGAGTTGAGGTAACTAGTGATTTCCTTCTAGATAACGGTCAAACAGACAACCTGTACAGACACGGATCCCTCAAGTTAGCGCCGAATAAGACAGCAGCTGAAGGTGATGTATACCTCGTTAAATTAAATTACTTCTCACATGATACATCACAAGGTATTGGATACTTTTCTGTTGACTCTTATCCGATTGACGATAGTAACGCCGCTAATACAACAGCTATTACTACTCAAGAGATACCAATATATAGATCTCCTGTACACGGATCATCGCATGATTTAAGAGATAGTATCGATATTAGACCTCGTATAACAGACACAGCAACTGATGCTACTGTTGTAGGTTCTGCATCGATCAACCCTGCAGTAAGTACAGCTATCGATACCGTATCTGGCGGCTTAAGATATATGGCGCCAAACGAGAATATGACAGCAGATTTAGATTACTATCTGCCACGTAAAGATCTCGTAACGATGAGCCCTGATGGTGCATTAAAGGTATCATTCGGAGCAGCAGATTTAGCACCTGCGTTCCCGGATGCTCCTGATGAGCATTTAATGCTAGCTAAGCTTGACGTTGCACCGAATCCGTCGCTGTCTACGAGAGTAGCTCAACAATATTCAAGATTCGATCAAGCATGTAGCCTTGTACCAGCAAGAACAGAAAGATATACCATGAAAGATATTGGTACATTGCGTGACAGAATTGACAATATAGAATATTATACAAGATTGTCGTTGCTAGAAGATCAAGCCACAAATCTCAAGTTTGCAGCTAATACTGGTATAGATAGATTTAAAAATGGTGTAATGGTTGATAGCTTCTCAGGTCACAACATAGGTAATGTATTAGATCCTGACTATAAGATATCTATTGATCGTCTAAAGGGAGAGATGAGACCTCCATTTACAATGAACAGTATTGACTTAGACTTTCAATCATCTAATAGCGCTAATATTATACTTGGACCTCGAGATGCAAGAATCACCGTTAGTGGTACTGATGTATATACTGTTGGTGAGACTGTTACAGCAGGAGCAGCATCAGGTAAGCTTGCATACCAGGTAGGTCGAAGATTATATCTTGAGGATGTATCAGGCACTTATGTAACATCTTCGACAGCAACAGGTGGTACAAGCACATCGTCAGGTACAATATCTGACGTATCTACGCCTGGTAATGGTAAGTTAGCCTCTATTACATACTCGCATCGTAAGGCTATTGAGCAGAAATTTGCATCGACAACAAGAAACGCGGCGGGTCTTTTCTGGAATTTCTTAGCAAAGATTACTCTGAATCCAGAGCATGACTTCTGGATGGACACTGTAACAGCGCCAGATCTCGTTGTTAACTTTGATAATACAAATGACAACATCGCAGCCGGTGGATCTACATGGACAGAAAGCTGGGGTGATTGGAGCTATACATGGTACGGTGAAGAGACTGTACTCGATGAATCTGTAAAAGTATATGTGGACACTAATTCTCCTCTCGGTGGACCAGCAGGTCCAGACGGTAGAATACTCGGTGTACAGGAGATTAAAACATCCCTAATATCAACGCCAGGCGGAACAGCGACGAGGACGGGTGTAAGAACAGGTGTAATACCTAAGACCACATATGAGAATATTGGGTCGAAAGTAATTAATACAAGTGTTATACCGTTTATGCGGTCACGTGTTATTAATGTGACTGGTCGAGGCTTCAAACCTAACGCCCGAGTGTATGCATTCTTTGATGGTGTAGATGTTAATAGCTATACCACACCTACAAACTCTTCCTTTACCGCTACAGCTGCAGAAGGTACTGCGCTTGTAACAGATTCTAACGGTGATCTTTATTGTAAATATAGATTACCTAATAGCGACACACTGAGATTCAGAACTGGTGAGAGAAAGATTAGGTTCTCAGATAGCCCTACTAATGAATCAGGTTCAGGTAGCGTTACAACATCCGGCGAGGCTACGTATTCGTCGCGAGGATCAACGCAATCAGTACAAAATACAATTGCTGCTACAAGAACATATGAAACGGTTCAGGAAACTATATACGATCAGCAAACAATCTCAAGTACAACTCGAACTCAGTCAAGTACAAAATCAAGTAATATTAAACTCACTCCGCAAAATATAGACGGTGAAAATCGTACTAATGTACAAAATATTACCGGTACACCGGAAGCTGAGCAGGCTCGTGCCTCTAGCGTAATCCAGTCTGAAGAAGTAACAGGGGATGAGCTCGAGCTGTATTGGAAGTATACAGATAGCGGGTTTGGAGACTGGTGCTACGGTGCCGGCGATGATCCGATCGTACAGACGTTTACTATCGGAAACTTTAATAACGTTACTCTTTCTTCTGGTGTATATCTAACTAAGTTTGATTTATTCTTCGCTACAAAAGATGCATCACGACCTGTCTTTGTTGAGATTAGGGAAGTAGATCCTTCAACAGGCTTTATAACGCCGCGTATTGTACCTCTTTCAAGAATTACTCTTGAAGCTGATGATATTAATACGAGTAGCGATGGATCAGCTGTAACACCTGTACACTTTACGTCGCCTATATTCCTAATGGCTGACAAAGAATATGCAATATGCATAAAGCCAGCTGCTAGTAATCCTAACGTAGCTGTATGGGTCTCAAGACTCGGTGGAGCAGATACCCTAACAGGTGAAAGAATTAATAAGCAACCATATGTTGGTGTAATGTTTGCCTCATCTAACGATAGAGTATGGAGCCCTGTACAAGAAGAAGATCTCAAATTTAATATGTACATTGCTAACTTTGCTAAAAATACAACGGCAACTGCAGTGTTTAAGAATCAATCTAAAGAAGTAATGCAGATTGCCTCATCAAATACGTTTAATATAGTAGGTGAGCAAGTTGTTGGTGATACAACAATAACATCAGTTAATACGGTGCTATCTGTTAATACAGGTCTTGTGTTGGTAGGTAATACATCAGGCGCTAATGGTTTAATTGTATCCCAATCATCAAATACGTTTGTAGTTAAAGATGTCTCTACAGCGAGCAAGTATACGGCCGGCGAAAGAGTTAATGTGGTGCTTAACGGTATCAAGCAAGAGCCGCATACTACAATACATACAGCTGTAACACCTACGGGAGATGTTCTTTACTTTGATCCTGTCAACCAGACTAATACATATCTGCACTTAGATAATATTTCTGGAGCGTTTGCTAACAGCATGCAGATCAAGGGTCAGACAACAGGTCAGACGTCATCTATATTAGCGCTAGAGAATATAGAGATTGATACAGCGAGATTAAATACAGGTTTCTTAGCATTCGAAGGTTCTAGTGTATCTGCTTCAGCAAGATTCTGTAGCTCAGAGACAGCAAGAGATGATCAGTATAGAACCTTGAGTATTAATAAAAATACAAACTTCCGTACGCCTAAGTATTTACTGTCTAAAACGTTAGAGAGCAATATTGGCGGTGTTAACTCTGGTGAAGTAAAGTTCACAATGTCTACGAATATTCCTAGTATAGGTCCTGTGTTAGATATTGAGAGAGTAAATCTACTTCTTGTTAATAACACGGTAAACAACGACGCTGCTAATGAAACTAGCGCAACAGGCGGCAATGCTATAGCAAGATATATAACAAGAACAATGGAACTGCTAGACGGACAGGATGCAGAAGATGTTAGAGTTCGACTGCAAGCCTACAGACCACAATCAACAGATATTAAAGTATACTATAAGATACTAAATAAAGATGATAGCGACGCATTTAGTGAACGTAGCTGGGTGTTGATGGATCAAACAACAGTATCCACGGTATATTCCTCAGAAGAAAATGAGAGCGACTATAAAATCTTTGATTATGAAGTACCTGTAGCTAATCTCTCTGGTACTTCTAATCAAGTACAGTACACTAATAGTCAGAATGTAACATATACT
>ERZ807291.9303-NODE-9303-length-10662-cov-3.842463_pt1 | contig 10662 bp, 7 predicted proteins | sample MGYA00521257_ERZ807291 | MGnify/ENA primary metagenome ERZ807291 (study PRJEB31413, sample SAMN03169783) | marine metagenome | biome: Marine; feature: Water; material: Subsurface seawater | place: North Sea | collected 2011-04-28 | depth 1 m m ... | reverse complement strand
GGGCGGGCCAGTCAGATCACCGATTGCCCACCCTCCAGCCTCGCTGGTCTGGCCGTAGGCGTCGGTCGTGATATGCGTGCGGTCCACTGCGACCGCCGTGCCTTCGAGGCCGATGTCTTCGACATTACCGACAATGCCAACAGCTGAAACCAACCGGTCAACCTTGAGGCTCTGAGACGTGCCGTCAGCCAGTTCGATGGTGGCGGCCAGATCGTTCTTACCCTTTTTGACGCCAGTCACTTTGGCGGAGGTGATAATTTTGATCCCCGCCTTTACGAAGGCCTTGTGCGCCAGCGCACTGATTTCCTCATCCTCGGCAGAAAGGATACGATCGACGACCTCAACAACCGTGACTTCAACGCCTAAGTCATTGTAAAAGCTTGCAAATTCAATACCAATCGCACCGGAACCGACGACCAGCATGGACTTCGGCAGGCTATCGGGCACCATCGCTTCCCGGTAGGTCCAGATCAGGTTTCCGTCAGGCTCCAGCCCCGGCAGGACGCGCGCTCGGGCGCCGGTCGCAAGAATGGTGTTTTTCGCGCTCAGAACGGTTTTCTTGCCGTCCTTGTCTGTGACTTCGACCTTGCCTTTGCCCGCCAGCCTGCCACTGCCCTCAATCACCGGAACCTTGTTCTTTTTGAGCAGAAAGCCCACGCCCTGGCTTAATTGCTTGGCAATGCCGCGTGACCGTTCAACGATTTTGTCGAGGTCAAAGGTGACGTTTTCAGCGGACCAGCCATAAGCGGCTGCGTTTTGGATCAAGTGACCGACTTCTGCCGAGCGCAACAGCGCTTTTGTCGGAATGCAGCCCCAGTTCAGGCAAATCCCGCCCAGGTGCTCGCGCTCGACCACGCACGCCTTCAACCCCAGCTGAGCTGCCCGGATTGCCGCAACATAGCCCCCCGGACCGCCCCCGATTACCACGATGTCATAGGATGTTTCAGCCATCTTTTCGGGTCTCCTAAATCAACATCGACAGGGGGTTTTCCAGTCGCCGCTGGAAAGCATTGAGCCAGCGCGCACCGACCGCTCCATCCACCACACGGTGGTCACAGGACAGGGTGGCAGACATAACCGTCGCAATCCCCAACTCGTCGCCTGCATCCGTGCTCCGCACCACAGGGCGCTTCTCACCCTTGCCCACTGCAAGGATCGCGCCGTGCGGGGGGTTGATCACGGCGGCAAACTCGCGAATGCCGAACATGCCGAGGTTGGAAATTGAGAAGGTACCGCCCTGATACTCATGGGGCTTCAGCTTGCCTTCCCGGGCACGGGTTGCAAGGTCGATCATCTCCTCGCTAATGGTGGTTAGCGACTTGGACTGAGCATCGCGAATCACCGGCGTGATCAGGCCGCCTTCGGTCGCCACAGCAATCGCAACGTCAGCGGATTGATACTTGAGAATAGCGTCGCCTGCCCAACTGGCATTGGTATCAGGTTCATCCATAAGCGCCTTGGCCGAAGCGAGGATAATCATGTCGTTAACCGAGATTTTTACCCCTTCCGGCACGGCGGCGTTCACCTGCTTGCGCATGGCAAGCAGGGCGTCGAGTTCGATATCAACGGTGAGGTAGAAATGCGGTACGGTCTGCTTGGCTTCCACCAGTCGGCGCGCAATGGTCTTGCGCATGCCTGAAGCTGGGATTTCCTCATAGGCCATCTCAAGCTGTCCGGCGATCTTGCGTGGATCGGGACCAGCGCCAACGACCATCGGCGCTGAATCTGCGCTGCTAACCGTCCGGCTGGGTGCGCTGGCTGTACCCGTACCTGCTGCCATTGCGGCTTCGACATCGCGCTTGACCACCCGACCATTCGGGCCGGTGCCCGACAGGGTTGAAATGTCGATATTGTTCTGGCCTGCGATCCGCCTCGCCAAGGGAGAAGAGAAGACTCGCCCGCCGCTCGAAACGGCGGTTGTGGAGGCGCGGGGTGCGGGCTTGGTTTCAACCACTGCGGAGGCTTGTCCGGCAACGGGTTCCGGGGTTGGAACTGGTTCAGGTGACGGGGCCGCGGGAACAGGTGCGGGTGCGCCACCGGTGCCGGCTTCTACGCTTGCAGGGTCTTCGCCGTCTTCGGCCAGGACCGCAATCACAGCATTGACGGCGACACCTTCCGTGCCCTCTGCCACTAGAATTTTTGCCACGACGCCTTCATCGACCGCTTCGACTTCCATGGTGGCTTTATCGGTCTCGATCTCAGCAATCACGTCCCCACTGGAAACGCTATCACCCTGTTTGACCAACCATTTCGCCAGCGTGCCTTCCTCCATAGTCGGGGAAAGCGCGGGCATGAGGATATCAACTGACATGGGCTCAGGCCTCCGTATAGGTCACTGCGCGGGCGGCAGCGACAATGTCTTCTGGTCCGGGCAAAGCAAGTCGTTCGAGGTTTGCGGCATAGGGCAGTGGCACGTCCTTGGCCGCAACCCGCGCCACAGGCGCATCGAGGTAGTCAAAGGCCTGCTCCATCACGCGCATGGCAATTTCTGCCCCCACGCCAGACTGGCCCCAGCCTTCTTCAGCCGTGACCAGCCGATTGGTCTTGCGCACGGAATCTAGGATGGTGGCTGTATCCAGAGGACGGATGGTGCGCAGGTCGATGACTTCCGCGGAAATCCCTTGCTCCTCCAGCATCTTGGCTGCCTCCAGCGCCTTACCGACCATAATCGAAAACGCTGTGATGGTGACGTCAGTTCCGGCGCGTACAACCTTCGCCTTGCCAATCGGCACGGTCCAATCGTCCGTATCCGGCACGTCGAACTTCTGACCGTAAATCAACTCGTTTTCGAGGAAGACAACCGGGTTAGGATCGCGGATCGCAGACTTAAGCAAGCCCTTGGCATCAGCAGCAGAATAGGGCGAAACCACCTTCAGTCCCGGGACATGCGAATACCAGGCGGCGTAGCACTGCGAATGCTGCGCGGCCACACGAGCCGCTGCGCCATTGGGGCCACGAAAGACAATTGGCGACTGGATGGCACCGCCAGACATGTAGAGGGTCTTGGCGGCTGAGTTGATGATGTGATCGATGGCCTGCATGGCAAAGTTAAAGGTCATGAACTCCACAATTGGCCGCAAACCGGCCATCGCCGCGCCGGTACCAATCCCGGCAAAGCCGTATTCAGTGATCGGGGTATCGATCACCCGGCGCGCACCAAATTCTTCCAGCAGACCCTGGCTGACCTTGTAGGCGCCCTGATACTGGGCGACTTCCTCGCCCATGAGGAACACGCGGTCATCATTGCGCATTTCTTCAGCCATGGCGTCCCGCAGGGCTTCTCGAACTGTGGTTTCAACCATGGCGCCATCCCATTCGGGCTCAGGCTGTGCCACCTCAATCGGTGCTTTTGCGGCTGCGGGGGCTGCGGCTGCACTGGTGGGCTCTGACTTCGCTTCTGGCTCTGGCTCTGGCTCCGGCTCTGGCGTTGGGCTGGAACCCGCACTTGCGGCTGCCGCAGCAGTATCTTCGCCCTCTTCCGCCAAAACGGCGATTACCGCATTAACGGCCACGCCCTCTGTTCCTTCGGCCACCAACAGCTTAGCCACCACGCCTTCATCGACGGCTTCGACTTCCATCGTGGCTTTGTCGGTTTCGATTTCGGCGATGATGTCCCCGCTGGATACCGGGTCGCCTTCTTTCACCAGCCACTTGGCGAGTGTGCCTTCTTCCATGGTCGGCGACAGGGCCGGCATCAGAATATCAATACCCATGATCGTGATCTCCCTGTCTGTCTTAGGCGCTGACGTAAACGTCGGTGTAAAGTTCTTCCGGCGCAGGCTCGGGTGAGGCTTGCGAGAAGTCGGCGGATTTGGCGACAACGGCTTTGATGTCCTTGTCGATCGCCTTCAGTCCGGCTTCATCAATCACCCCACCTTCCAGCAGCTTTTCGCGCAGGCGCTCGATCGGGTCTTGCTCAGTCCGGTACTTCTGCACCTCTTCTTTGGTGCGGTATTTCGCAGGATCAGACATGGAGTGGCCACGGTAGCGGTACGTCATGGCCTCCAGCACGTACGGCCCTTTGCCGGATCGGACGTGCTTGACTGCTTTGGCCGCTTCGGTCGCCATCGCCTCAACGTCCATACCGTCTACCCGCGCGCCCGGAATGCCATAGGGTTTGCCGCGCGCCGCGTAGTCGGTAACGGCTGCGGCGCGCTCATTCGACGTGCCCATCGCGTAGCGGTTGTTCTCGCAGACAAACAGGATCGGCAGCTGCCACAGCGAGGCCATGTTCATGGTCTCGGCCACCTGCCCCTGATTGGCCGCGCCGTCGCCGTAGTAGGCAACCGCGATGCCACCGTCGTCATTGTATTTGTGTGCAAAGGCCAGTCCGCCACCCAAAGCGACCTGCGCGGCCACGATGCCGTGCCCCCCAAAGAATCGCTTCTCGGTCGAGAACATGTGCATGGATCCGCCCTTGCCTTTGGAATAGCCGCCTTCGCGCCCGGTCAGTTCGGCCATGACGCCATCGGGATCCATGCCGGTCGCCAGCATGTGGCCGTGATCGCGATAGCCGGTGATCACACTGTCCTTGCCGGTTTCCAACTCATGCTGGATGCCGACTACGACGGCTTCCTGACCGATGTAGAGGTGACAGAAACCGCCAATCAGACCCATACCATAAAGCTGTCCTGCCTTTTCCTCGAACCGGCGGATCAGCAGCATGTCTTCATAAAACTTGGTGAGTTGCGCATCATCGAACTGCTTGTTCGACGAAGCACGTTTGGCGGATTTTCGTGCCGTCGTGGCCATCGCTTTGCCTCTGCTTGTGTTTCATCACTCAGTCAAAGGCTAAAATACGCTCTTTTTGAAGAAAAACAATGCTATCTAAAACATTGATCAATAGTCTTTTTTTGATGATTAACCATAATTTCGTTAATCGGCCTTGGGATGGAGAATGATTGTCTCGTCTTCCCGTACGAAACCAAGTTCTACTCTCGCCCGCTCCTCGAGCATATCCACGTCGATCGGGGTATCGTATAGCAGCGAAACATCGCGCTGGAGATCCTGTTTCTTGACTTCAAGCTCGGCAAGAATGACCGTCGCGTCGTCCAGCTCCCGCTTGATTGCGATGTACGCGAGCAAGCCACGGTCTCCGGTTACCAGATGAAAAATGAAATACAGCGCCGTGGCCGTGAAAAAGGCAACGGGCAGGTAAGTTCGTGCGATTTGAGCGAGACGTCGTGCAATCATAATGAGCCGTGTTTACAAATGGATTAGTGAGCCAAAGCGGGCGGTCAATAAATCTGGAGAATGCCTGAATTTTGCGCATAATATAGACCAGCCGTTGCCGGAAGGCGACCCCTCGCGTACGTCACACACTATGAATACTCGGAAGCTCCCTCTTGTGCCCCCTACCCCAGACCCCTTGCGGCGGTTGGGCTGGCAGGATCGTGTGGTTCTGGCGCCCATGTCTGGCGTCACTGATCGCCCGTTCCGAGATTACATCCGAAACCTTGGCCAAGGGCAGGTGGTTACGGAGATGATTGCTTCTGAAGCTGCCATCAGAGTTGTGAAAGACAGTCGCAAACTCAATAAGGCCATCGACGACGAGCCGGGCATTATCGTTCAGCTCGCGGGAACAGAACCTGACCTGATCGCTGAAGCGGCCCGCATCATGGAAGGTCGGGGCGCCCACACCATTGATCTGAACTTTGGCTGTCCGGCCCGCAAGGTTGTCACCAAGGCCAGCGGTTCCGCTCTGATGCGCGATGAGGCCCTCTGTGGCGACATCTTTGACACGGTCAGGGCCGCCATAACGGTTCCTCTCACGGTCAAAATGCGCCTGGGATGGGATGATAATTTCTTCAACGCCCCGGCTCTGGCGCGCATGGCAGAAAATGCCGGGTTGGACGGCGTAACGGTCCATGGCCGGACCCGGTGTCAGTTTTACAAGGGTGCAGCCGACTGGATGAAAGTGGGTGAGGTCCGCGCCGCGACATCGTTACCGCTGTTGGTCAATGGCGATATTTGCAGCCTTGAGGACATCGACCGCGCCCTCGGCCAGTCCGATGCGGCAGGCGTGATGATTGGCCGTGCGGCACAGGACCAGCCATGGGTGCTGGATCAGGCTGTGGACCACCTTGCCGGAAGGCCCCCAAAACCCGTTCCGGGCGCTACCCAGCGCGAAGCAGGGCTGTTTGACCTGCTCGAACGGATGCTGACCTACCATGGGACCGCCCATGGATTGCGTCAGGCCCGCAAACACGTGTCCTCCGCCCTGGTTGGCATCGATGGCGCAGGCGCCTTCCGGAAGGCCGCCAACACAACCGATGATCCCGAAACCGTGTACGCAGTCATCAGGGAATTCTTCGCTCGTGCGGCTGAGTGCGAGCACTTCCCTTCGAAGCCTGATCTGGCTTTGGCAGCATGAAGGTCCAATGAAACTGACACCTGAATCCATTCTCGAGGGACTGCCTCACCCCATTCTTGTTTTGGATGGCGACGATTTCGTGGTTTTTGCCAATCCTGCGGGAGAGGATCTGCTGCAACACTCGACCGAAGTGCTGCGGGGGACGAAACTCACCGAATATATCCTTGAGGACAACCCGCTTATCAGCCTGATCTCGCTCGCCCGTTCGCGACGAAATTCGGCAAGCGACTTTGACATTCGCCTGGAAAGTCCGCGCATCGGCGAGCACAGCGTGACGGCTCATGTTGCGCCGCTGGCAATGGGGGACGCCGGGACTTACAACGGTGAAGTCGTTGTCAGCCTGCTTCCGCGCGGCATGACCGATGCACTGGACCAGCAGCTAACAAACATGACCGCCGGACGCTCCATGTCGTCGATGGGCTCTATGCTCGCTCACGAAATCAAGAACCCGCTGGCTGGCATGAAGGGTGCGGCGCAGCTGCTCTCGCTTAGCATTGAGGACGAGGAAGACCGGCAGCTTACCGCACTGATTGAAGAAGAAACTGACCGCATCGCCAGTCTAATCGAAAGGATGGAAGCCTTCGGCAACTTCGAGAGCAGCGTGGCTGAGCCAGTCAACATTCATGAAGTGCTGAACCATGCGCTGGCCCTGGCCGAGAACAGCTTTGGGGCCAGCATCACGTTCCACCGCGATTTCGACCCCTCCCTACCGGACGTCGCGGGGCACAAGAATTCGTTGATTCAAGTGGTTTTGAACCTGATCAAAAACGCCTGTGAAGCCGCGCCTGATGACCGTGGCGAAGTCACTCTTTCCACCCGATACCGGCTCGGGACGCGGATTACACCGAGCGGAAGCGGTGAGCGCGTCGAATTGCCGCTGCACGTCATGATTATTGATAATGGCCCCGGTATTCCGGATACCTTGGGTGACGCTGTTTTTGATCCCTTCGTTACCAGCAATAAGGCCAAGGGTACGGGCTTGGGGCTGGCTCTGGTGTCAAAACTGACTGACGACATGGGTGGCTTCGTAGACTTTGAATCCGAACCCGGCAAAACAGTTTTTCGCCTGCAATTGCCCATGTATTGAGCATTTGGCCTTTTCGCCACGGTGAATTCAGGTTAAGTGCTTAAATATGATGCAATCTAACGCCACAATTCTCATCGCAGACGATGACCGCGCTATTCGTGCCGTGCTTTCCCGCGCGCTAGGACGGGTTGGTCATCGCGTTCGGGCGACCGGAAATGCTTCGACACTTTGGCAATGGGTACAAGCAGGTGATGGCGATCTCGTTATCACAGATGTGCACATGCCAGACGGTGACGGGCTTGAACTGGTTCCCCGCATCCGGGCTTTGCGTCCGGATATGGCGGTTATTGTAATGTCCGCGCAGAACACGCTCTTAACAGCCGTGAAAGCGACCGATCGGGGCGCTTTCGAATACCTGCCTAAGCCCTTTGACCTGACTGAGTTGCTGAATGCGGTAGAGCGAGGCCTGGCACAGCCCAGCCAGCGCGCAACAGCCGCCAAGGAGCAAAAGGAGCGGGATCGAAACCGCGAAGAGACCCGGCTTGACCGCCTGCCGCTGATTGGTCGATCCGCGGCCATGCAAGATATCTATCGGGTGATCGCACGCCTGGTCAAAACCGATCTGACCGCACTGATTACGGGGGAAAGTGGGACTGGGAAGGAACTGATCGCCCGCGCGCTGCACGATTTTTCCCGCCGCAGGGAAGCCCCTTTCGTAGCCGTTAACATGGCCGCGATTCCCAAAGAACTGATCGAAAGCGAGCTGTTCGGCCACGAAAAAGGGGCCTTCACTGGCGCTAACGCCCGGTTCGACGGAAAATTCAGCCAAGCGCAGTATGGCACGCTGTTCCTCGACGAAATCGGTGACATGCCGCTGGAAGCGCAAACGCGGCTTTTGCGGGTGCTCCAAGAAGGCGAATACACGCGCATTGGCGGCAGCCAGAAAATGCGTGCTGATGTCAGGATCGTTGCGGCGACTCACCGTGATCTCAGTGCTGCCGTTCAAGCTGGGCTGTTCCGGGAAGATTTGTTTTACCGCATCAACGTGGTTCCTCTGCGGGTTCCACCGCTGCGAGAGCGCCTGGACGATATTCCTGACCTCGTTCGGCATTTTGTCGAAATGAACGCATCCCAGGGTCTGCCGAGCAAAAGCTTCTCCGCCGAAGCGCTCGACGCGCTGAAAAAACACTCCTGGCCGGGCAACGTTCGGGAACTGGAAAACAATGTTCGGCGGACGTGCGCGCTCTATAGCCAGAACGAGATCGACGCGGACGTGGTGGACAAGGAGCTGGCAGGCTCCCTGACCGGGCAAAACGAGACAGCACACGCGTCTTTGCGATCAGCAGTGGATCAACATCTTCGCGCCTTCTTTTCGGCCCACACTCATGGATTGCCTTCGGCAGGATTATACAATCGAGTGCTGAAACAAATTGAGAAACCGCTGATCGAACAAACCCTGGATGCAACGCGTGGCAACCAAATTCGTGCTGCGGAAGTCCTGGGCTTGAACCGAAATACACTTCGGAAGAAAATACGGGACTTGGATATTGAAGTGGTTCGAGGCCTGCGGAGGCCGGACGACCCGGTTTAACGCGAGCGTCCGGAGGCGCTTTGCCTTACTATGAGTGACGCATCGCTATCACCGCTGGTCTTGGCGCCCGAGGAACAGGACGGTTCCCCGGCGGCGCAGTCTGATGCGATGTCTAGCATCGGTCGCAACCGCACACTGACGCTGTTCGTCGGAGCGTTGACGGTGGTTTCGTTGCTGGTGCTGGCGTGGACAGGCTTTGAGCTGTGGCGAGGTTTCTCACCGACCCGGCCCCTAGGGCGCATTGTATCGCTGCTGTGGTTTGACCTGATCCTGCTCGTAGCGCTGGCTACCTTTATCACCGTGCAAGCTTTCTACGCTTGGGTCGATATCCGCGACCGCTTGTCGGGCACCCAGGTCTACAGGCGCGTTGTTCTGTTTCTGGTCGTTGTCGCGAGCTTGCCAACGTTTCTGATTTCACTGGTCGCTGTTCTGGTCCTGGGATTTGGTATTCAGACCTGGTTTGGCGGTGCGGTGAGCGATGCCGTCAACAGCTCCCGCGAGGTGGCGCAGGCTTATCTGGGTGAACACCGCTCTCGCCTGAACTTCCAAGCCTCCCGCGTTGCAGACGATATCGAAGGGCTGAACGAACTCGCCTCAAACATTTCTGCTGTACAACAGGTCATCTACAAATCTGCGGGTGTACGCCGTCTTTCGGGTGCCAGCGTGATCCGTCGAGACGGAACGATTGTTACCTCTGCACAGGGCTTGTCGGAGGAGGCTGTCCTGAATCTGCCCTCGGACGCCTTTGATCTGGCAGACGATCTACGCCCTCGTGGCAACCGGGTCGACAACCGGGGCGTCGAAATTTCCCTGCCTGACGACGACGTTCTGTCGATGCTAATTGCTATTGAGAACGTGTTTCTGACCGACACCTATCTGGTGGCATCGGTCGACGTTGACGATGAGGTGGTGGAGCGCGTGAAGCTGTCCAATGAGGCCAGCAACCGCTACTCAAATATGTCTCGCGCTGCGGAGCAGTACCGGCTGATTTTCGCGTTGCTGTTCTTTGTGGTGGCCCTGCTGCTGGTGATCCTGGCCGGGATGGCGGGCCTACGCTTTGCTCTATGGTTGACCACGCCCATTCTGGAACTGACGCGCGCAGCGGATAAGCTGGGCTCGGGCGATTTATCAACGCGGGTTTCGGTGGCTGACCAAACCCGTGGCGATGAACTTTCCACACTGTCCCGTACGTTCAACGGCATGGCGAATCAGATCGAAGCCCAGCAGGTCGCCCTTCTTCAGGCAACCGACGAAGCTGATCTGAGGCGACGATTTTCTGAGGCTGTGCTGTCGGGTGTTTCCCGTGGCGTCATCGGCCTGGACAGCGAAATGAATATCAACCTGCCGAACCGGCGGGCAAATAAACTGTTCGATCTTGACCTCGAAGAGAGCATCGGCAAACCACTGAGCGGTGTCTTGCCCATGTTTGACGACCTTCTCTCGCGAGCCAAAAACGAGCCAGCGGTCATCCATAACGGGGACGTTCTCTATACCCGGCCAGATGGCAAGGCGCGCACAATGGAAACCGCCGTTGTTGCTGAGATGCAGGGTGAAAGCGTGCTGGGCTACGTTCTGACCTTTGATGACATCACTGACTTTCTGGCCGCCCAGCGACAGGCAGCGTGGTCAGACGTGGCGCGCCGGATTGCCCATGAAATCAAAAACCCGCTG